>ERZ827104.2217-NODE-2217-length-15366-cov-2.427340_pt1 | contig 15366 bp, 9 predicted proteins | sample MGYA00519781_ERZ827104 | MGnify/ENA primary metagenome ERZ827104 (study PRJEB31778, sample SAMEA3449257) | human gut metagenome | biome: human gut; feature: human-associated habitat; material: faeces | place: United Kingdom | collected 2010/2012 ... | reverse complement strand
TGTTGTGGCAATAGGCGGCAGCTTACAGTTCTTTGGCGGCATTACAACCGTTACGGCCAAAAGCACGCGCGTGCGTGCCCGCATTGTTGCACATACCGTGCATGAACTGATGGTTTCGGCCGAAAAGGTTTTTGTAATGGGCCATACAATGGAAGATTTCGACGCTATCGGCAGTGCTATCGGCATGGCAAAAATGGCACGCAGCCTTGGCAAGGAAACCTATATCGTTGTCAGCGGGCAGAACGAATCGGTGCGCAAAATTGCCGAAACGCTGCGCAGCAACGATATGAAACTGATGGACGAAGACGATGTTTATGCGGACATTATGGTAGAGGAAGAAGAAGCGCTGAAGCATATCTCGCCCAAATCGCTTTTGGTTCTGGTCGACCACCACCGCAAAATGCTCTGCGCCAGCCAGAAAGTGCTGGACGCTATTCCGTGGCGCATTATTATCGACCATCACCGCCGCGCGGAAGACGCCATTAAAAATACTACGCTGCAATATATGGAACCGTCATCGTCATCTACAAGCGAACTGGTAACGGAGCTTGTGGGCTACTTTAACGACAGGCTGGAATTTACCAAAGGCGAGGCAACTGCGCTGTATGCAGGTATTGTTGTTGATACCAAAAACTTTGCCGTGCAGACCGGTGAGCGTACCTTTGAAGCGGCAGTACTCCTGCGCCGCAGCGGTGCAGACCCGAATATGGTGCGCCAGCTGTTTAAAGATGACCTTGATTCCGTACAGGTTAAATCGCGCCTGGTGGCAGAAGCCGAAATGCCGGAACCGGGCATGGTAATTTCTGTTTACGAAAATGCGCCGAAAGAAGTTAAATCATCTGTTATTGCGGCTCAGGCTGCCGATACAATGATTAATATTACCGGCGTTTGCATGAGCGTTGTTATAACCGAATATTCCGTTGACGGTTCTTTGGGCGTAAGCGCCCGCAGCGACGGTACCGTTAACGTACAGATTATTATGGAAGAACTGGGCGGCGGCGGACATCAGACAGTAGCCGGCGTACAGCTTAAAAATATCAGTGTTGAAGAAGTTAAAAAACAAATTATCGCGTTAGCGAAAAAACAGTTAGAGGAGAATGATAATAATGAAAGTGATTCTGCTGCAGGACGTTAAAAATTTAGGCAAAAAAGGCGATATTGTAGAAACCGCGGAAGGCTATGGCCGCAACTATCTGCTGCCGCGCAAAATGGCAAAGGAAGCCAACGCAGCCAACTTAAACCAGGCTAAAAAAGACCAGGCAACGCAGGCACACCGTGCCGCTCAGCGCAAGGATGAAGCTGTAATGCTTGCCGCACAGCTGAAAAAAGTACACGTTGTTGTTAAAGTGCGCGTGGGCGAAAACGGAAAAATGTTTGGCAGCGTAACCAGCAAAGACGTTGCCGAAGCCTTAATTGAACAGACCAAACTTGATATTGACCGCCGCAAGGTAGAGCTGAAAGGCGCTGTAAAAGGCATTGGCGAATACACCGCTGTTGCCAAACTGCACCCGGAAATTTCTGCCGAGTTTGCCGTAACCGTAGCGGCAGAATAAGGCGTTTGCCATGATTGACAGAGTACCACCGCAGAACATAGAGGCGGAACAGGCCGTTTTGGGCGCAATGCTGCTTGAAAGGGAAGCTATTGCCAAAGTAATGGAAAAACTGCGCTCCGAAGATTTTTACCGCGAGGCGCATAAGGTTATTTTTAACGCAATGCTGGAACTTTATAACCGCAATGAAGCAGTCGATTTGGTAACGGTAACCGAAGTTTTAAAAAAGAACGGCAAGCTGGAAGACGTTGGCGGCATTGCCTATGTTACTTCGCTGGCCAATTCCGTGCCGACGGCCGCCAATGTGGTTTATCACGCCGGTATTGTCGAAGAAAAATCCATTCTGCGCCAGCTGGTGCGTTCCGCTACGGAAATTGCGGAACTTGGCTACGAAGGCAGCGAAGATGTAAGCGATCTTATTGACAGCGCCGAAAAGAAAATACTTGATATTTCCAACCGCAAAAAGGATACCGACTTTGTTCCGATTAACAACATTGTTATGGATTCCTTTAAGGATTTGGAAGCATTAATGAATAACAAGAACGGCTTAACAGGCCTGCCGACCGGTTTTGTTGATTTTGACAACCTTACCAGCGGCCTGCACGGCAGTGACTTTATTATTCTGGCAGCACGCCCTTCAATGGGTAAAACGGCACTGTCGCTGAACATTGTGCAGAACGTTGCCATCCGCAGCGGCAAGCAGACGGACGGCAAGCCGAAAGTAGTTGCTTTTTTCAGTTTGGAAATGAGTAAGGAGCAGCTTGTACAGCGTATGCTATGCGCCGAAGCAAATATCGATTCGCAGCGTCTGCGTATTGGTGAACTGCGTGACGAGGACTGGATTCAGCTTATACAAACAGCCGATTCTTTAAGCGCCGCGCAGATTTATATCGACGATACGGCAGGCATAACGGCTATGGAAATGCGCAGCCGTGCGCGCCGCTTAAAAGCTGAACACGGGCTTGATTTAATTGTTGTCGACTACTTGCAGTTAATGCAGGGCAGCGGCAAGCGTAATTTAAGCGGCGACCGCCAGCAGGAAGTTTCCGAAATTTCCCGTTCGCTGAAAGCACTGGCGCGTGAACTGAATGTGCCGATTATCGCACTATCGCAGCTCAGCCGCAGCGTGGAATCGCGCCAGGTAAAACGCCCGATGCTTTCTGACCTGCGCGAATCCGGCTCTTTGGAACAGGACGCCGATATTGTAATGTTCCTGTACCGTGAAGACTACTATAACCCTGAAACCGAAAATAAAAACATAACGGAACTTATCGTCGCCAAGCACCGTAACGGCCCGGTTGGCACGGTAAATCTGTTCTTCCACAAGCAATTTACCAAGTTTGTAAGCCTTGCTAAAAGGGAAGAATGATATATAGCCCTTGGCGGGCACAATTAAAGACATAGCCGTAAGGCACTATCAAAATCCCGTACATTATGTGCGGGATTTTTTGATTTTCAAGCTATATTAAAAGAAAAATAGAAAAAGATGGACATTATAAGTCCAACTTTTTTGCTATAATAAAAACAAGAAGGTGATAAAATGATGAAAAGTTTTAATAATAACAGAAAGCTTGAAATATATGCCAAACTAATGGATGGTTACTTTATAAATAAGGGAAATGAAGCTGAAATTTACGATGTTTCTTTAAAAACAATTCAGCGTGATTTAGAGGCGATTAGAGATTTTTTGGAAAGGTATAGTTATAAATATAGGCTTGTGTATGATAAAAAAATAAATATATACAGACTTAATAATTGTATAACTTCAATATCAGTACCAACAACAATAGCAGTGATAAAAATATTGCTTGGAACTAAAGCTTTTACGAAAAAGGAATTAAAAACTATCATTAAAGAAATTTCTCCAGACGGGTTTGGATATTGGGAACGTGGTGAGAAGTATTATGATTGGTGTAGTGACTTAGCTGAAAAAGATAGTAATTATATAAAGAAAATAGTTCAAAATGAAGTTTTTAATTATAAAGAACCGGAACATGGTAAAGCCATCTTGGATACAATTGGTAAAATAGCCAAAGCTATTGCCGAACAAACGGTACTTAAAATATTATATAAACGTATGGATGGAAACCATGTTATACGTGAAATAAATCCTGTTGCTATTTTATTTTCCGAATATTATTTTTATGTGCCTGCGTATTTTACAAACAAAGAAGCGCCTGACGATTATATAAATGGTACATTAGTGCCTGTTATTTATAGAATTGACCGTATTGAACAGCTGATTGTTACTGATAAACATTTTAAAGTAGATTACTTAATGCGGTTTCAAGACGGCGAGTTTCGTAAACGTATACAGTTTATGCAGACAGGTGTGCTTGTAAAAATAAAGTTTTATTATAGCGGGCCTTCTCTTGAAGCTGTTTTAGACAGAGTGCCGACAGCTAAAATTTTAGAACACAATCAAAAAGGGTGGCTGATTGAAGCGGAAATGTTTAATAAAGGCATTGAGATGTGGCTGCGCAGCCAGGGTGATATGGTTGAAATTTTAGAGGAAAAAGAAATAAAAAACAGAACATATTAAAATATAAAGATAAAAGGAGTGTTGGATTATGTATGAAAAATTTGCTAAAAACGAACTGAAAAATAATTTATTTGAATATGCTACGAGCGAACTTTCGCAGGATGCATTTATTTGCTGGCTTGCTTCTTACGCACATGAAGAAGCCGAAAAAGATGCAGCGCTTAATGAATGTGCAAGAAAAATGCTGGAAATGTTTGTATCGGAAATTAAAGGCAAAAACTTTAAACTGCTTAACGTTGAGCGCCAGGTTGATAATGTGGATGTTTTATTAACTGTGGAATGCGAAGAAAATATTTATAAAATTATTGTGGAAGATAAAACATATACTTCCGAACACGACAATCAGTTAAACAGATATGTTGAAGAATTAGCAAAAAAACATGAAGAAAATACTGTTATAGTAAAAGGCGTTTATTACAAAACAGGTTTCCAAAGTGATTTGAGTAGTGTTAAAGAAGCACATTATGAAATAATAAGTAGAGAAAAAATGCTTAATTTGATGCAGCAGTATGTTGATAAAACAAATAATCAGATTTTCATTTCTTATTATAATTATTGGAATAGCAAGCAAAAATTAGTTGAAACTTTTGAAACACGGCCTGTTGTTGATTGGGGTTGGTGGGCAGTTTATGGATTTTATGATTATTTGCATACTAAAACTGACTTTTTGGATAATCATGGATTTAAGAGCAATTATAGTTATGTGTCAAACGTAGCTGGTGGTTTTGAATGTTTCCATATGCCATTAAAAGATGCAAATAAAGAATTATTTATAGTAGATCAAATTGACAAAGATGGTAAAGTAATAAAACATAAATGTTGGCTGTATTTGCAAATAGAAACTATAATTGGCGCAGAGAAAACAAACATGGAAATACGTTTAAAAGTTGCTAATGATAATGAAAATAATACACGAGTGAATACATATGATTTGAAAAATAAATTTTTAACAAAATATGTGTATGGAAATACAAAATTTGTTAAACCGGCAAGTTTAAGAACTGGCAAATGGATGACCGTTGGAATTTATGATGTAAAATTTGGAGAGAACGATGGTGTTGAGGTCTTAATGAAATTACTGGAAGACGCTATAAGCGATTATAAAATGATATTGGAAAAGTATAATGCAGAAAATTCTTTTCTAACAAAGGAAGATTAAGATGAGTGAAAGTGCAGATTTTAAAAATGTATTGAATGATAATTTAACCTCTGCGTCAGATATTGCCTATACTGCTTTTCGTGACATTGAAGGTGATGTTGCTGCACAGAAAAACGCAAAGTGTATTCCAACCGGTTTTATAGAGATGGATAAAGAACTGGAAGGTGGTATTTATGATACAGATTTGATAGTTTTAGCTGGACGTCCATATATTGGGATAACTACTTTAGCCTTAAATATTTTAAATAATGTTGCCTGCGTTGGTAAGAAGACGGTTGTTTATTTTAGCTTTGGTGATGATAAGGGAAGGTTAATGAAAAGGCTTCTTGGTATCATGGCAGAAGTTAATATTGGACATTTTGGCGAAAAAAATAACTTAGGCGAGTGGGAATGGAAATGTCTTGTAGACGCTGTTGAAGCTGTACAAAAGAGTAAATTTTATTTTTTTGATATTCCGATGTCAAATTTAACAGACTTGATTAAGAATATTAAATTTGCCAAAGAAAATTTGGGTGCTGAACTGGTTATAATAGATAATCTTAATCTGATTCCGCAGAATCCTAAAAACAGACAAGAATATAGCCTTATAGCGGATAAACTTAAAGATACTATATTGGATTTGCGTTTACCGGTTATTTTGCTTGCGGAGTTAAAAATAGCACACTTTTTTGACGACAGGGATTATGCTTATCCTCAAATTAAAGAATTGGACAGATTTGGGTCGCTGTTGGGGAAAAGTGATATGATTACTTTTTTGTATAACAGGTCATATTATACATATCTTGATGAAGAAGCCAATATTTATGAATGGATTATAGCAAGAAATAAAAGGGGTGTGTCAAAAACTATAAATTTATTTTACAAATATGAGACGTGTAAATTTAAATCAATACCGCGATATACAGAATAAAGTAAACCCGCCAGAAGAAAATGATTCTGGCGGGTTTGTTGTTACATTTTGGTGGAGACGAAGGGGATTGAACCCTCGGCCTTACGGATGCGAACCGTACGCTCTACCGAATGGTTCGCATTTTTTATGAACATCTGAGAGAAAGTTTTTGTCACAAAACATAGGGATGCGAACCACTTGGGATTTAAGGGGGATGTGAACCGTTCGAATGAAATTGTTGTGTATATAATGAAGTTCAACTTATATCTGTACATTTTTTCTATAACAGGTTTGAAAGTAATGAGTTTTTTGCCTGGCGCAGACTTTGAACATACACGATTATAATTTGAAAGATGAAAAGTCTATGTTTGCGGTTTAGATTCTTGCAAGGAATAGGCGATTTTTGTGGATCTATGCTATAATAAGAATAGACCTTTTTAAACATGATGGATATATGGTCGCGGTGTTAATATTAGAAAACAGCTTAAAATATAGACAGTGGAGGAATATGCCATGAGTCTTGAACCTGGTGGCAGAGCTGATAAATACGGAAATAAATACGAGAATCGCTATCTTGCTAAACTCCTTCTCAGACTTGTCAGAGAAGAGCTTATTTCTATTACTGTTGAACCTTTAGGTGACAATAGTAACTCTGTAGAATTCATTTCCGAACAAAAAGACGGAACTATTAAGCATTATCAGTGCAAAGCCAGTAATACCACACATTCTTCATGGAGTATTTTAGATCTAAGAAAGTACAAAGTTTTTGAGCGAGCCAAAGAAATTATTTCTGCTGACATTAAAAACTTATACTATTTTATTTCACCTCTGCAATATAACGAATTAGATGAACTTTGTAAGCGAGCTCGAACCAATTCTTCACCCGAGGACTTTATAAATTTTCAGCTGACGAATGATGCTATTAGGCGTATGTTCAATGATTGCGTAGTGGAATTTGGGTTTGATAAAAGCGAACCGTCAGCCAAAGCAGAAACCATGTTATTATTATCGCATTGCTTTTTTGAGCAATATATTACTGGTACAGAAGCTGAGCAGGACTTAGAAGAATACATTGGTACGCTATTTACAGGGAAGGCATCTACAGTTCGAGTTTTGCTGGAACAGTATGCCAATGATACTGGCCGTTACGGGGTAAAAATAACAGCCAAAGATGTCATTGATTATTTAGAGGAAAAGAATATCCATGTTCGTAACTATTGCGGCAATGAAACAGTTTTAAATAGAATTCACATCCTAAACAGTACATATTGGGATTCCTATCATGCTATCCACGAAAATCTCGTACATCGAACAGCAACGGATGATATTATTCAAAGTATCAAAGATGGGCAATCAGTAATTCTTCATGGAAAGGCCGGTACTGGAAAAAGCGGATGCCTGGAAGAAACGATCCGTTACTTAAAACAAACCAACACTCTTTACCTTGCTGTAAAGCTTGATAAACATGTACCTCGCATATCCGCAGATACTTATGGCCAGGATCTTGGCCTTCCGGAATCGCCGGTGTATTGTTTATCGACCCTTGCTGCAAGAAGACACTGCGTCTTGATTCTGGATCAGCTGGATGCTTTGCGTTGGACAAGCAATCACTCCGGTGATGCTTTGGATGTCTGTAAAGAATTTATCCAACAGGCAGAAGCCATCAATAGATATTCAGAAGGAAAAATATCGATTGTATTTGCATCTCGTACCTTTGATTTAGATAATGACAGGGGATTGAAAGAACTGTTTGCATCCTCGGATTCACATGCTGAGTTGCAATGGATCAAGGTAAATGTGAGTCAGTTTACTAAGGATGATGTGGTTCAAGTTATAGGTCAAGCGTACAATCATCTTTCTTCTCGACTCCAAAAGTTGCTCCTAACCCCATCTTCATTGTACGTTTGGTCCAAGCTCGAAGAAAATGCAAAGAATAACAGTGTTTCCTCAGTTTTTGAGTTAATGAATGCATGGTGGCAGCAGATTCAGAAAAAGTGCATTTCAGTTGGTTTACAATCCGAAGCGGTTATTGCCTGTAAAGATAAAATTGTGATGTCAATGGAGAGAAGAACTGTCTTTTCGCTTCCACGGGCTATCTTTACAGATCAAACAAACGAAATCGATTGTCTTGTTTCGTCAGGCCTATTAAATAGCAATCCAAATACAAAAAGCATTTCATTTGCACATCAGAGTTTCTTAGACTACTTCATAACATCAGATATTTTAGAGAAGATCTATTCGGGTTATGAGCTTAAAGACTTGATTGGAGATAAAAATCATCAAACACCCTTTATTAGATATCGTGTGTTGACAGTTCTTCAAAATTTGCTTGACAGTGATCCCATCCTATTTGAAAAGCAGAGTATTGAATTATTAGAAGCTTCTTGTGTGCGCTTTTACTTCAAATGCACAGTTTTTGAAATAATCGGACAATGTGATGCCCCTACAGTTGAAATTTACAGAATCGTCGACAAATATATACAAAAACCAGAGTGGTCAGATTATATCACCCAAGTTGTGTTATATGGCCACCCTGCATTTGTTATGCGATTGTTCCCCCTTTCAAATCGTGTTTTCCCCTCAGATAAATATCTGTCACTATTAAAATCTATTAGCTCAAAAGAACCAGATTTTGTAACAGATAGACTGCGTCTTTTTGCGTTTCTGAATGCTGAACAAGATCGCAAAATTTTCTGGACATTATGTCATGATGCAAACGATGATTCTGATGAAATGTTCGAATTTAGAATGCAGCTTTTGCAAAATGATCCAGCACTTTTTCAAAACTTTTGGGGATTTCATGAGCTTATTAAACGCTCATCCTCAAGAGCCATAGACCTGTTTGAGATCATTGTCGGGAGTTGGCCAAGCCAAAGAATTTCACGCCTTTATATCGAAGATTCCAGAAATCTTTCCTGTTATATTAAGCAGTATGCGTGGCTACTTGTAACAAAACTATTTTCCAAGATTTGTGAGGTAACATCTAATTATCTCCCACATTGGCCAGAAGATAGATGGAGCCATGATTACGAGGAATGGGAATCAAATGAATTTAAAGAATCTGCTGTTCGTGAGATTACAGAGATTGTAAAAGAGGCCTTTGCAGAATGTGCACAATCCTCTCCTAATGAATTAATGGAGTTTATTAAAGGAGTAAAATATCCAATCTCTGCAGTTGGACATGAGTGTATCATGCATGCTGTATTAAATTTGCCCACTGATTATGCTGACGAGGTGATAGAGTGGATTTTAGAAGATGTTTCTGCAAAAATATTTGTGTTTTCTGCAAAGAAGGATAATTATCTAACTGATTCGGCTCAAATAATTAAAAAATTCTCTCCTGTTTGCAGTATGGCGTTATTCCAAAAACTGGAGCAGTATATCTGTAATTGGAAAGAACCAACTGAGCAGATGGTATATATATTTAAACGCCGTCTTGATGTAAGGAAAGCACATCATATACCTGTGTACTATGCATATTGGGGACACTTCCAAAAAGCACTTTTACCAAGCATGGACATTTCTCGTTTATCTGCATACGCTAAGCAGTTGCTCAATGTAGTAAACCGAAATTCTTGGATTCAACTGCCCTACTTTTATTGTGGATTTACCATGGGGGCAGCCAAAACAGTTGTATCTCCCGTAGACAATTATACGGAGCGACTGAGCAATAAGACATGGCTCCAAATTATCTCCACCCCCCAGAACAAAATGAACGATAGGTGGCGCGGATCTGATAACGGTCCCTACTACATCGAAGCGAATCATCAAACTTTTGCATCTGCTCTTGGTAGTCAAGCCAAGCGGGAGCCACTCAGATTTGCCAAACTTTCCTTGTCTTTTCCGGAAAATTGTTATGAAGGGTACATTTCTCATGTCCTGTACGCATTATCTGAGAATAGTTCAAACGGGGAGTTTGATGTTGAGCTTGTAAGCAAGGTTATTCAGCGCTATGGGCACAGCAAAAATCTCAACATCGCTATGGCTGTCTCACATGTGATTGAAAAACACCCAAATGAGATGTGGTCAGATGATGTCATCAATATCCTAAGGGAAATTGCATTAAATCATCCTCACCCAGGTAAAGATGAATACGGCGTTACAAGCAGTTCAGATCCTGAGCACAAATCAACTCATTCACTCCTTCAAAATTCAATTAACTGCGCACGCGGGTGTGCTCTCCATGCCATCGCAGCTTTACTTTGGGAACATTATGATTTGGGAGATAAACTAAAAAGTACGATTCTATTAGCAAGCAAGGATCCTAATCATGCTGTGCGTTTTGCGGTGATGGATTGCGTTCGGCCCTATTATAATATCGAAAAGGCTTTTTCAGTTGAAATTTTTACTTCGCTCACAGGAGATGACTTGCGTGTTGTTGCGGCCCATGGATATTGGGATATTTTGTCTCGGGAATATGATAACCGTAACACTTACTATAGAGGAATATTAATAAAAGCCTGTTTGTCCGAGATTGATGACTTAGCTGAATGTGCTGCTGGCTTACTGTGTGCAGTTGGAATCTTTCATAATGACCAAAAAGCATTGCAATTTATCATGTCACATCAATTTAGCGCAAAACAACAAGGCCGAATCTGTTCACAAGCTGTTGCCTCTTTTAATTCGGATGAGTATCATGAAAAGAGTAAGATGGTTCTGATCCATTTGATGGATCATTCATCGGATGAGTTGCAAGGGTTCAATCGTCTTTTCTTTGATCGATGCATTGAAATAAAAAGGGATGAAGAGTTTCTGGTTCACTTAATGGAATCGCGGCAAAGTGTTCATCTCTTTCATTCTTTTTTGGACTATCTGTATAAAAGCGATGAAAACATTTGCAGCTTTGCTCTCGTTTTAGAGACAATTGGTAATAGCCTTTCTCAGATGCCACCAGAAAGAGGTGAGAGACTTATTGTAACCGACTTGGTAAAATGTGTGGTCTGTTTGTTCGATAAAGGGAAAAACGATCCCTTCATTACTGAGATCTGTTTAAATATTTGGGACCAATTGTTTATGAGCAATCTGCATGATATCAAACCGTTGTCAGATATGATTGATGATTTTGAGTAGAAAAGATACCATAGATTCCGAGATTCTCCTATTTAAACTTTTGGGAATCCAGACAGAAAATGGCATTGTATAATCCTCTTATTCTACCTAAGGAGGAGTGTACAATGAATCGAGTCTATTGCCTGTACCGGGTATCTACTATCCAGCAGTTGCACGAGGAAGACATTCCCATGCAGCGGCAGGCGTGCCAGGAGTTCGCCGCCGCTCGCGGCTGGAAAATCATCAAGGAGTTCTACGAGAAAGGAATCTCAGGATTCAAGACCCCCACAGCGGACCGCAGAGTGCTGCAGCAAATCAAGAAGGATGCCAAACAACATAAGTTTGACATCCTTCTTGTCTTTATGTTTGAACGATTGGGGCGACGGGATTCGGAGACTCCGTTTTTTGTAGAGGATCTCTCCATGCTGGGAATTGAGATTTGGAGTGCCCGAGAGGGACCGCAGAGATTTGAGAGCCATGCCGATAAGCTGATCAATTACATTCGCTATTGGCAGGCTTCCGGTGAAAGTTTGAAAATCTCCGAACGGACCAAGACCCGGATGCAGCAGCTTACCAGTGAGGGCTTCTACTGTGGAGGAAGAGTACCGTATGGTTATAGGCTTGTCAAAACGGGGCGGGTCAACCCCAGGGGACGTGATGTGCGCATGATCTGCAAATCATACCTGGTGAAGCAGAGGTCATCCGTATAGTCTTCGACTACTATATCCGGTACGGATATGGCGGACGAAGAATTGCGACAGAGCTTGCAGCACAGGGTATCTATAACCGGAATGGTGAAGTGTTCCATCCAAGCTCCATTAACGCATTTTTACACCGAGAGTTGTTCACCGGAGTCATGTGCAGAGGAGGGGTTCGTTCACAGCTCAACCCGGAATTGCAAATCATCTCACCGGAAACATTTCAGGCGGCACAGCAAGTAATGGAGAAGAGAAAGCAAGGGCAGCTTCCCAAAAAGCTGGTGGGAAAAGCGCTGTTATCGGGAAATGTTTACTGCGGCTGCTGTGGAGGAAGAGTATTTGCTTCAACTGTGCGAAGAACCCATCGTGTGACGGAGCAAAATGAGAGAATCCCCGTCTATAAATGCTACAATCGGGTTCAGCACCGTGAGCGATGTTCTACACAGAGTACTTATCGGGCGGAGCGGATCGACAAAGAAGTGCTGCGTCAGTTAAAATGTCATGTGGATACCCATCCTGAACTGCAAAAGCTGTACGACAAAGCGATGGAAGCGGAGTTCTCGATCCGGAAGATGATTTTGTGTCAGTGGATTGAGCGGGTGAATATCTTTACTTATGGTCATATCGAGGTGTTGTTCCAGAACGAAATAGAGATTTTCTAAAGCAGGCTATATGCCTCTGAAGTGCTTTCAGCGTAGATACTGGAAACACTGCACAAAGGAAATGCGAACCGTCTTGTACAATATGCTTGGATGTGAATCATTCATTTCCAGATTTTTTTTGCTTTTCCCGAGGGGCGGAGAAGAAAAATAATGATCGTTTCTGGTGTCCCGAATAGCGGATGCGAACGGAGCGGGGGCTGGGACGGGAAATAGAACGGAAACGGTTGAGCTACGGGCCCAGCATTTTTGCGAAAAAAGTTGCAAAAAAGCCGTGAAACTTATGGTTTCACGGCTTTTTCTGGTGGACCTGATCGGATTCGAACCGACGACCCCCACAATGCGAATGTGGTGCGCTCCCAACTGCGCTACAGGCCCATATTTGGTTATTTTGTATATTTTCGCTTGACTTGTTTGTGCAATTTGCTGTTTTGGTAGGGCAGGTGTTATGTTGCGCTGGCTCTCCCAGCTGAGCTACGTCCCCATACAAATTAAGTATAGCACTTTGCATTTGCAGGTACAATATAAAATTTAAATTTCTGCTTTGGCAGATGTTTTTTGCTGGCGGTGTTTTGCCGCTTCGAGCAGTGCTGCACGTTCGTTGGGCAAATTGCCGCTGCGGACACGTTCCAGGAGATATTTTAAAAATATGCCAGTTTCTGCGCCGTCCGTTATAATTTGCGCAAGGTCTGCTCCGTTTACGGCAAGGTCAGCAGTATGCACCGGCATTTTATTGCAGGCAATTTCTATCACGGCATCTGCCAGTTCGCGCCCTTCTGCCATCAGCTGCGGGTTGTTGCCGGCGTGCGTTGCGCCCATGTCAGCTAAAAACACTTCTTTCAGCTGAGTAAAGGCTTCCGTTAAATCTTTGGAGGTACGGAATTCGCCGCTGGCAGCTTCGGCGCGTACCCAGCGCGTCAGCGTACGTTCTTTGGTAAACATCATTGGCGCAAAGCGCATATGGCGCGATACCAGCCATACAACGCGCTTGGCAAAATCTTTGGGGTAGCGCAGGCGCGTCATTACGTCCTGCGCCATAACTGCGCTTAACGCTTCGTGCCCGTGGTCACTGGGCGAACCGTCCGGATGGGTGCCGCGGATGCCGGGCATGCCTTTGCCGAGGTCATGCAGCAGCATGGCCCAGCGGATTGTTAAATCGCGCGGGCTGTTATCAACTGCTTTTAATGTATGTTCCCAGGCATTGTAACAGTGAAAGCGCCTGTTTTGCGGCAGCCCTTCCAGGTGGCGCAGTTCCGGCAGAATGTCAATTTCATGATATGCGCCGTTTTCTTTTACGCGGCATTTGGCGTCTGTCAGACCAGTTGCCATCAGCAGCATCAGGCCTTTGCCTGCATATTTGCCCGTAAACAGCTTGTCAAGTTCGGTACGCACGCGTTCAAGCGATAAACCGGCGCAGTTTCCGGCGGGAAAACTGAAATTGCGCGGCATATAGTAAGGCGTGTTTTCTTCGCCAAAGGGCGGCAGCACGCCGTTTTCCTGCACATAGTCAAAGCCAAGCTGGGCAACAAAACGGCAGGCGCGCAGCATACGCAGAGCGTCTTCGCTGTAACGCTGCCCGGCGTCGCCGACAGTTCGCAGAATATGTTTTTGTAAATCTTCGATGCCGTTATGGTAATCATATATTCTGCCGTTTATATCCATTGCCATGGCGTTAACGGTAAAATCACGGCGGCTTAAATCTTCGCGCAGCGATTTGCTGAACCATACTTTTTCCGGCTTGTGGGCGTCAGCGCCATAACTTTCTCCGCGGAAGGTGGTAATTTCCGCAGGCACGCCATCTATAACGGCAACCACGCAGCCAAAGTTCTGCCCAAGATTATCAATGGTTTTAATATTGTTGGCACGGCATACTGCGCTGATTTCTTCCGGCGTAGCGCTGGTGGTAATGTCAAAATCTCCGGGCGGCAGTTTTAAAAGCAAATCGCGCACGGCGCCGCCGACAATGTAAGCCTCATAGCCTGCTTCTGTAAGCATATGCAGTATTTTTTTTACATAATCCGGTATTGCAGTCATTTTTACCTCATTCGTAGTCCATACCGTCATTTTTCAGACGGTATTCCACATTAATGCCAAAGTATTCCCACAGCACCTCTTTTAAGTCGGCGCCGTTTTTTATTTTATAGCGGTATTTAACCCTGCCGCTCAGGTAAAATTTTAAAAAGTTGCCGCGGATGGTGATGTTGCAGTCTTCGCGGAAGATGGAAAGCTCTTTTTCTTTGTTAAAGGGCGAATCTGGATGGGCGTCGCACCAGAAAGAAGGGAAAACATAATCTTTTTCCAGCTGCGGTTCTTCGGTAAAGCCTAGCATGCGTTTCCAAGGTTTGCCTTTTTCCTTCTGCCACAGCAGCCATCCCCAAAACTCGTCGCGCGTAAATTTGTACTGGCTGATGCCATCGCTTTGTACGCGCTGTTCCTCCAGCAAAAGCGGTATGCGCGGGCTTTCGCTGTTGACTCCGACGTCCGTTATATAACGCTTGCCGTCAATTGTTACGCACATGTTGCGGTGCTGGCGCATCTGGTACACGTTTATTTTATTAATGAAGCGCCCGGCGAAGCTGACGAAATTAAAGCCCAGCGATTCGAGCAGCCAGGCGTACAGCCCGTTCAGCTCAAAACAAATGCCGCCGCGGTTGTGCAGAATGAGTTTGTCAAACATTTTATCGCGCCTGAGCGACGTTATTTTGCTGTTAAGGCAGTCAAAATTATCATAGGGGATGTATTTTAAATGCGCGTCATGCAGTTTCTGCAGCGTTGCTAAATCAGCCCTGGGCGTAAAATTTTCCAGCTGGAGCTTATGCA
>ERZ827104.2193-NODE-2193-length-15460-cov-3.376826_pt1 | contig 15460 bp, 17 predicted proteins | sample MGYA00519781_ERZ827104 | MGnify/ENA primary metagenome ERZ827104 (study PRJEB31778, sample SAMEA3449257) | human gut metagenome | biome: human gut; feature: human-associated habitat; material: faeces | place: United Kingdom | collected 2010/2012 ... | reverse complement strand
GTGCGCCGCAAGCAGCTGATTCTGGTGGACCACAACGAACGCCAGCAGGCTGTGGACGGCCTGGAAGAAGCCGATATTCTGGAGATCATCGACCATCACCGCATCGGCAATTTGGAGACTACCGGGCCGGTCTACTTCCGCAATGTGCCGGTGGGCTGCACAGCCACCATTTTGTACCAGATGTTCGGCGAGCAGGGCATGACCCCCTCGAAAGAGATCGCGGGCCTGCTGCTGTCGGCCATTTTGTCCGACACGCTGATGTTCCGCTCCCCCACCTCGACCCCGCAGGATGAGGCCGCTGCCAAGGCGCTGGCCGCGCTGGCGGGCGAGGACATTCCCACCTACGCTGAGCAGATGTTTGAAGCGGGCGCCGACCTGACCGGCCGCACATTGATGAGATCATCGACAACCTGTTCACCGACTTTTTTGAGCAGAAAGGGGACCGGCAGAACCGGGAGGACCCCAGCATCCTGGGGGGCATCGCCCTCTACAAGGGGCACCCTGTGACGGTGATCGGACACCGGAAGGGCAAGACTCTGGAGGAAAATGTGGCCTACAACTTCGGTATGCCGGGGCCGGAGGGATACCGCAAGGCCCAGAGGCTGATGGACCAGGCGGAGAAATTCAAGCGCCCGGTCATCACCTTTGTGGACACGCCGGGGGCTTATCCGGGGCTGGAGGCCGAGGCCCGGGGGCAGGGCGAGGCCATCGCCTCCACCATCGCCCGGATGAGCTGCCTCACCGTCCCGGTGGTCACTGTGGTCATCGGCGAGGGGGGCAGCGGCGGCGCGCTGGCGCTGGCCGTGGCCAACCGGGTGCTGATGCTGGAGAACGCGGTGTACTCCATCCTCTCCCCCGAGGGGTTCGCCTCCATCCTGTGGAAGGACGCCGGCCGCAGCGGGGAGGCGGCGGAACTGATGCGCATGACTGCCGCCGACCTGCTGGAGCTGGGGGTGGCGGATGAGGTGATCCCCGAGCCGGAGGGCGGGGCCCACAGTGACCCCCAGGAGGTGTTTGAGGCGGTGGACCGCAGCCTGTCCGCCGCCCTGGCCCGGGTGGTCAAAGAGGGCAGCTTTGCCGCCCGCCGGCAGGAGAAATTTCGCAGAATGGGGAGCGCCGCCCCCTGGAAGGAGAATCCATGAACGGACTGAGCATTTTGGGCACTGGCCGCTGCCTGCCCGACCATATCGTGACCAACGACGACCTGGCCCGGCGGGTGGAGACCAGCAACGACTGGATCGTCAGCCGCACCGGCATCCGGGAGCGGCGCTTCGCCCAGGGGGAGACCCTGACCCAACTGGCCGTAGCCGCCGCCCGGCGGGCCATGGAGCGGGCGGGGGTCGGCCCCCAGGACATCGGTCTGTGCCTGATGGCCACTGTCACGCCGGACTGGATCACCCCCTCCCAGGCGTGCCTGCTCCACCAGGAGCTGGGCCTGCCGGAGGACTGTCCCGCTTTTGACCTGAGCGCCGGCTGCACCGGCTTCCTCTACGCCATGGAGACCGCGGCGGCCATGCTGCCCCGGATGGCCCGGCCCTGCGCTCTGCTGGTGGGCGGCGAGCTGCTCAGCCGCATTACCGATATGGATGACCGCTCCACCTGCATCCTCTTCGGAGACGGAGCGGGTGCCGCAGTGGTCAAAAGCACGGAGGGGGCCCCCTGGCACGCCCTGCTGGGCACCCGGGGCAACCGGGAGGCCCTGTGGGCGGCGGGCCCGGGCAACCACCCGGCCTACCTCCACATGAACGGCCAGGAAGTCTTTCAATTTGCCCTCAAGACTGTCCCGGAGCTGGCCCGGTCCCTGCTGGACAAGGCCGGGATGGACAGGGACCAGATCGACTGGTATGTGCTCCACCAGGCCAACCACCGCATCCTGGAGGGGGTGGCTAAGCGGATGAAGGTCCCCATGGAGCGGTTCTATGAGAACATCGGCCGGTACGGCAACACCTCGGCCGCCACCATCCCCATTGCGCTGGACGAGATGGCGGAGCAGGAGCTGCTGCGGCCGGGACAGTGGATCATGTGCCTGGGCTTCGGCGCCGGGCTGACCTGGGGCGGAGCAATGTTCCGGTGGTGAGGAGCGCCGGGCGCTCTTTCCGCTGGGGACGTGGGGATGACAAACAAACTGCCTCGAGGGGCGGATGCGGGAGGAAACCATGAAATTGAATGAGCTTTTGGGGACGGAGTTCCCCTTTATCCAGGGCGGCATGGCCAACATTGCCACCGGTGAATTTGCCGCCGCCGTCTCCAACGCTGGGGCCCTGGGCCTGATCGGCGCGGGCGGCATGACACCGGACAGCCTGCGGGAGAACATCCGCCGGTGCCGAGAACTGACCGACAGGCCCTTCGGCGTCAATGTGATGCTGATGCACCCCCGGGTGGAAGAGATGGTCCGGGTGGTGGCGGAGGAGCGGGTGATGGTGGTCACCACCGGCGCGGGCAACCCCGGCGCCTATATCCCTGTCTGGAAGGAGTACGGCGCCAAAGTGCTCCCCGTGGTCCCCGCGGTGGCGGTGGCTAAGGTGGCGGCGCGGGCCGGCGCAGACGCGGTCATCGCCGAGGGCACCGAGTCCGGCGGACACGTGGGTGAGCTGACCACCATGGCCTTGGTTCCCCAGGTGTGCGACGCCGTGGATCTGCCCGTAGTGGCCGCCGGCGGCATCGCCGACGGCCGGCAGCTGCTGGCCGCCTATGCCCTGGGGGCCTGCGGCGCCCAAGTGGGCACCTGCCTGCTGGTCAGCCAGGAGTGCCCCATTCATGAAAACTATAAGCAGGCCATCCTGAAAGCCAAGGACAGCGGCACCATCGTCACCGGCCGGATCTCCGGCACCCCGGTACGCATCCTGAAGAATCAGATGGCCCGCACCTATGTCTCCAAAGAGCGGGCCGGCGCCACCATGATGGAGCTCGAGCAGTACACCCTGGGCAGCCTGCGCCGGGCTGTCTTTGACGGGGACACCAAGACGGGAAGCCTGATGGCCGGACAGGTGGCCGGGATGCTCCACGAGATCAAGCCCCTGCGGCAGATTTTCGAGGAGCTCTCCGCGGGCTGCGACCGCCGCCTGGCGGAGCTGAGAGGATAAGAATGGAGATACGAGGACATCACCTCTCCATTCCCGTTCTCCAGGGCGGCATGGGGGTGGGCGTCTCCCTGGGCGGCCTGGCGGGCGCGGTGGCCGCCTGCGGCGGCATGGGCACCATCAGCACCGCAGACGCGGGCTATCAGGAGCCGGACTTCCCCACCGACCCCGCCGGTGCCAACCTGCGGGCCCTGCGCCGGGAGATCGGCAGAGCGAAGGAGCTGGCCCGGGGGGCTGGGATGGTGGCGGTCAATGCCATGGTGGCCACCCGGCAGTTTGCCGATGCGGTCCGCACCGCAGTGGCCGCCGGGGTGGACGCGGTAGTCTGCGGTGCGGGCCTGCCCCTGGAGCTGCCCGCGCTGACCCAGGGGAAGACAGCCATCGCCCCCATCGTGTCCAGCCCCCGGGCAGCCCGGCTGCTCCTTAAGACCTGGGACAGAAAGTACCAGACCACCGCCGACTTCCTGGTGCTGGAGGGGAGCAGGGCGGGGGGGCACCTGGGCTTTGGGGAGGAGGCACTGAAGGAGGGGACTTGTCCCTCCTTGGAGGACCTGCTCCCCGGTGTGCTGGCGGAGACGGCCCCCTACGAGGAAAAATACGGGCACCCCATCCCGGTCTTTCCCGCAGGCGGGATCTGGAGCGGGGCGGACATGGCCCGGCTCACCCGGCTGGGGGCGGCGGGGGTCCAGCTGGCCACCCGCTTCATCGCCACCTGGGAGTGCGACGCCTCCCAGGGCTATAAGGACGTGCTGCTGGAGGCCCGGGAGGAGGACCTGGCCATCATCCACAGCCCGGTGGGGATGCCGGGGCGCGCGGTGCGCACCCCGCTGATCCGCCGGCTGGAGGCGGGGGAACGGCTGGTGCCCCAGTGGTGCGCCCAGTGTATGCAGGGCTGCCGGCCCTCGGAGATCCCCTTCTGCATTACCCACGCGCTGATCCAGGCGGTGAAGGGCAACCGGGAGGAGGGCCTGTTTTTCAGCGGGGCCAGCGTGGGCCTGCTTGACCGGATGTGCTCCGTCCGGGAGCTGATGGAGGAGCTGATAAGAGAATGGAGGGCATTGGCATGAAATTGGCCTTTTTATATGCGGGGCAGGGCACCCAGCACCCGGGAATGGGGCGGGACCTGTACGAGACTTATCCCGCCTTCCGGCAGGTGCTGGACAGCGCCCAGCTGGACTTTGACCTGAAAGAGCTGTGCTTCGAGGGACCGGAGGAGAAACTGTCCCAGACCCAGTACACCCAGCCCTGCATGGTGGCCTTTGCCGCCGGGGTGACGGCGGTGCTGCGGGAGAAGGGAATCATCCCGGAGGTGGCCGCCGGCCTGAGCCTGGGCGAGTACTCCGCCCTCCAGGCCGCCGGGGCGTTCGACTCCAAGACGGCGGTGGAGCTGGTTGCCTTCCGGGGGAAAGCCATGGCCCAGGCGGTGCAGGACCGGCCCTGCGGCATGGCCGCGGTGCTGATGCTGGGCCGGGAGCAGCTGGCGGAGTGCTGCCGTCAGGCCGGAGAGGCCGGTGTGGTGGAGATCGCCAACTACAACTGCCCCACCCAGCTGGTCATCGCCGGGGACGCCGCCGCCGTGGAGAAAGCGGGTGAGCTGGCCCTCCAGGCGGGGGCCAAGCGGGTGGTGCCGCTGAAGGTGAGCGGCCCCTTCCACACCTCCCTGATGGCGCCCGCGGGGGAGGCTCTGGCGGAAAAGTTCCGCAGCGTCGCCTTTGGGGAGATGAGCTTCCCGGTGCTGTTCAACTGCAAGGGCGGTCCCATGGAGGCGGGAGAGACCATCCCGGAGCTGCTGGTGCGCCAGGTTCAGAGCAGCGTCTATCTGGAGGACACCATCCGCGCCATGGCGGGGATGGGCGTGGACACCATCGTGGAGATCGGGCCGGGCAAGGCTCTGTCCGCATTTGTGAAAAAGACGGAAAAGGGCATCAAGACCTACGCGGTGGAGACGGTGGAGGACATCGAGAAGCTGTGTGAGGCGCTGAAAGGAGAGCAGGCATGAGCTTGAAGGGAAAAGTGGCCCTGGTCACCGGCGGGAGCCGGGGGATCGGCCGGGCGGTCTGTCTGGAGCTGGCCCGCCAGGGGGCGGACGTGGCGGTGAACTACGCCGGGAACGAGGCTGCGGCCCAGGAGACGGCCCAGGCGTGCCGGGAGCTGGGCGTGCGGGCAGTGGTCATCCGGGCCGATGTGGCTGACGCTGCGGCCTGCGACGCAATGGTGGCTCAGGTGCTGGAGCAGCTGGGCCGGCTGGACATCCTGGTGAACAACGCAGGCATCACCCGGGACGGCCTGATGCTGCGGATGCCCGAGGCAGACTGGGACGCGGTGCTGGACACCAACCTAAAGGGGGCCTTCCACTGTATGCGGGCCGCCTATAAGACCATGATGCGCCAGAAGAGCGGCCGGGTAGTCAACATCAGCAGCGTAGTGGGCCTGCGGGGCAACGCCGGCCAGACCAACTACTCCGCCAGCAAGGCGGGTCTCATTGGTCTGTCCAAGTCCCTGGCCAAGGAGCTGGCCACCCGGAACGTCACCGTCAACGTGGTGGCCCCTGGCTTTATCACCACCGATATGACCGATGCCCTGCCGGAGGGGGCGCGGGAGGCCCTGCTGTCCACTATCCCCATGAAGCGGCTGGGCGCGGCGGAGGACGTGGCCCGGGCGGTGGCCTTCTTTGCTGGCGAGGGCGCCGGCTATGTCACGGGCCAGGTGCTGTGCGTGGACGGAGGAATGGCGGTTTGAGCCGCAGAAAGGAAACTGCTATGGAAAAAAGACGAGTAGTTATCACCGGCCTGGGCGCGGTCACCCCCCTGGGCCATACCGCCCGGGAAACCTGGGAGGCGGCCAAAGCGGGTGTGTGCGGTATCGCCCCCATCACCCTCTATGACCACTCCGCCCAGAAGGTGTCCCTGGCCGGCGAGGTGAAGGAGTTCGACCCCTCCGGCGTGCTGGAGAAGAAGGAGATCCGGCGGATGGACCGCTTCGCCCAGTTTGCCGTAACGGCGGCCGCGGAGGCCATGGCCCACAGCGGCCTGGATCTGGAGCGGGAGGACAGGGCCCGGATCGGCGTCGCCCTGTCCAGCGGCATCGGCGGCATCGGCACCCTCCAGACCTCCTGCGAGACTGGGCAGAGCCGGGGCTTTGACCGGGTCTCCCCCTTCTTCATCCCCATGGTGATCACCAACCTGGCGGCCGGCCATATCGCCATCCGCTTCGGACTGCACGGCATGTGCATCTGCCCGGTGGCGGCCTGCGCCGGCGGCGCCAATGCGGTGGGTGACGCTTTCCGCCACATCCGGGACGGCTACGCCGAGGTGATGGTGGCCGGCGGAGCCGAGGCCTCCATCACGCCCCTGGCCATGGGCGGATTCACCTCTATGAGCGCCCTGACCGACGCCTCCGATCCCAGCCGTGCCTCCATCCCCTTTGACAAGGAGCGCAGCGGCTTCGTCATGGGCGAGGGGGCCGCGGTGCTGATCCTGGAGGAGCTGGAGCACGCCAGGGCCCGAGGGGCCCAGATCCTGGGCGAGATCACCGGCTACGGCGCCACCTGCGACGCCTACCACATCACCGCCCCCGACCCGGAGGGCGCCTGGAGCGCCGCCTGCATGGAGCAGGCCCTGGCCGATGCCGGCCTGGCCCCGGAGGCGGTGGACTACATCAACGCCCACGGAACCTCCACCCCCCTCAACGACAGCGGGGAGACCGCCGCCATCCGCCGGGTGTTCGGCGCCCACGCGGACCGGCTGATGGTCAGCTCCACTAAGTCCATGACCGGCCACCTGCTGGGAGCCAGCGGCGCGGTGGAGGCTGCCCTGTGTGTGTTGGCCCTGAAGGATGGGTTTGTCCCCGCCACCATCAACTATCAGGTCCCGGACCCGGCCTGTGACCTGGACATCGTGCCCAACGAGGGCCGGGAGGCGGACATCCGCTGCGCCATATCCAATTCTCTGGGCTTCGGCGGGCACAACGCCTGCCTGGTGTTCCAGAAGTGGGAGGGCTGAGACATGGAGTTTGACGCCAATCAGATCCAGGAGATCCTGCCCCACCGCCCGCCCTTTCTGCTGGTGGACCGCATCACCGGCGGAGAGCCCGGCGTCTGGGCCCAGGGCATCAAATGCGTCACTGTGAACGAGCCCTTCTTCGCGGGCCACTTTCCGGGGTATCACGTGATGCCCGGAGTGCTCATTATGGAAGCGCTGGCCCAGGTGGGGGCTGTGGCTATCCTGTCCCTGCCGGAGAACAAGGGGAAGCTGGCCTTCTTCGGGGGGATCAAGAACGCCCGGTTCAAGCGCCAGGTGGTGCCTGGAGACGTGCTGGAGCTGCGCTGTGAGCTGACCCGCCAGGTGGGCAGCGTGGGCTTCGGCAAGGCGGAGGCCCGGGTGAACGGCAAGCTGGCGGCCCAGGGAGAATTGACCTTCGCTGTTGCACAGCCGGGCGATCCCTGATAAAATGGACTCCAGCAGAGAAAACAGGGGAAAAGAGGAGGGGGCCATCTTGCTGGAGAAGGATTTTAACGAGGTGTACACCAAATTCAAGCTGCATTTTTACCGGGCGGTGTTCGGGCGTTTCAAGCGGCGGGAGGCCACGCTGACCACAGTGGAGACCTTCTGCATGGAGATCATCCTGGCCCTGGGGGAGCCCACGGTGAACGAGTTTTCTAATTTCGTGGGCATCTCTCCCCCCAACGCGGCCTACAAGATCAACAGCCTGGTCCAGAAGGGGTATGTAGAAAAGCGGCAGTCCCAGGAGGATAAGCGGGAGTACCACCTGGTGGCGACCCAGAAGTATCTGGATTATTACAACATCAGCTATCATTATCTCAACACTGTCATGAGCCGTATCCGGGCCCGCTTTTCCCCGGAGGACGTGGCCAAGCTGGAGGGGATGCTGGAGATCATCTCCCGGGAGCTGATGCCCGAGATCCCCCTGGGGGACCAGATCCATCAAGCAGAACAGGCATAAAAAACCCGGCGATCACAGGATCGCCGGGTTTTTATCCATATAAAGCTCGATCAGTCAGTGACGTAGGGCAGCAGGGAGACCTGACGGGCGCGCTTGATGGCCTCGGTCAGCTGGCGCTGATGCATGGCGCAGGTGCCGGTGGTGCGGCGGGGCAGGATCTTGGCCCGCTCGGAGATATAACGGCGCAGCTTGGCGGCGTCCTTATAGTCGATGCACTCCACCTTGTCCACGCAGAAGGCGCAGACCTTGCGGCGCTTGCGGCCGCGAGGGCCCCGGTTATCACGATCCATAGGCATGAGAGAAACCTCCTTTTCAGACCATATCGGTCAAAGTATCACGGGTGTCCCCTCTCAGAAGGGCAGCTCCCCGTCGTCATCAGAAAGCTCGGCAAACTGGTCGCCCATGTCGGGGGCGCCGAAGCCGGAGGGGGCGGGAGAACGCCCGCCGGAAGGGGCGGAATAGCCTCCGCTGTACGGGCCGGCGGATTCCGCGTCCCGCTTGGAGTCACCGAAATAGACGTTATCGGCAACCACCTCGGCACTGCGGCGCTTGTTGCCGTCCTTGTCCGTCCAGTCGCGGATCTGGAGGCGGCCCTCCACCACGGCCATGCGGCCCTTGGTGAAGTAGCGGCTGACAAACTCGCCGGTCTGCCGCCAGGCAACCACATCAATGAAATCGGTGGTGCGGTCGCCGGTGGCCTTGTCCTTAAAGTCCCGGTCCACTGCCAGAGAGAAGGAGGCCACAGCCGTCCCGGTCTGGGTGTGCCGGAGCTCGGGGTCACGGGTCAGACGACCCATGAGGATGATCTTGTTGAGCATATGCCCGCCTCCCTCACTGGTCCTTGCAGACGATCAGGGAACGCATCACGCTGTCGTTGATCCGGAACAGACGGTCCAGCTCGTGGGGAATGGCGGCGGCGGCATTGAAAGTCATCAGGACGTAGTAGCCCTCGTTCAGGTCGTTGATGGGATAAGCCAGACGGCGCTTGCCCCACTGATCGATCTCAGAGACGGTCCCGTTGGCCTCCACCACACCCTTGAACTTCTCCACCAGAGCGGTGATCTCCTCCTCGCCCAGGGCGGGGTCCAGGATGTAGAGCGCCTCGTAGTTCGCGTTGATTTTTGCCATAGTTCTTGCACCTCCTTATGGACATATGGCCCCCGGAAGATCCGGGAGCAAGGATATCTCCTGTCTCATCAGAAAGACAGGCTTAATTATTATATAGGAAATCCCCGGGATGTCAAGAGAAAATCCCGGGGATCTGGCAAAAATTTTATTTCAGAGGCAGGAAAAACACCGGGGCGGGACTCAGTAGCGGCGGACTACCGCCACCACCTTGCCCAGGATCTCGGCCCGGTCGCCGTCGATGGGGGTATAGTCGTCGTTGGCCGGCATGAGCCACACATGGCCGTCCTTCCGGCGATAGGTCTTGACGGTGGCCTCATCCTCAAACAGGGCCACCACGATCTCACCGCTGTGGACTTCCTGCTGGCGGTGGACCACCACTAAGTCCCCGGGCAGGATGCCGGCGTCCAGCATAGATTCCCCCCGCACCCGCAGGGCGAAGTGCTCCCCGGACAGGCCCTGGGTATCAAAGGTGAGGTAGTCCTCAATGCACTCCTCCGCCAGGATGGGGGAGCCGGCAGCCACACTGCCCACCACCGGGATCTGATCGGCGTGGGGGTCCTGCTCCTCCGCCACCGGCCGGCCGGTGCCGGACAGGGTGATGGCCCGGGTCTTGCCCTCTGCCTTGATGATGACGCCAGCCTCCTCCAGCCCCTTCAGATGGAAATGGACGGTGGAGGGGGACTTGAGACCCACAGCCGCGCCGATCTCACGGACAGAAGGGGGATAGCCATGTTCCGCGGAAAAGGTCTGGATGTAGTCGTAGATCTTCTGCTGCTTCGCAGTGAGTTTCTCCATGGTCTGACTCCTTTCCACAGATGGGCGTCGTCGGTTCATTTAATAAAAGCATAGCACAGGAAAGCAAAAAAGTCAAACGAATGTTCCCAATAAGCTTTCTGAAAATGAAATAAATGGAGGATGGGGAGTGGTGGGGCCTGTATCCCGTGCAGGGCCGATGGGGGCACTACGCCCTACACGGGGACGCAGCCTCCGCAGAGGGGAGGGCCGGTCCATTTATGAACAATTTTTGAAACATACAGGGCTCCCCTTGACTTTTTATGGCCGAATGCTAAAATAATCAGCATGTTAATTATTAAGCCGTTAATGATTGAAAAATATTCCGTAAGGGGGCGGAGATATGTCCAGTCTGAACATGGATCTGGGTGTGTTGGAACACCAGATGCATCAGGCGCATCGGAATGCGGTGCAGGCGGAATTGAGCGCGGCGGGACTGCAGGAAGTGGGCCATCCCCTTCTGCTGTGCATCCTGCGCAGCGCGGGGGAGCGCTGCCCGGACGGGCAGGCCCAGAGGGAGCTGGCGGAGCTGCTGAACATTTCGCCGCCCGCAGTGGCAGCATCCCTGAAATCCCTGGAGAAAAAGGGGTATATTCACCGGGAGCCGGAGCCTGGGGACGCCCGGAGGAACCGGGTGCGGCTGACCGCCAAGGGGGAGAAGGCGGTGGACGACTGCTTCGCCTGCCTGCAGCGGGTGACCCGCAGAATGTTCACCGGCTTTACCACCGAGGAGCAGGCAGTGATGCGGGGCTTCTATCTGCGGATGCTGGAGAACCTCCAGGCTCCCCTGGCCGGCGTGCGGGCTTCTCCCCTTGCCTGAGGGCGGGAACGATGAAGCGGCGGGCGCGCGGCTGGATTTCTCGTCATTTTGACCATAAGCTTCTTAAAAAACCAAGAAAGGAAGATGATCGATTTGCTTCAGTTGTTTCTGACCCACCTGCAGGGCTACAAGCGGCAGGCGGTCTGGTCTCCCATCCTCATCGTGGTGGAGGTCATCTGTGAGCTGCTGCTGCCCCTGGTCATGGCAGAGATCGTGGATACGGCCATCCCAGCCGGCGACGAGACTTACATTTTTCAGCTGGGTGCGGTGATGCTGGTGCTGGCGGGCGTGGCCATGCTGTGCGGTGTGCTGGCGGCCAAGTATTCTGCCTTTGCCAGCCAGGGCTTTGGCGCCAATCTGCGCCAGTGCCTCTTCGACAAGGTGCAGGAGTTCTCCTTTGCGGACATTGACCGTTTCTCCTCCGCCTCCCTCATCACCCGTATGACCAACGATGTCAATGCCATGACCATGATGCTGGCCATGGGTCTGCGGATGCTGGTACGGGCTCCAGTGATGCTGGTGGCCGCCCTGTGTATCAGCTTCTATCTGAACGCCAGGCTGGCACTGGTGCTGGTGGTGGTCATTCCTCTGATGGTGCTGGTGATCGGCATTCTGATGAAGGTGTGCACCAAGCTCTTTGAGACCATGCAGACCAAGATCGACAACCTGAACAATACGCTCCAGGAGAATCTGGTGGCCATCCGAGTGGTGAAGGCCTTTGTCCGGGAGGGCTACGAGCGCATCAAGTTCAAGAAGTCCAACGATGAGCTGATGGACGCCGCTCTGGCAGTGGGCCTGCGGATCATTGCGATCATGCCGGTGATGATGCTGGCCCTCAACGGGGCCACAGTGGCGGTGCTCTACTTCGGCGGAGGCATGGTCATGGGGGGCACCTTTGAACTGGGCGACCTCCAGGCCTTCATCAACTACATCGTGCAGATCCTCATGAGCGTGATGATGGTGGCCATGTCCCTGCTCCAGCTCTCCCGGGCTCAGGCCTGCGCCCACCGCATCAAGGAGGTGCTGGAGACAGAGCCCTCTGTGGAGAACAAGCCGGAGGGGGAGATCTGCCGGGCGGCCCTCCCCGGGGAGGCGGCGGACGGAACGGACCACGTCCTGCCCGCCCCCAGGGGCGAGGTGGAGTTCCGGGACGTCTCCTTCAAATATGTGGCCTCGGGCAGCGGGGACGACGTGCTCTCCCACATCAGCTTCCATGTAAGGCCGGGGCAGTTCGTGGCCATCGTGGGCGGGACCGGCACGGGCAAATCCACTCTGGTCAACCTGATCCCCCGGTTCTACGATGTCACCGGCGGCCAGGTGCTGCTGGACGGGGTGGATGTGCGGGACTACCCCCTGGAGGAGCTCCGGGGCCGCATCGGCATGGTGCTCCAGACCAACATCCTCTTTTCCGGCACCATTCGGGAGAACCTGCTGTGGGGCAACCCGGAGGCCACAGAGGAGGAGATGATCCAGGCGGCCAAGGACGCCCAGGCCTATGACTTCATCATGTCGTTCCCCGACGGCTTCGACACCGGCCTGTCCCAGGGCGGCGTCAACGTGTCTGGCGGCCAGAAGCAGCGACTGTGCATCGCCCGGGCCATGCTCCGCAAGCCGGCGGTGCTCATCCTGGACGACTCCACCTCTGCCGTGGACTCAGCCACAGAGGCGGCCATTCGGGAGTCCTTCGCCGCCAACCTGAAGGAAACCACTGTCATCATCATTGCCCAGCGCATCTCCTCGGTGCAGTACGCCGATGAGATCCTCATTCTGGAGGATGACCACATTGCGGCCCGGGGCACCCATGAGGAGCTGCTGGCTACCAGTCCCATCTATCAGGAGATCTATCAGTCTCAGCAGGAAGGAGTTGGTGAATAATGCCGGGACCCAATCGCGCCCCCCGGGGGGGCTATCAGAAGCCCAAGGATCTGGGCAAGACCATATCCAGGCTGCTGGGTTATCTCACCCGCAGCAAGCTGCCTCTGCTGGCCGTGCTGGCCTTTCTGCTGCTGTCCGTGGCCACCAACATCGGCGGCTCCTACATGATGCGGGGCATCATCAACGACTTCATCTGGTCGGGCTGCACCGACTTCGCCGGCCTGGGCCGGGCTATCCTGGTCCTGGTAGGCATCTACCTCATCGGCTGCGCGGCCACCTACGGACAGTCCGCCGTCATGGTGCGGCTGGCCCAGCGGGGGATCAACCGGCTGCGCAAGGACCTGTTCGACAAATTGCAGGACCTGCCGCTTTCCTACTTTGACAAGCACCCCCACGGCGAGTTGATGAGCCGCTTCACCAACGACGCGGACAACGTGCAGCTGGCCCTGGAGCAGAGCGTGGTCTCCATGTGCTCCAGCTGCCTGATGTTCGTGGGCCTGGTGGCCATGATGCTTTTCATCAACTGGAAGCTGTTCCTGGTCACCGCCCTGGTGCTGGCGCTCACCATGGTGCTGTTCAACAAGCTGGGCGGGCGCAGCCGCCGCTTCTATCAGAAGCAGCAGGCAGCCCTGGGCGACGTGAACGGCGACATCCAGGAGATCATCGAGGGGCTGAAGGTGGTCAAGGCCTTCACCCACGAGGAGCAGGCCAAGGATCAGTTCCGCAAGCTCAATGAGACCTACCGGGACGCGGCACAGAAGGCCAACTTCTACTCCACCATGATTATGCCCGTGTCGGGCAACCTGATGAACATCAGCTACGCCCTCACCGCCGCATTCGGCGGACTGCTGTCTGTCATCCAGGGCTTTGACCTGGGCGGCCTGGTGGTCTATCTCAACTACTCCAAGCAGGTGGGCCAGCCCCTGAACCAGATCTCCCAGCAGATGACCACCCTCCTCTCCGCCCTGGCGGGCGCCGAGCGGATCTTTGAGGTGATGGACACCCAGCCCGAGGTGGACGAGGGGACCGTCACCCTGGTGGGGGCGGAGAAGGACGCCAACGGCACCCTGTCTGTCTTTGACGGCGCAGGCCGGCCCCGTGTCTGGGCCTGGAAGACTCCAAGGACCGCGGCCATGGCGCTGGTCCCCGTGCTGGTGGGAGCAAAGGATGCCCTCACCGAGCTGGGCCAGGCGGAGCGGACCGAGAGCGGCGGCCTGAAGCTGCTGCCTCCCAGCGTGGACTCCTCCCAGGGCATCTGGGTGGAGGTGGCTTCTGACGGCAGGCTCACCGAAGTGACCGCCCTGGCCGCCCTGGCCGGCCACGGCTGGGCCTGGAAGTACCAGGACCACACGGGCAAGCCCTCCCTCCACCTGATCCGGGGCACCGTGCGCAACGTGCCCGGGGAGGACTACTACCTCACCGAGCTGAAGGGGGCCGTCCGGTTCAGCCATGTGGACTTCTCCTATGTGCCCGGCAAACGCATCCTGAAAGATGTGACCGTCTACGCCAACCCGGGCCAGAAGATCGCCTTCGTAGGCTCCACCGGCGCGGGCAAGACCACCATCACCAACCTGATCAACCGCTTCTATGAGATTGAGGGAGGACTCATCACCTATGACGGCATCGATGTGAAGGCCATCCGCAAGGACGACCTGCGCCGCTCCCTGGGGGCGGTGCTCCAGGACACCCACCTGTTCACCGGCACCATCATGGACAACATCCGCTACGGACGGCTGGATGCCACTGACGAGGAGTGCGTCGCCGCCGCTAAGAGCGCCAATGCCCACTCCTTCATCCGCCGCCTGCCGGACGGCTACCAGACCATGGTCACCGGGGACGGGGCGAACCTGTCCCAGGGCCAGCGCCAGCTGCTGGCCATTGCCCGGGCGGCCGTGGCCGATCCCCCGGTGATGATCCTGGACGAGGCCACCTCCTCCATCGACACCCGCACCGAACGGCACATCGAGCAGGGGATGGATGCCCTGATGGAGGGCCGCACCGTCTTTGTCATCGCCCACCGCCTGTCCACGGTCCGCAACTCCAACTGCATCGTGGTCATCGAGCATGGCGAGATCCAGGAGAAGGGCGATCACCAGGAGCTGCTGGACCAGAAGGGACGCTACTATCAACTCTACACCGGTCAGTTCCAGCTGTCCTGACCCCCGGACGTGGGCGGAAGGCACCGGAGACAGGAGGAGCGCCATGTCGCAGATCACAAAGCGGGCCCTGGCCTCTGCGCTGAAGGAGCTGCTGGAGCACAAGCCGCTGAATAAGATCACCATCGCCGACATCACCGAGCAGTGCGGGGTGAACCGCCAGACCTTTTACTACCACTTTCAGGATATCTACGCCCTGCTGGAGTGGATCTACACCACCGACGCCCAGCGCCTGCTGGAGGGAAAGCGGGACGGGGACACCTGGCAGCAGGGGTTCCTCCAGGTCCTGGAGTACATCCGGGACAACCGGGCCCTGGTCCGCAATACCTACCACTCCGTCAGCCGGGAGCTGCTGGAGGGCTACCTGTACCGGGTGACCTACCAGCTGATGCGGGACGTAGTGGAGGAGAGGGCGGCGGGGACCCAGGTCCCGGAGGAGGACCGGGCCTTTCTGGCCCACTTCTACAAGTACGCCTTTGTGGGGCTGACGGTGGAGTGGATGCAGGGGGGCATGAAGGAGGAGCCCGCCAGGCTGGTGAGCCGGGTCAATACCGTGATGGAGGGAAATATCGCCGCGGCCCTGGAGCGCATGGCCCGGCGGAAAGAGCCCTGAGATCCAGACAAAGGGGGCCCGCTGTCGCAATTTG
>ERZ827104.2164-NODE-2164-length-15595-cov-39.081982_pt1 | contig 15595 bp, 16 predicted proteins | sample MGYA00519781_ERZ827104 | MGnify/ENA primary metagenome ERZ827104 (study PRJEB31778, sample SAMEA3449257) | human gut metagenome | biome: human gut; feature: human-associated habitat; material: faeces | place: United Kingdom | collected 2010/2012 ... | reverse complement strand
TTATTGCTTATTATCCGCACCCAAAAAGTTGCATTTATAAGTTGAACTCAAGATTTATTTTAGAAATAACTTTATTTCTTCTGCTCTTTTATTTTAGTGGAAATAATTATATACAGGCATTTCTTTGGTTTATGGTTGGAGGATATTTTGCAATGGATTATAAATTTTTATTACCTAAAAGCTATTCTAAAATAGCTGGCGTTAGTACTTTCATTATAACATTAATTCTTATTATTTTACCAATAAAAGGTCTTACGGAAATATGGGTAATTCGTATGATTCCAATATTTGCAATTCCTGCAATTTGGATTTTATTTGATTATTTTTCTTTCGAAAAGATTATGTATAAAGATAGTGTTAACAAAATTTGTTCTTATACTTTTTTTATATATTTAAGTCATGAACCTTTGCTTAATATTTTTAAAAAAGTTCCTTTATTGATTTCACGAAGTGAAAACACATTAATAGTAAGTTATATAACAATTCCTTTAGTTTTTATTTTATTTACTTGTCTTTTAGGATCTTTTTTGAAGAAAAATTTTAATAAATTTTACGCTTTTTATACCGGCGGTAGAATGTGATATTGTAGAAAATAATATTATGTTAAATATCGATGTAAATCATAGAATTAAATATATAGATGCTATGAGAGGTTTTGTTACTCGTGGTATATTCTCATATACTTTATTATGGTTATGCAAGCTCTTTTAGTAGTGATATATCAATGGGAGGAGAATGTTTTTTTAAGTTTTCATTCTTTATCAGTCTTATATATGGTTCCATTATTTTTTGTGATTAGTGGTTTTATGCTTCCCAAAAACATCATTTTAGGAGCTTTTTCTTGTAGCTTAAGATTTATTTATAGGAAGATGAAATTTTTATTGTTCACAACATTCTTTTTTTATTTATTTACTCATTTATAGAAAATTCATCTTTTGTTGTAAATTGCTTGGCAGGACTAAGGCTGGGTATTGGTTTACAATAACTTTATTTGAATGTTTTGTAATATATCTTACCTTTCGTCTTTCTTGTAATTTATTAAGAATTTAAAAAAGGGTAGATTGCTTACTAGTAAGTAATATTATTCGTATAAGTCTTATTCTTGCTTATTATCTTTTGGGAGTGAAAAAAATATATAATATGAAATTCTTACAAACTATAGCAGGATTTGGAGCTAAATCTGGAGGTACTTCTACATGTACGTATGATTTAGTTACTGCATTGAATCAGTTAAATTGTCAGACAGATATATTAACGTTGGAACCCAATGATCCTACAGACTGTTTAATGGGGGGTGGCGAGCAATGGATTAAAGCTTTACCATACGATGGAAAAACTCCGTTTGGCTATTCACATAATATTGTTCATTATTTGAATATGACTGATTATGATCTTTACCATACCAATGGGTTATGGATGTATTGTAATCATATAACTGCTTCTATAGCTCGTAGAAAAGGAAAACCTTATGTAATTACTCCACATGGAATGCTTTATCCTCAAGCTTTAGCACGTTCAGCTTGGAAAAAAAAGCTGATGATGCATCTTTGTTTTGATAAAGATATTCGTGAGGCAAATTGCATTCATGCAACTTGTATGCAAGAAATGAAATATTATCGAGATTTAGGGTATAAAAATCCTGTTGCTGTTATTGCAAATCCGATGCCTCTTCCTGATTATATTGATGATATAAAACCGGAACGAAGTAAAAAACGTATCGGATTTTTAGGACGTTTACATCCAAGAAAAAATGTAAAAGGACTGATTGAAGCATGGGCAAGTTTGGGCAAAGCTACTCAAAATGCCGAGCTTTACATCATGGGAAAGGGTGATGAATCCTATGAAGCATATTTAAGAGATCTTGTAACTACATTAGGCTTGCCGAATGTAGTATTTGCTGGTTTTGTAAGTGGACGTGAGAAATTTGAAAAATTAGCGACATTGACAGCTTTGTTCGTTCCGAGTGATTTTGAAAACTTTGGTATGATTATAACAGAGGCTTTAATTGTAAAAACTCCTGTTATGGCCAGTTTAGGGACACCTTGGGAAGAATTGAATACTCGCCACTGTGGTTGGTGGGTAAATAATGATATTCATACATTGGCCCAAACGATGGAAGAAGTATTTTCTTTATCAGATAAAGAATTGTTGGCTATGGGGGAAAGAGGAAAGCAGCTTGTTATAGAAAAATATAGTAGTGTACAAGTTGCTACACAGATGAAGCATTTGTATGAATGGATTCTTAATGGTGGAGAAAAACCTGATTTCGTGTATGAATAATCAAATAGATCTTTCTAAATACCATAATGCTTTGAGTCGGAAACATCAAGTAATTCGACTTTTGTGGGGAATTGTATGGGGATTATTGGCTCGCCCTTTACCTCGAAGTTTAGGGCTTGGATGGAAACGTACTTTGCTTCGTTTGTTTGGGGCAAAGATTCATTCAACAGCAGTGGTTTATTCATCGGCTAAAATCTATTTTCCACGAAATTTAATAATGGATGCTTATTCGTGTCTGGCTTCAGATGTGGATTGTTATAATGTGGATGTAATTCATATTGGAGCGAATACAACTGTTTCTCAAGGTGCTTTTTTGTGTACGGCAAGTCATGATATAACAAACTCGTTGAATCTTTTAATTACCGCTCCTATTGTAATAGAGGATCAAGCTTGGGTAGCAGCAGACGCTTTTGTCGGTATGGGAGTAACCATAGGGCAGGGGGCTGTAGTGGGTGCCAGAGCTGCCGTTTTTAAAAATGTGGAGCCTTGGACGGTTGTCGGAGGAAATCCAGCAAAATTTATAAAGAGACGTATTGTAAAGGAGTAACAAATCATGTTAGATGTATCGGTTATTATTCTTACTTATAACGAAGAAATACATATTCGGCGTTGTTTGGAAAATGTAAATCGTTTTGCTTCCAATGTTTTTGTGGTAGATTGTTTTTCGACGGATAAGACTGTAGAAATTGCGAAATCATTGGGGGCTAATGTTATCCAGCACGTATGGCCGGGAAATCAGGCAGAACAGTTTAATTGGGCTTTAAAAAATCTGGTTATCACAACCAAATGGATTTTGCGTTTGGATGCAGATGAATATCTGATGCCGGAATTGATTGAAGAGTTAAAGTGGAAACTTCCTACTTTGGTAGATGATGTAACTGGGGTAATATTCAATCGGCGCCATATTTTCATGGGTAAGTGGATGAAAAGAGGAATTTATCCGGTGAAGTTGCTTCGCTTGTTCCAAACGGGAAAAGGTGTCTGCGAACAGCGTTTAATGGATGAGCATATTCAATTGTTGGAAGGGCGAGCGGTAGAATTTGAACATGATTTCTGTGATCATAATTTGAATGACCTTTCTTGGTTCTGTCATAAGCATGTGAATTATGCTATTCGGGAGGCGGTAGATTTGCTGGATATAGAACTTGATTTGACTGGAGCTGCTGAAACAGATGAGAACAAGCAGATTAGTGCGCAGGCGTTAAGCAAGCGAATGAAAAAACATAAATATGCCAAACAGCCTTTATTCTGGCGTTCGTTCGCTTACTTCTGTTACCGATATTTTCTGAAAGGGGCCTGTCTGGATGGAAAGATTGGATTTATCTGGACGTTCTTACAGGGCTGGTGGTATCGTACACTGGTAGATGCCAAAGTGTTTGAAATTAAACAGACTTGTGGTACGGATAAGGAAAAAATTAAACGGTATTTGAAAGAACATTATAATATTTCTTTGTAGAAATGAAAATTTCTGTAATTACCATTACATACAATAGTGCGAAGACACTGGCTGATACGCTGGAGAGTGTATTGGCACAAACATATAAAGAGATAGAGTATATCATAGTAGACGGTGCCTCGAAGGACGGAACGATGGATATCGTGAAAAAATACGAACCGCTGTTTGAAGGGAAAATGAGGTATATCAGTGAACCGGATAAGGGCTTATATGATGCGATGAATAAGGGGATGCGGATGGCTACGGGCGACGTAATAGGTATCTTAAACTCGGACGATTTTTATACGAGCAAAGAGGTACTGCAACGGGTAGCTGATGTGTTTCAGAAAGAAAATGTGGATGCGGTATACGGGGATGTGCATTATGTGCAACCGGAAGATTTGTCGCACTGCGTACGTTATTATTCATCGAAGCCTTTCCGGAGGTGGATGATGCGGTTAGGGTTTATGCCGGCTCATCCGTCTTTCTACTGTAAGAGAGAGGTGTACCGTAAATATGGAACCTTTAATACGAGTTATAAGGTCGCGGCGGATTTTGAAAACTTGCTGCGACTGATTTTTGTAAACCGGATACGTACGTACTACATTCCAATGGATTTTGTGACGATGCGTACCGGAGGGGCTTCGTCTTCCGGCTTAAGCAGCCACAAACAGATTATGCGTGATCATTTGCGTGCCTTACGGGAAAATGGGGTTTATTCGAATGTTTTCCTGTTAGGATTAAGATATATTTATAAGGTGGGTGAGATCCTTAGAAGCCGGATAGGCTGACAGCTGTGCTTTGCTTCCTGCCGGCGGGCGGGAAGAGCAAGGTGCAGCTACTGTCCGGTGAGTACATTGTTGAATGATGAGTTGGAAATATAGCTATAACTTGGGTGAGGTTTTGAGAAGCCGGATGGGCTTATGGCTGTTGTTTTGCTTCCTGCTTTCGGGTATGGAGAGTAAAGCGCAGCCTGCTGTCCGGTCTGGTGAAGTGGATATCTTCATGGGGGTAGACCTCAACTATCGTGATATTTTTTTGAGTAAGCCTTATGAGTTGCTGGTGAACCTGACACCGGGAGTGAAATGGAACATGGGGCGGCAGTGGCAGGTGGCAGCACAGGTATTGCTGCCGGTGTATAACGATTATGGGGACTACTATAAACGGATACGTCTGAATATGGCGGTGCTGTCGAAGGAGTGGTATATTGGCAAGAAGCTTTTTCTGAAAGGGAGTGGAGGATTGTTCAGCCACGAGCGCTACGGACTGGATGCGAAGCTCTTTTATACCGTAAATAGCTGGCTGGCGCTGGAGGCACAGGCGGGATGGACCGGGTTCTGCTCGATGGCGACAGGATGGCAGGCAAGTACGCCTGCCAGATGGACAGCACTGGCGGGAGCTGATGTGTATCTGAATCGCTGGAATACGCAGTTGCGGGTGCGGGGTGGACGTTTCGTTTATGAGGATTATGGTATAGTAGCAGAGGGGATGCGGCACTTCACGCATTGCAGCGTGGGACTGTATGCACAATATAGCAATGAGGGCGGACGTAACGGAGGATTTAAGGTGGTGATGATGATTCCGCCATATAAGCGCAGACACCGGAAGGTGAATTTCCGGCCTGCTTCGAATTTCCGGCTGACGTATAATATTCAGGCAGATATGTATGCTAACAAGATGTATAATACGGATCCGGAAGAAAACGAACGGGAAGGTTGGTTCGACCGCGAGCGGCTTCAATGGGGGAGCAATACCATGGAACCGGACTTTAAAGAAAAGGAGGTGAACCGATGAAGAGGAGAGTTTTAAGTGGGCTTATCGGAGCATTGCTTCTGACAAGTTTCTCCGGAATACGGGCGCAGGAATATACGGGTATCACGGGGATGATGCATGTGCCTACGGCTGAAATGGCTCCGGCGGGTACAGCCCGTGTAGGAGCTTTTTTCTTGAATGGAGAGTTTACACCGGATAAGCTGGCATATAAGGGGGAGAAGTATAATACGTATAATCATTTTCTGGCTATTGCACCTTTTTCGTGGGTGGAGCTGTCGTATGTTTGTACACTGCTGAAGAATGCGAAAAATAAGAATGAAATACAGAAAGTGGGATATTGTAATAAAGACCGTCATTTCTGTATCAAACTTCGTCCTTTGGAAGAAGGGAAATACTGGCCTGCATTGGTGGTTGGAATACAAGATCCTAAACGAAAATTTAAAAATGAAAATGAAGATTATGCTTACTTTAATAATTTTTATGTGGCAGCCAGCAAGCATCTGAACTGGAAAGGACATGAGCTGGGGGTACACCTGACATACCGCTACTACCGTTCGGATTTTAATGCGAAGTGGCGGGGAGTGGCCGGTGGCATTACGTACCGGCCGGCATTTGCGCCTAACAGCCGGGCTATGCTGGAGTATACGGGGAATGATGTAAATGTGGCAGTGGACTGCTATCTGTGGCGGCTGCTTTTTGTACAGGCGGGGTTGCAGAACGGAAAATATTTTTCGGGTGGACTGATGTTGCGGATACAGCTTTAACCGGATATTCTTTAGAAAGGACGTGATAGTCAACTTTATATATTAACCAATTTAATTAATTAAATTTTTAGGATTATGAAAAGTTTTTTGAAATGGGGAGCACTGGGTGTATTCTCCATGAGTCTGATGATGGGAATTGTTGCTTGTAGCCATGATGACCCGGATTACAGCAACGTTACGCCTCCTACAGTGGCATCTGTAGCTAGTACGATAGGAGGTATTGTTTCGGATAAAAGCGGTGACGTTATAGTAGGTGCGAATGTTACACTGGAAGGAAACGGTACCGAAGCTAAATCTGTAAAGACGGGTAATGATGGTGTGTACTTGTTTGAGGACGTAAAACCGGGTAGTTATACCGTTTCGGTAGAAGCTGATGGCAAGATTGGCGCTACAAGTGCTGTAACTGTAGAAAACTCTAACGTGATGCAGCGTTATGTCTGGAATATTTCGCTGGCTGCTGATACGGAAGAGAAAATTACGGTTTCTACTACAGAGGAAACAAGTGGTAGTATTAATACGGAAACTCTGAAAGGTAACGAAATAGCTGAGGTTGGGGTTACGGCTGTGGTGCCGGCTGATGCTGTTGCTGGTGTAGAAGCTGGTCAGAATGTTGTGGTTAGTGTAAAACCGGTATATTCTATTGCTGAGGCTGAACAGCGTGCATCGCGTGCACAGGCTGAAACGATGCTGACTGGTACGGAACTGACTTGTAACGTGGAAGGTGCTACACTGAAAGAACCGGTTGAGTTGCGTTTCGCTGTAGATCAGACATTGGCTAATGGTGCTGATGTAAGAGTTTTCAAGAATGGTCAGTGGAGTGCTGCCAACTGGAGAGTAGAGGGTAATGATATCGTTGTAGAGGCTAAGGATTTTGCGGTATACGGCGTATTCGTTACTATCAATTACACGTTGACTGATGCTCAGCAACCTGTTTCGTTTACTCAGAATGTATGGGATAACTTATATGGCTCACAGACTATGACTGTTAGTTCGGCATCGTACTCGTTTAAAGTGGGTTCTGAAATTGAAACTACTGCCGCAAACATGACGACGGGTCTGTTGATTGAAAAACTGGCTCAACTGTATACTGCTACGGCTACAACTGTAACACGCAGTTATCCGCTGAATGTAAGTCTGCCTATCGGTACAAAACTGGAAATTTCTGGTTCCCAACTGGTTACTACTGCTACTATTTCAGGACTGGGAAGTACTGCTACGCTTAAGCAATATGGGGATGTTTCTATCAATGTACAGACATCCAACCGTCAGCACACTGGTGGTGGTAATTAATAGTTGACTGTCTATCATTGCGAATTTCAGATAATGTAAAATCGCTGTGGCTGTTTCCGAAAGGGATGCCACAGCGATTTTTTTATTTGTATATTCCTTAGTTGACCGACAGTTGTAAGGCATTGTTGAAATAATTTATGATGTAAAGGATGGAATTTTCTTTCTTTTATGATAGATGGTATTACAATCGAAATAATGGAGGATATAGATTACATAATTGATAATTGTATTTTATATACTAAATTTGATTATGTAATGAATAAAACTTATTTTTGTGAATAAGCTTATACAAAATAACGGATTGTCGTGTATGCCTGATTGGAAATGTAGGGCATGAAAGGTAACTGTGAAGAGTAAAATAGATATATGTATATAAAAAATATAAAAAATAACCGTTTTTTTAGTTATAACTAAACTTTTATGCCTAACTTTGAAATTAGAAACATAGACGCGGTCAGAGGCACACAGAAATTCTACAAACTCATTAAAGATGGTACTTGCCAAATGGATGAGTTCGAGAATGATATGGAAGCGGAGTATAAGTCAGAATTAAGAACTATATATGCGTATATGGATCAGGTGGCCAATTTGAGGCCCTTGCCCAAAACTAAATTTCACTTCTATAATAAAGACAAAGGAGGTTATAGGGAGTTTGAGTTTAAAAGCAAGCATTTAAGGGTTTATGGAATAGCAATAAATGAAGGCAAACTTATAATTTTGGGCGGAACGAAATCCAATCAGAAAAATGATACAACAACTTTTAGGAGAATAAAGAAAGAATATATAGATTCGATAAAAGGATAATCAAATGGACAGAAAAGAATTATTGAAAAGTCCGGAGTATTGGACGGCATCAATCCAAATGGAATTATATCGCCAGATTGAGGCTTTTATGAAAGAAAAGAATTTCAATAAGACTCAGTTGGCCGAATATCTAGGTTGTTCTAAGGGATATATTACTCAGCTATTGTCAGGAGATTATGACCATAAACTAAGTAAATTCATACAATTGTCATTAGCTATTGGAAAAATTCCGGAATTCCGTTTTACAGATGTGGATGAATATATTCAGGATGAAACACAATCCTATAAGAATACCATTGTGGTTTCTGAAGAGTATATGTCTCCAATATTTGCATTACCAAATAAAATAATAGAAGATGCCGCATAAAATGACAACAATACCATATAGAATTAGTGGAATAAAAACGACCCAGTTTGCATTATTTCCGGAAAAATTCGTCAACGGCAAAGATATAACTGTACAGACATCATTTTCTTTCGGATATAATGAAGGGCTGGACAGTATCCGGTGCATTTCAAATTTTAAATACTTGCAGGATGAGAATGTATTAATGATTACAGAAATACAATGTACATTCGATATAAGCCCTGATGGAACATTGGAACTTAAACATTTAAAAAAAATACCGATTGATTTTCTGCGTTATATGGCTACGATAGTAACCGGTACAGCACGTGGTATCATCCATGCAAAATCAGAAGGAACTTTATTAGCTAGTATAATACTCCCTCCGATAAATGTGGTGGAGTTAATAAAAAATGACTTGCCTATAAATGGGTGAAGATATACAATAAAATTTTGTATATAAAATCTTTAGAATAGGATATTCAGTAAATGTCCTCCAAAAATAAGATGGCATATGAAGTGATTATGGTTTATCATCTTCATATGCCATTCTTTTTTATTGTTTTTCCCGATAGGTTATTTCTGTGAAGTGATGGTATAGCTTTCGTATAGTACGCCGAAGGTTCCTTCGCTCACCAGAAATTCCAGTGGGAAAGTAAAGGTCTTGCTGGCTTCGTCGTAGGTAGCGTCTTCGGCAAGGGAAACGGTTACAGCTCCGTAGGTTGCGTCGTTGATGCCGGTGGCAAAGGAGGAAGATTGCAGGGTTACCTTTTCGCTGCCATCCCATGCAAATACGATGCTACCCGTACCTGTTCCCCAGCATGCTTTCAGACGGTACATGTCTAAGATAGCTGAGTATTCCATTTCCTGATCGGTTGTTATCGGGTTTTCATCGGGACTCATGAAGTAGTCGCTGAACTTGCCGTCGGCATAGGGCACGTAGTCTTCCTTGATAACGTTCAGTTCCAGACGGGGATAGAGGTCGGACTGTGTGTATGCTTGGGTATATGCCGGATCGATAGTCAGGGTCATGGGATAGGATTCGAACATGGCCATGTTGCTGCTTACCTTTACGGTAAGGGTTTTGCTGCTTTCTCCTTGTGCGAAATCTACTTGTGCGGGAACTTCGAACAGATCGGCGTAAACGCTTGCCATTTTTAAGGGAACTGACAGGGCTCCGTCGGTCTGGTTTCGTCCTACGGTAATGGTGAATGCGGTATCATCTGGGCCCAAAGCAACTTCTGCGCTGACGGGGGATTCGAAATAGACGTTGATGCCGTTGGCATTGCTGGCTTCTCCCGGGGTATATTCGTCGTCGCTACATCCGCTTAAGAGGGCGGATGCGAAAAGAATTCCGGCGAGGAGGGTTTTATTTAATATTTTCATATTTGTCTTGTTTTAGAGTTATACGATTAATCGGTTACACCGTCTTTCAGATTCGGATTTTGCAATGAAGCGGGCTGGCTTCCACCAGCGTTGTTGACAATGCTTGCATTGTTATTTGATTCTTTTTGCGGAATGCGCATGAGCAGATAGGGATCGTTTGCTTCGATGTTAAAGCAAAAGGCATCGGGCCAGTTGCCTTTGTCGGTTCCGTGGAAACGAACAACAGGCTTGTTCAGACGCATGATGTCTGCCATGGCAAAGCCTTCTCCCCACAGTTCAATACGACGCTGTTTCCATATTTCGTTTTGCAGGGCTTCTTTGGTTGAGGCGGTGCAAGTATAGCTCGGATCGCGGTATGTCTTGACAAAATTTTCGAGTTTGGTTTTTGCCTGTCCTTCCTGATTGCTCATGGCAAGTCCCTCGGCTTCGATGAGTAACATTTCTTCTACTCGCATGATGCACCAGTCGCAGTCGTTGGTGGCGCTTCCGATACCGCTTTTCATTCCGAACTTAACGTTGGTATAGGGTACGAATGCCATTTTTACGTCGGTAATGGTATACGTCGCTATGTCTTGTCCGCTGGCTTCTCCCCAGATGAGTCCGTTTAGCAGGTCGGAATGCAGGTCTTTGTCTACCCACCATTGTTTGCGGATATCTGTAGCTGGAATTTCATCGTATAGTAATGTATTGATGCGTTTGTATACACCTACTGCTGCTGCATATGAGGAGCCGGAGAAGGAACCGAGGTGTGACGGCCACGAGGGGTTGCCGCCGTTCTGGGTTACATCGTTTGCTGTGATGCTGATGCCCCACATCCAGTTATGGTCGTCCATATTGTAGAAAGCGGGTTTTGATACTTCCTCACGACTATAGGGGGTATAGCCTTTCATGGCTTCGGCTGCATCGCTGGCAGCTTCTGCCCACTTGCCCATATAGAGGTTGGCACGTGCGCGGAGTCCGTAGGCTACTTGCTTGTCTATACGTGTCTTGTCACCTTTACGGTCGTAATTTTCCAGTTTGCCGATAGCATCGTTCAGGTCGTTCAGGATTTGTGTATAGACCTGTTCTACCGTTGCGCGCGGATTGTTGTTGAAATCTGTAGTCGTTTCGGTGATAAGCGGTACGCAAGGTTGGTCTTTGCTGCTCTGGTAGTTGAACTGGTAGTAGGGGGCCAGACACAAATAGTCGAAAGCACGTACGGCTTTTGCCTCTCCGATGTATTGTTTCAACTTATTGTCTTCGGTGTTAGGATCGATAGAGGACAGAATATCGTTGGCAAGTTTCAGCTGGTTGTAGAAATAGCTGTAACGAAGCTGTGGGTTGGCGTACGTTTCGTTACGGTCGGAATAATCGCTCGATACACTGAACCAGTTGTAACCGCTGTTGTCGCAGACCATATCGGCACCGTTTAAATCTTGAGAGATGCAGGCAGTAGGGTAACCGAAGTCGTCATCTCGTCCGCTGGTAGGGGCACCGGCATACTGGGTTCCCATATAGTGGTACATACCTACAAGGCTAGATTCTACACGCGAGGGAATGAGTTCGTTGGTGTTCTCAATCTGTTCGCTGGTGACACGGAATCCTTCGCCGTTTATGTCATCCATGTCGGAGCAGCTATTGAGTGTGGCACATCCCATGGCCACTAAAAACAGTTTGCTATATAGTTTCATAATTTATGTTCCTTTTGAAGTGTTTAAAAAGTGAGGTTGATACCGCCGGTGATGGTACGCATAGCAGAATAAGAGCTGCTGGTTGCGGCACCACTTCCGTATGTTGAGCTTCCCAGACCTAAACTCTGACGGGGATCAAGACCTTTACGTGCTGTAAGCAGGGCAACGTTGTCGGCCGATACATATACACGTAAGTTGTTGATCTGTAATCTCTTAGTCCAGCTTTTCGGTAAGGTGTAACCTAAGGTGATGTTATTCAGGCTCAGGTAGTTTGAGCTGACCAGGAAACGGCTTGAATCCAACTGGTAACAGGGGTCGCTGGCATCAAGACGAGGAACGTCTGTATAACGGTTTTCCGGAGTCCATGCATCGCGGATATCGGTCGACCAGTTGTAGCCTTGCATACCACTACCACCATTGTGCATAAATGACTGATAGGTTCCGTCGTAGTAGCGTCCGCCCAGCTGATAAGAAAGCTGTACGCTGAAATCGAGTCCTTTATAGTTCAATGAGGTTCCGAAACCACCATATACTTTGGGGAGTAAATCGCCCTGATCGGATTGCTTGGCATCACCATGTTCGGTTGTCGTTGAATAATCACTGTTGTCGGGGTCTACATAATACAGTGCTTCACCGGTATTGGGATCGACACCTGCATATGCTTTCACGTAGGATTCGTACAGAGAACCTCCGATGCGGTAGATGTAGTAAGAACCTTTCTGTCCGCCGGCTGCTTCGAGTTCGGGTGACAGGGCTGTAATCCTATTCTTATAATGAGTCAGATTCAGATTAGCTGTCCATTCGAAATCTCTTGTACGGAAGATAACACCGGTCAAATCGAGCTCGATACCTTTATTGGATATACTACCAATGTTAGTCGGGATAGAGCCTGTACTGATACCGGAAGAAACCGGAGTGGGCTGGTTGTACAGCAGGTCTTTGGTGATACGGCTGAAGTATTCTACGGTACCGTTCAGGCGGCTGCCGAACAATTCGAAGTCGAAACCTGTATTGAAGGAGTAGGATGTTTCCCAAGTCAGGTCTTTGTTTCCCTTGTAGGCCAAAGTCGTAGAGTATTGTCCGTTGCTGTATGAAACTGTATACTGGTCTTTATAAGCATACCAGTTGTTTATGTACTGTCCGTTGACTAGAATGAGCAGATGGTCGTTTCCTTGTATACCCCAGCTTGCCTTGTACTTCAACATGTTCAGCCAGCTGATATCTTCGAGGAATTTTTCTTTGGTCATGAGCCATGCGCCACCCACACTACCGAAGTTACCCCAGCGATGTTCGGGTGCGAAACGTGAAGAAGCGTCACGACGATAAGAAGCGCTCAGGAAGTATTTTCCATCGTAGTTGTACTGTACACGGCTCAGAATACCTTCCGTCATATAGTTGTCTGTATAAGAGTTGGCGATTTTCTTGTCTGTTCCAACTGCATTGCCCAGTTCTCCGATATTAGGATCATAGGTATTGGTGTTATCACCGTATAGTACTTGTTCTTTCAGTCTGTATTGTTCGTAACCGACCATGATGTCGAAGTTATGAACGTTGTTGAAAGTATGGACGTAGCTTGCCAGATACTGTGTATTTACACCGAAGGTACGTGTGCTTTCTACATATACCTCACCGTCGGTTGAGGCTGCGCTTCCGAATGTACTGTACAAGTTGTTCGAACGTGTATTTTCGAGTGTTGTTGCAATATTGGCTGTAAGGGTAAGTCCTTCCAGCGGAGTGATGTTGGCATACCATTTACCCGAGAACGCATCAGTGTAAGTATGATACCGGTTCAATTCGATATCGCGTGCCGCATTTCCGGTGAACGACGGGCGTGAGAAGTTGGTCGTAGAACCAGCATCGTATGTTTTGTGTCCGGTGGTTGCATTGATTTTGATAGAACCGTCGGGGTTACGTACGTACATTGGGTAGATAGGTGCGATAGAGTTGACGATAAAGAACAAGTTGCCGCTTGATGCCCAGTCGTCGGAAGTCTGATTATCGGGTACCTGAGAGTCTGAATAGGTATAAGCTAGGTTGGTTCCGATTTTCAACCATTTTTTAGCCTGATAGTCGACTTTACCTCTACCTGTGTAACGCTTGAAGGCTGAGTTCTGAATCAAACCGGTATCGTTCAGGTAGCCTGCGCTGGCATAGTAGTTGATCTTATCAGATTTACCAGATACGCTGGCGTTATATTCCTGACGGAAACTGCTTCCAAAGATTTCATCGTACCAGTCATCTGGAGTGTAGTAATAAGTACCGTCGGAATATCCCAAAGTAGCGTTCGGGTTCAGCTTAAAGTTTGTTCCGATAAGGTTTTCTCCTTTAGGTACGGTGTATACTTGGTAGCCGAGACCACCGTTCTTTGCGTCGAATAATGTGCTATTTGCATAGGCATAAGCATCTGCTGCCGATGAACCAGCATAGGCTTTTGAGTTGTATAGTGCCTTGAACATGGTTTCGTAGTATTCTCCCGGGCTGCTGATGACATCATAATTAGGAACAGCACGTGAGTTTGATCCCCATTTAGCATCGAAAGTAACGCGAGCTTCGCCGTTTTGTCCGCTTTTGGTCGTAATCAATACGACACCGTTGGCACCACGAGCACCATAAATAGCATTGGCAGCAGCATCTTTCAACACGGTCAGTGATTCAATATCCGAAGGGTTGATAGAAGAGATGTTTCCGTCGTAGGGAACTCCGTCGACTACATAGAGCGGATCATTGCTGGATGCCATAGAACCAATACCACGGATGCGTATCTTGGCTGATTCTCCCGGCTGACCGTTGTCGCTGGTCATCTGTACACCGGCAACTTGTCCGGACATAGCGTTGGTGATATTGGATACACTTCGAGTGGCTATTTTATCTGCATTCATGGTACCTGCCGAACCGGTGAACGATGATTTTTTAGCAGTTCCGTAGGCTACTACCATAACTTCGTCGAGTGCTTGTGAATCAGAGGATAAAGTAACTTTTACAGTCGGTTTGATTGCTACTTCCTGTGTCTCCAGTCCAATGAACGAAACGACCAAAGTTTTCGCCGAACTATAAAATGTTTGTAAATTACTTATAATCAATACTATTAGCTGATGTATGACTCTTTTGGATTATAGTGCTAATGAGTTTTCTAGCAGATATAAACAGCTATGAATATTTTATTTTCTACCTATCTGTAGTCTTTATATATGAAGAAACCGCCACTGATGAATATACATCAATAGCGGCTATAAATAAATTGGTTTTATTGATAATGAGTGACTTGCCTTTTATTCTGTCATTCGTTGATATATATATTTATCGTAGAAATCGCCATCTTCATCTTGTCCTAAACATTCAATGACAAACTGATCAGATGAAACTTCCACAATCCTGACTACAGATACATCAACTCCATGCATATCCTCTGGAATGATGTCATTTCCATCCAATGAAAAATTCTCAATATCCGTTTGATGCCAGTTGCCGCTATAATATTCATAAGCAGTCATCTTATATCTATTGTCGCCTATTTTTTGAATTATGATTTTTTCGCAGTCGGAAGTCGGCTCAAAGGGATTGTAATTTTCATTATAAGAGATTTTTTCCCCCTCATCATAATAATACCCACTCTCAGATACCAGGCCCCATACTCCTTCAAGTTGGTTTACATCAATCACAGCTTCATCCTTAGAACAGGATGATAATCCCAAAACGATGATTACTAATAACGTAATCAAAAATAAAATCTTCCTCATAACACTAATTGTATTTAAAATTTTATGTCTTTAAAATTAGGTATTGTCTATAATGTACAATACTTCGGTAAATTTTTACCGATAAATTAAAATTAAACATAGAATCGGCA
>ERZ827104.2151-NODE-2151-length-15694-cov-3.240872_pt1 | contig 15694 bp, 7 predicted proteins | sample MGYA00519781_ERZ827104 | MGnify/ENA primary metagenome ERZ827104 (study PRJEB31778, sample SAMEA3449257) | human gut metagenome | biome: human gut; feature: human-associated habitat; material: faeces | place: United Kingdom | collected 2010/2012 ... | reverse complement strand
CCTAATGTATAACTTGGTTGTAAACGAAAACCTCCATATCTATATTCAGGATCTTCATCTATGCTTTTTATGGTGAATAAATTATTTCCTTGTAAAAAGAATGTAAGCCTGTTCATGCCAGTACTATGAATATATTTTATAGGTAACGAATATGATAAAGTTAGTTCCTGCATACGGATGCTGAAAGCATTTGTTGTAAGATAACTCAGGTAATTAGCTTTATTCCAATAAGATAAATTATCAGTATCTTGATAAGGCATCGGGACAACTTCATTGGGATCTGCTCCTATTATTTCAGATAATTGGGCATTCGGAATATTACCGCGTCCTGGGTAATTAAATCCTGTACGTCTGAATACGTGTCCGAATTTTCCTGTAAAAGTGAAAGACAGATCTATACCTTTGTATGAAAATGTATGTGTCATTCCTATGTCGTAAGGAGCAACTTTTGTTCCTTGGTATTTTAAGAAGTCAAGTCCGTCATAGTTTGTTGATCCATCAAATGGCATATATTCATCACCAATGAGATTGACAACAGGCAATATTTTAGGGCTGTCGGCAGTACCCATGTTTTTCATTCCTCCGTATATGTAAGAATAAAGAGAGTTGATAGGCTTGCCTTCGATATATTGTTGACCGGCGCCTTCCCCTGATAACCACCAATAAGGCATGGAAGTGACAAGAAGTTTTTTGACTTTATTCTTGTTGTAAGAAAATACGATGTTACTGTCCCAAATTAAATCATTAGTGATATTTAGTCGACTACCTATTTGAAATTCGATACCGTGATTAGTTATTTCAGCATTGTTGATAAGTGCAGATTCGGCACCATTAACAATAGGAATGGCTACATCTGCTAAAATATCTTTTCCATGCTTATAATAATAGTCTATTTTTCCATATAACTTACTACAGAAGAAAGAATAATCAATACCGAAATTTAATGTATTGGTACGTTCCCAGCGCAAAGTAGGATTACCCTTACTGGATATTTCGGCTTCTAATTCTCCTGTAGTTTGATTATATCCGTTCATACCAATGAGGGGAATTAGTGACGTGCTGCTGTCGGAGTTACCATTACATCCGAAAGTTATACGGGGTTTTAATTGATCAATAACCTCTATTGATTCCATAAACTCTTCATTCATCATGTTCCAACTTGTACCTACTGACCAGAAAGGAGAATAACGATAGGCAGGATCATCAGTAATGAAATTGGAGGCATCTATACGGAATGAACCCGAAATAGAATAACGATCATTAAAAGTATAAGCCAAATTGGCAAAAGCCGAAAAATAGCGGTCGGTTCTGTATGTAAATTGATTTATATACTCTATATTTAAAGAATTGCCGATCCAATTCTTCAGCCCTTTGGTACCATTAGGGAAGATACCGACGGTTAAATGATCGTCATCATATCCGTAAGTAGGAGCATAATTGTAAGATTTAGTACGTAATTGGCTTAACTCGATACCTCCTACAAAATTAATAGTGTGTATTTTAGCAATTGTACGATTAAAATTTATTTGATTACGCCAATTATAGCTATCTACGAGTGTTTTTGCTTGTGTTAAAATACTTCCAGAAGGTAAATTGGCTGTGACTTTTCCTGTGGTCATATTCCATGTACTTGCTTGGTTTACCATATTACGTACATAAAATGTTTTGTCATTATATAAGTTACGGTTATCTGTTTGCAAGCGTTCATATTGGAATTTCGTACTCAAAGTTAATCCCTCGATTATTTTAAATGTCAACCCGCCTTGAAAACGTAAATTTATGTTAGTTGTATTAAGACTTCTGTTTTTTATTTCGGTAATTGGATTATATGACCAATCGGAATAAGGAAAGTTTTCCTTAGGGACCATTGCATCAATCATGGGAGTATAAAATTTCAAGAAATTTAGATTTGTATATGAACCATCGGGATTAACCAACATATCATAGGGAGATAATGAAGTTATATCACTTGCAGAAATACCGGAATGATCGGAATCTGTATATTGAATAGTTGTAGATAAATTAAAGTCAAGCCATTTGAAAATATTCATCTGACCACGATAATTGAATTGTATATCGTTATTCTTATTCTCTTTATAACGTTGAATATCATGACTATAAAGTAGAGAAACATAATTTGACATACGATCTGTTGCTCCTGATAAGGATAAATTATATTGTTGGTAAATTGGGCGTTGCAACAGATATTCTTCAATCTGTTTTTTATTATCTAACGTTTGTAGTTTATTAAGACCTATATTCATTTCAGCCTCTAATATTTCACCTGTTGCATATTGATTGTACAGGATTCCAGCTTGAGTATATGTTTTATGGTAGTTAGATCTAAACCCACTTTCATTGGTAGTGCTTCCCATTGGAGGATTTGAATATTTTCCAAAGATGGATTTCTCATATTCTACCATATCGGCAGAAGAGGCAGAGTTGCGAAGATAGTCTATATCTGTTTTACTGTTGATTTTTACTTGAGCTGAAAATTCAACATTTAATCCTTTGTTTTTCTTACTTTTTTTAGTGGTTATGACAATTACTCCATTGGAAGCCCGAGCTCCCCAGATGGATGCGGCAGCAGCGTCTTTCAATATAGATATGCTTTCCACATCATTAGGGTTAATAGAACTGAATTTACCTTCTATCGGAAAGCCATCTACTACTAATAATGGATCTTTATTACTGATTAAACTACCTTGTCCCCGAATGACGAATGAAATGTCTCCATCTGCATTTTGAGTAGCAGCAACACCAGGTACTACTCCGACTAATCGTTGCGCAATGGATGAAGAAGGTTTATCGATAAATTTCTGACCAATGATATCAAAAGCACCTGTTGCCCGTTCTTTCGAAATGGTTTGATAACCGGTTACTACCACGTCCTCCATCACTTGTGTATCCGGTTCAAGTTTTACGTCGATTTCGGTGCGGTTGCCGATTTGTACTTCCACTTTTTTATAACCGAGAAAAGAAATTTCAAGGACAGTGACATCGGCTGGAACAACAATCGAATATCGGCCATTTACATCGGTGGCCACCCCTCGGGTAGTTCCCTTCACGATCACTGTAGCACCGACCAGAGGGGCGCCCGTCTCGTCGGTGATGCTTCCAGTGATCGTTTTTTGCGAAGCCGGAGGTATTTCCCGGGGTATTTGCCGGGGAACAGGAATGATCAGTACACTTTGCCCTTCCACACTGTATTTATAGGGCAAATCTTTGAATAACACCTCCAAGGCTTGTTTCAATTCGGTATCCTTCAATTGTATGGAAACCTGAATTTGGTCCGCCTGTACCCGATCGGCGCTATATACAAAAATATGTCCGGTTTGTGATTCCAAAGATTTAAACACCGTACTCAGATCGGTGTTTTTAAAATCCAGATTCACTCGCTGGGACATCACATCGATATTGGCAGAAGCGCTCAACACCACGAAAAACATCAGGAAGAAATTCAGTTTCATAGCTAAAAAAAATCGATTACCTGCAATTTTATGCAGCCACCTCGCACTAAGTCGCTTTTTTTTCATAGATTTGTGAAATTAAGATTAACAATTTTCCCGAAGGTCCGGCAAAGGCCTTGAGGGAGTTTTTAAATCAGACACAGGGATTTGCGGCAAACATTTCCCTGTGTTTTTATTTTTTAGGAACAACTTTTACTGTATTATTTTCAAATAGAAATAAGACATTCGTGACCCGTTCTATCTTGGATAAAAAATCTTTCAAAGGCACATATTTCCATGTACCACCGGTAAATTTTTCTTTACCGGTTTCGCCTTCGAATACGAAATCTATATCATACCACCGGGACAAACGCGTGCAGATGTCCGTCAAGGCCATCTTGTCAAATTTGAAAATCCCGGCAGTCCACGAAGTAGCTAACTCCACATCGACCTCCAGGACCGTAATATCATCACCCCCCTCCTGAACCATGGCCTGTTTTCCCGGTTGCAATTGTACAGACCGGTGAGGAGTAACCACTTCCACCGCTCCGGAAATCAGGGTGGTAGTCGTCATTTTCTCGTCCTGGTAGGCAGTGACATTGAACTTGGTCCCCAACACTTTAATCTCCATATCGGTTACCGAAACGATAAAAGGCTTCTTTTCATCCCGGGCCACCTCGAAATATCCCTCACCCGACAACCGGACCGCCCGTTTATCACCGGTAAACTTTTCCGGATAAATCAACGAGCTTTCTGAATTCAACCACACTGTCGTTCCGTCTTCCAGGCGGATTTTATATTCTCCTCCGCGGGCTACTTCGATTTTTATGTCGGCCGGTTCAGTGGTAGCTTTCGATTCGATAGTACAGGCTTCAACATATTTCATCCAGGCTGTATCCTGTTCTTTTTCGTTTCCGAGGGCCACCTGCCGGCCATCGGGCAGGGACAATACCGCTTGTGTCTTTCCGGCTACCGGCACATCGTTCACAACAGACGATTCGGGAGGCCTGTTTTCCCGGGTGAATAAGACAGAAAACAGAACGATCATAAAGACTGCGGCAACCGAGGCTGACTGCCAAACCAAACGATGAATTTTGTGTTGCTGTATTTTACGCTGCGTACCCCGTATAAATCGTTCCGTATCAAACTCTGCCGCAGGGGAAATCGTCTGTGGTTTCGTCAAAAGCCTCCGGTAAAGCGCTGCATGCGCCTCCGATTCTTCCAGCCATTGGGAGAGTGCTTGCTGTTCTGCAGTGTCTAATTCGCCTATTTCCTGGCGCACGATGAGTTCAGCGATCTTTAATTCTCTCGTGTAATCTGTCATTATTCTATTTTTTATATTAATAACACTCATTAGGTGAAAAAGTATATATGACGAAGGAAAAATCTTTATCATATTTTTTAAAGACAACTTCTACCTCCAACAGAACAGTATCTTTCAGGCAATAAAACACTAAAACCTAAAAGTTTTAGTGTTTTATACATATTTACCCAAAATGTAGGTTCAATTTTTTTCTTTTTATTCCGATTTCGGGTTCTGTGTCGTCAGACACCACCGGTCGGGCATTCGGAGAATCTAACCGGACCCCCATTCCTGCTCCAAAGGTCTTCCGGCACAAACCCCGGCATCTACCGTTAGCGTAAACCGGCAAAGAAAGGATAAGGAAAATTTACAGAATAAAAACACCGGATCATCTCTATCGAAGTATGGATAGCTGAGCTACTTTATCAGAATAATTTCCTGTAAGGCATCGATTTTGAAACCGATTTTACTACAAGAGATCGGAAAACCTCTGTTTCGTTGAAATTTATGGTTTCTAAGTCCGGTGGTGTCTGACGGAAACGTAACGTAAAGTTTTTTATATAACTGCCAAAGTTTTTTGTCTAACTTTTAGAATTCGCTTCAGTATCGAGACAGCTTGTTTTTATACCTGTACGATTTTACCGGACTTTACATACCATACATACCCCTCTACTTCTTTAAATCCCATTTTCCGTAAGGTATTACAATAAAAACCGACCTGTTTCAAATATTTATTTTCCTCACTTTGTCCGAATTTATAATCGATGATACGGACTACCGAACCGTTGAAAATAATTCGGTCCGGACGGGTTTTCCTGCCTCCGGGAAATAAAATATCCCTCTCATTCATAATATTATTTTCGGGTCCGAACCATTCAGAAGCTTGTGGGTTGGAAATATATGCTTCGATCTTCGCACAGTAAGCCTCCTTTTCCCGGATAGAAATCAATCCCTCCAAATAGGCTTGTTGAACAGCCTGTGACACATCCCCGGCATACCGGATGTGTTTAAAAATTTCATGCAATAATTTTCCTTCGTCGATCGCCGAAAGAGAAGCTTGCTGAGGCTCGGTATAGTCCCGGAATTTGTACTTGATACTGATTCTTTCTCCCGGTTGAAAAACCGGATAATTCTGAAGAGTAACAGAAGTCTGACCTGCTCCGGCTTTTGAAGGGAAACACTGTTTTTCTCCCAATGCGACCTGCATAGTTGCATTATCCACTAATTCGGTTTCAGCTAATACACTATAAATAAAAGCTCCGATATCCGACATCGAGATGCTACCGTCTTTATTGATTTTGGGAGAGTACGGACGTACATAAAGCTCGGTCTTGGCACGCGTCAGGGCAACATATAACAAGTTCAGGTTATCGATATAGGCTTTCAGGTGTTCGTCCAGGTAATCTTTTTTAAAGATGGTGTTCGTTAACTTGGAGGAATAGTTCAATGGAGCATAGTCTAATTGATTGAATCCTTGTTCGTTATTCATACACCAAATTCGTCTGACGGGCCGGACACTATCCAGTTCCCAGCTACAGAACGGCAAAAGTACGAATTCAAATTCCAGTCCCTTGGATTTGTGGATAGTTAAAATACGCACTGCATCGACTTCTTCGGAAGTGGTCAGTACTCTTTTACCCTGCTCTTTCTCCCACCAATCCAGAAATAAAGTTATACTATTGGAGTTATTGGTTTCATATTCATATATAATATCTTGAAACGCAATCAAATAAGGAATTTCTTCCCGTTTCTTACGAAGTGAAAATTTATCCAGAATAGTTTCAATCGTCTCATATAAGGAATAAGACATGATTTTATTTTTATCCAATTCAAAATCAGTTCCTAAGACCTCGAATAATTCTTTTTCCCCTATTCCGGAAAAGATATCGTGCAAATCCGGATTGTTCTCATCCTGAATAAAAACCCGATAAAAATAAAGAATCTGGGTCTTATTGACCATATCGTAGGGATCTACCATATATTTCAGAATGGCGATGATAAATTGTATATAGGGAGACGACCAGACGTACAACGAATCATTTGAGATAAAACCGATCGGCCGGTCAGCTGTCTTATTGTATTCCATCAGAAAATCGGCAACCAGCGCACCCCTCACCAAAATAACGATATCTTTTAACTGTCCTCCCCTTTGCCGGATATCCCGAATGATTGCGATCAGGTCTGCCAGGATTATATTCTCCCCCCCTTCTGCCTTTTTGTCGGGGCCGAACACAATATCGACATATCCTTTTTTCTTTTTCCGGGGAATCTGTTGAAGTCCCTGATAAGCTTCAGCTATCGTTTTTTCCTTTACTTCACCACCTGCATCGGCAATGTATAGATCGGTCAGCATACCGACTGCTTTCTCAAAGAAGGTATTATTGAAATTTACGATTTCAGGGGCACTACGCCAGTTATTTTTTAAAATGACGGTATTCACTCCCAAGCTGCTGAATTGCCGCTCTACCTCGTTGGCCAGCAGACTCCAATCTCCGTTTCGCCAACGGTAGATACTTTGCTTGACATCTCCCACAATCATAGTCCGGTACCCTTCCGATAAACTGTTTACCACCAGGGGGCGGAAATTTTTCCATTGCATCCCCGAAGTATCCTGAAATTCGTCGATCATCAGATGCTTATAATAATTCCCACACTTTTCAAATAAAAACGACGTATCGTTATCTGCAATCAGCATATTCAGAATATGCGTCGTATCACTCAGCAACATGAGCCCTTTCTCGTCACAATAGGCCCTAACCTCCTGATAAAGGTCATTTAAAATCCCCAACTGGTACAAATTATCGGACAGCATCCGGGCTGACAAATAATAGCTGTAATCCTGGTCGAACCGATTCAGAATATCCTGCAGGAGTTGCATAAGCCGGGGGCATATAGACCCGATGGTTGCTTTGCGGGGAGAAGTTTTGGTTACCCACGCCGCACTATCCTGAGCTCCCTTTCTTACGGTAGCCGTCGGTTCGTCGAAATTCCCGGCAACCAGTTTATAAAAATAAGATACACATCCTGCCTTTCCACCTTTAAAGTCGGTTTGTTCAAGCCCTTCGCTCCGGATCAATCCGATCGCTTCCTGTCCGATAGCAGCCTGCCGGCTTTCGTAAGCTTGAACGGTAGCGGTCAAAAAAGAGCGGTAATTCTTCAAAAATTCCTTATCACTGAATTTATCCAGAATATGCTTGTCAAAAAGCATGTAGTTCTCTTTGAACAGTTCTTCACCGAGCTCGGCTATTTTTGATTTGATACTCCACGATTTTCCCTCTTCTACATTACTACTCATCAATTCACTGATCCAATTTTTCAATCCCGGATTGTCTTTCACCTGTTGCATGACTTTGTCGACAGCTTTGAGCAATACAAAATCACTATCCAATTCTACATTATAGCCCGGAAAGATGCCCAATTCCCTGGTAAAAGCTTTGATAATGCGTTGAAAAAAACGATCGATCGTCGTCACTGCCAATCGTCCGTAATCATGCAATAACATTGTACGAAGCAAAACAGCTCTGTTTTTCAATTGCTCGTCGGTAAATCCGAATTCCTGCTTCAAGGCCTCTCCGTAATCACTTGTTTTCCCGTCTGCCAAACGATGCAGTTCATTGATAATACGCGACTTCATCTCTTCGGTGGCCTTATTGGTGAAGGTCACGGCTAAAATATTCTTATATTCAGTAGGAGAAGCAAAAATCGTCCTGAAATATTCCAGGGTCAGGGCAAAAGTCTTTCCTGCTCCAGCCGAAGCTTTATAAATATCTAACATATACTTTTCTGTTTTTAAGGCTCGGCAGGCAAAGTTTGTCGATCCAGAATTTCCATCTCTGTAATTCTCCGGCAAATGATTTCGAGATAATCTTTCAGGTAATTCACTTCTTCCCCTTTTAGCTTATTCTCTTCTGCCAGCTTCCGGCATTCCGATAAAATATCTCTTGCCTGTTCGAAATCTCCGGCATTTTCATACAACCATCCCAAATTAATCCCGGCCTGGACAGCTGTTTTAGGCGTCAATTTTAAGGCACCGGTCCATATATTGAATGCCTCTTCGCTATCACCATGCCTCAAAAAAGTATCCCCCAGCCGCAACACTTTCCCGGAAGTATACACTCTTCGCTGTGTTTTTTGCCACGAAGGAACCAAATGCCGGCCTGAAATCATTCCTGCTTCCCAAAAACTATTGCGGATACATTCCGGTATGTTATCGAACTCCCCGAGTTTTTCCTGATCCAGTTTAAAAGAGATCTTCACAGAATCGACCGGTTCGCCTTGTTCTTTATCGTACAACCGGGTAAACCAAATGGTATTTATCTCTCCTCCAGGATCTGCGTTATCATAATACTGTAGTTCTATGGATAAGAGGTAGTCCACGTGAAAATTCCGGCACATATTCATTATACTATCCGGAGCGAAAGGGGGCGGAGTAGAGGATTGGTTCCAATAGCCCATTTCCTGTTCTTTTAAACATATTATAGCATCTTTGTACCCCGAAGTTTCCCAGATAAATTTCACCCCTTCACAGAAATCTTCAAATAAATACTCCCGGTCTAATTCAGGAATATTCTTCATAAAAGTCAATATACTGTTTTCGTTGCGGATGTTTCTTTCTAGCAAAGCCAGTTTTTTTCCTTGTTCGATATGAAAACCGGCAGGTTGAAGTATCTCGATCGATAAGGTGCGATAGGTGGTACACGAACACAGGGTGGCCCCCCAAAGGCCCAAAATCAACCGGCGAAAAATTTTAGTAAAAACCATTCCATGCATAATAGCAAAAGTATTATCAACCCTAATATTTTTATCTCACTGAGGTCTGAAAATCCCGTTTCACTTTTGTATTCGGATATATATCTGTCATTTGAATTCAATTCATTCGTCAATCGGACCATATCCCGTACACTTACCGACTCCCCTCCGGTATGCCGGGCTATTTCTTTGAGTAAGGACAGATCGGCCACTAAACGATTCAATTCCGGATTATGGCTCTTCACATAAAAAATTCTCTTTTTGGTGAATCGTTCTCCTTTCAAATCTGTACTCAGACGAAAATTGTACTCTCCGGCCTGCAGGTTACCCAAAGTCATTCTATATTTTTCCCCGTTCCGATTGAAAAGATAGTTATACGTTTTCCCGCCAATATTTAATTCCATCTTTAGATCAGGAGTATTAATAAGTTCATAACTATCGTTATACAACTCTACATTAATCACAATCTCTTCCGACTCTTCGTAGAGAGGTTCAATGTCATCCACCAAGCGTTCCGTTCCCTGACGGGTAGTCAGATAACCCACAATTTTATTGATCAGCGTGTTGAACGGTTCGTGATTACCATTTTCCTGATAGGAATATAATCGCCATTTCCAAAGACCTTCTCCCCAAAAATAAGAAATTTTTTGTCCATTCAAATCATAAAAACCAAGAATTCCATTCGAAGTAGGTGTATTTTTAATTTTCTGACTGAATAAAATTTTCCCAGCACCGGTGTTGATCTCTCCAAAAGGTACGATTATAGGAGGGTAATCCTTATAAGCCGCTTTTTCCGTCTCCGAGAATTCGAAATAGGAAAATTGTTCATTGATCTGTAAAGAGGCATATTCGGTTTGATCGGCACTAATATCGGAAGTGTATAAATTTTGGAGTTTGGAGAAACCAGCGATACATTCGGGCGTAGTCAATATATACCAAACCGACAATTTTCTGCGGTTTATTTCCTGCATCAATTGCTGATAGCCTGTACTATGCGGATCAGGATTATGCAAGATAACCAGATTAGCATTCAGACTATCCAGCGGTTCTTCCCAGCGATAAAGTTTACATCGGTATATACCGGATACATCGACTGCATTCTTAATTGCAGCAATATCCGGATGTGGAGCAGTGGTATAAATAGCAACTTTAGCAGAATTATCTATAATATTCACCCAGGTTTCTATCCGGTTGTTTTCATAAGTACGTTCCACCCTATCGTTTTCCAGTTCGACACTATACCGGAATATTCCTTTTTTCGGAGCTTCTACTTCGAAGGAGACTTCCTGAAAAAAATAATCTTGTCCAATAGTTAAAATCTGTCGGGCAATGACCTGATCATTTTGTTTTAAACTGCATTTTACCTGGCTTCCTTTCTGTTTTATGGCACCGACTTCGACTTTTATCGGAAAAATAGTATTTACAAAATTGAATTTATCCGTTTCCACATTCCGGATATAGACATCGGGATAAGCAACGGTATCCCCCAAAGCAACGGTATAGACCGGAAAATCAGGTGTTTTGTATTTCGGATTCACACCGGTATTGTAGATCCCGTCGGAGAATAAAATCATAGCCGCCGGGCGGCGGACGATAAAATGCTGGTCGGTATAGTCGAATACTGCTGAGATATTCGTGTATTGTTCCGAGAAATCGTATTCATCGTTTTGACGGATCGAAGCTCCGAAAGTTAAAGGAACGATATCGAACTTGCTTTTCAAAGCCTTGCTCATCTTTTCTAAAGATGCCTTGTATTCATTCCGATAGTACAAGGAATCCTTCGTTTTTATCAGAGAAGCAGAATTATCCTGAGCCAAGACCAGCAAAGGTTTCTCTTTCGTCTTTTCAACCCACGAAAAAGCAGGATTTAAAAGTAAAGCAAGTAAAGTAAAAATGACAATAAAACGAAGCCCGGAAATAAGCAGGGCCATTCCTTTAGAAATATCCGGTAATTTTGAAAGTTTCCTGAATTTAAGCCAGGCAATAACAAACGATAAACCTGCAATAGGCAAAAGCCATGCCATAGAATACTCAAATACCACCCCGAACCGCTTTAGCATACCCCGAAGCAGCGTTTTTTCTGCTTCGGAGCATCACCTATATTACATATTCATACCGCCGCAAACATGGATCACTTGTCCGGTAACATATCTGGACATATCCGAAGCCAGGAAGGTACATACATCGGCAATATCCTCAGGCGTACCTCCTCTTCTCAAAGGAATTTTAGCGGCCCATTCTTTACGCACATCTTCGGGCAACTGTGCCGTCATATCTGTAATGATAAATCCCGGAGCAACGGCATTAGCCCGGATATTTCTGGATCCCAATTCTTTAGCCACACTCTTGGTAAAACCGATAATACCGGCTTTAGAAGCAGAATAGTTCGCCTGTCCGGCATTTCCGCTCACGCCGACAACAGAGCTCATGCTAATAATCGAACCGCTTTTCTGTTTCAACATGATAGCCGATACGGCTTTGGTAAAATTAAATACAGATTTCAGGTTGACATTGATAACGGCATCCCATTGTTCTTCCGTCATTCTCATCAACAAAGTATCTTTAGTAATACCGGCGTTGTTTACTAAAATATCGATCCGGCCGAATTCTTTTGCAATCTCTTCTACAGTAGCGGCAGTCTGGGCAAAATCAGCAGCATTGGAGGCATACATTTTAGCTTTCACTCCACAAGCTTCGATTTCTTTTTCAGTAGCTTGTGCATTCTCGTCATATCTCAAATCCGTAAAAGCAATATTTGCACCTTGTTTGGCAAATGCCAGAGCCACCGCTTTCCCAATACCTCTGGAAGCACCGGTAATCAGTGCTGTCTTTCCTTCTAATAACTTCATAATAACAGTTTTACTTCAACTATAATTAATTAGACTTTTAACCGTCGTAACGATTAATTAAATTTTAAACCACAAAGATAATGAAACAAATGAAATGCCGAAAAAATAGACCGGATTAAAGCTCCAGTTTGAATCTTAAACGCAGACGGTTCGATTCAAAATCCCAGGATATAATCTTAAACTTTCCAATTTCGGCAGTCGTACCGACATGTTGTCCGATACAAGCACAAGTGTCGTACTCTCCGATCTTCACAATCCGTAAAGTAGCACTGGCATCTTCAGGAAGTTTACTCAGATCCACCCCTTCAGGCACCTCTTCCCGGGTAACAAAACAAGTGGTGACAGGTAAATCTTGTCCGATCACTTCGTTCACTCTGTTTTCTATTTCTGTGATCATTTCCGCAGTAGGCTCGACAGATAAAATATAATCGCATTTTGATTTTTTTCGTTCGATATGCGTATTTTTCGAACGTTCACAGCCGAACATCCGGATCATAGTCTGATTCAGTATATGCTCTGCCGTATGCATAGGAGGATACTCCTGTTTGTTGTGGCCGTTGAGTTGTATTTCTTGTTCCATATAGTTTTTTAGTAGAGACAAATATAGGTGTTTTTATATTTACGACATAAGAACAAAAGAACATATTTTTCTTAAATAATAGTCTGCATTTTTAAAGAAATCATTTTTTTAACGATTTTTGGATATAAAACACCCTCCATTCAAATATTTTATATAGATTTGTACGTGTTTGTGTGTAATTGAAATGTTAAAACCTAAAATAATCATTTTATATGTTGAAGTCTTACAATTTTCCTAGCGTATATGAAGCGACTAATCAGGAACTTGCTAACGTTGCAGAAAATATACTGGATGGGCTAAAGATCAATCTCGATGATACGGATTACATCGTCGGTAACCTGGCACTGGTCGAAGGCTATTCTCCACATAAGAGTATCAATGCAGCCCCGACAGACGAAGAGTATAAATTATTGAGTGAAGCCAGTTTGTTGCTTACCCAACCGAAAGGAGAAGAGGAAATCTATCTGACGACAGGATTCCCGTTCGCAACTTATATACTCTACCGGGATAAAGCGATGGAAGTCTTACAAGGACGACATATTATCAATTACGATGCTTCCACTTTCGGTGGTCCGAATACAACCAAACGTGAAGTGAACGTAGGTAAAGTCGAGATTATTCCTGAAATCATGGGATGTACGACAGCAATCCGCGAGGGGAACCTGCAAGAAAAAGAAAACTTTTTTATCGTCAGCCTCGGATACGGCACCTGCGAAGCCGTCGTTTCGACAAGAGCCGGACTGATCAACCGTTCAGCCGTCAGTACACACGGTATCCGTCATGCCGTAAATTTATTGGCCAATGAGCTCAGTAAAAATTTCTATCTGAACCTCAAAACAGAACACCAGATAGATGTAGCTTTCCAAAAAGGAAATATCACTGTAAACCGGGTTAAACACAACATATTGGATATACGTGAAAAAGTATTGAAAATGTACTATAATGAAATCGTCGCTCCTAATTTAAGAAAAGCATTTATAGACGATGATTTCAATAAATGTACGAAAATGTATTTAGTCGGTGGTGGTGCTTTGTATCCTGAACTGGTCGATTGCTTCAAAGAAGAATTCGGCGATATCGTATCGGTCAATGTATATCCTGAACCGGAGAAATGTGCTTCTCAGGGGTATTGTCTGAACTCTAAAATCAAATCTTCCGTCGCCCGTTCGAATATCCCGCATAATATTGAAGCGGAAGAAATTAAGATATTCAGAAATCCTCAGCTAGCTGTCGGTATCGATATAGGCAATGCGAATACTTGTGTCACCATCTACAAAGAAGGGGAATAAGCCAAAATTCAAATTCGATATAAAGAGTTGACCTTTTAAAGGCAACTCTTTTTCTTTTTTAGTTATTTTATTCCTACTTTTGCAAACGTTTAAAAGAAACTGGATAAAAAATACAATACAATGGAACTTTTAGAACAAATCAAAGAAAACGCCAAAAAACAGTGTAAAACAATTGTTCTCCCGGAAGGTACAGAAGAACGGACGATTCAGGCAGCAGACCAGATTATCGGAGAAGGGATCGCTAAGATTATCCTGATCGGTAATCCGGCCGAAATACAGGCTTTAGCTCAAAAACACAATCTGAAAAACATCGGCAAAGCTACCGTTATCGATCCTGAATCACATGCCAAAAAAGAACAATATGCCGATTTATTGGTAGAGCTGCGTAAAAGTAAAGGAATGACCAGAGAACAAGCTTTAAAACTGGTTACAGATCCCCTTTACCTGGCTACTTTGATGATTAAGAGCGGAGATGCAGACGGAGAAGTTGCCGGTGCTAAAAATGCAACAGGCGATGTTTTACGTCCTGCTCTGCAAATTGTAAAGACTTTACCGGGGATTTCCGTCGTTTCAGGTGCCTTCTTGTTGCTGACCAACAAACCCGAATATGGTGAAAACGGTTTAATTGTTTGTGCTGACTGTGCAGTACTTCCTAATCCGACAGCAGAAGAACTGGCACAAATTGCGGTATCTACAGCCGGAACAGCCCGTGCCATTGCCAAAATCGAGCCCCGGGTAGCTATGTTGAGTTTCTCGACGAAAGGTTCTGCCAAAAATGAATTGGTCGACAAAGTGGTAAAAGCAACAGAACTGGCCAAACAAATGGCTCCGGACGTTATGATCGACGGAGAAATGCAGGCCGATGCAGCGCTGGTTCCTTCCGTAGGGGCAAGCAAAGCTCCGGGTAGCCCTGTCGCCGGCAAAGCCAATGTTTTGATTTTCCCTAGTCTGGAAGTTGGAAATATCAGTTATAAATTAGTACAACGTATCGCCGGTATCGAAGCTGTAGGTCCTGTACTTCAGGGGATGGCCGCTCCTATCAACGACCTGTCCAGAGGTTGTTCTGTCAGTGATATCGTCAATCTGGTAGCGATCACAGTAAATCAGGCCGCCGGAATAAATTAACGGAATAAAAACGTTTAATAAAATAGAAATGAATGTTTTAGTATTAAACTGCGGTAGTTCGTCCATCAAGTATCAATTACTGAATATGGATGCAGTACCTGTCGTGCTCGCCAAAGGTATTGTAGAAAAAATCGGTTTGACTTACGGTAGTTTTACTTATAAACCGGAAGGTAAAGACAAAGTAGTCGCCGAGCAACCGATTATGGACCATAGTGTCGGTATGGATCTGATCCTGAAAGCATTGGTTCATCCTGACCATGGAGTATTGAAATCTCTGAACGAAATCGATGCTGTCGGCCGTGCCCGTGGACGTAATCCGAACATGGGATCGAATGACGAACGGGAAAATA
>ERZ827104.2150-NODE-2150-length-15705-cov-11.567732_pt1 | contig 15705 bp, 15 predicted proteins | sample MGYA00519781_ERZ827104 | MGnify/ENA primary metagenome ERZ827104 (study PRJEB31778, sample SAMEA3449257) | human gut metagenome | biome: human gut; feature: human-associated habitat; material: faeces | place: United Kingdom | collected 2010/2012 ... | reverse complement strand
ATAGCATATTTAAAGCATAAATCATTTGATAAATGAACTTCTTTTCCTTTTTTTGATATTAAATATTGATAAAATGAAATTATTTCTTGTTCCATATAAGTATACCTCCAGTAGCGTAAATCACTTTATAATTTGATATTAGCATCAAGGTATAAATGTGTCAAATGCCATTAAAAAGGGTCTTTTGAGAAAAAAAGAATTACAAAATCAATTCTATTATTTAGATTTATAGAATTCACTTAAATATTTTCTCCAAAAATAAGATTTTTCATTAAAAATGACTAAAAATTATGATTATAAAAAGGTTATCTTGAAAACGTTTTCATATGAAGAGCCGTCAATTCTAACGTTATTTAGCTTTAAAAAAGAAAAAAAGATGCTACCAAAAGATAACATCTTAAAATATAATCCAACCATGACTAATAAGAAGCTCTACTAATTGATTAGCAAGTAAGGCAATAAACATACCCATTAAGGCTCCTGCTAAAACATCGCTTGGATAATGAACATATAAATACATCCTTGAAAAAGCAACCAAAAAGGCTACTACATATAAAATTATTCCTGCCCAATATACATGTGCCGCAATTATTGTTGCACACATAAACGCACACAAGGTATGACCAGAGGGAAACGAATAATCCTTAGGAGGATTAATTAGTAAATTAACCTCTTCTTTTTTGGTAAATGGTCTAGCCCTTTTTGAAATACGTTTAACAAAGGCATTACAAATAAGCAACTCAAGCGTTAATGACACAAATATCTCATAGCCAATTACTCTTGTGGAATTAAATGAAATCAATACTACACCTAAAACCATCCAAACAATGGAATAATTAAAAAAAGTAGATATGTTTTTCATAATAAAATCCATAAATTTACATTTGCAGTGTAAGCGTATAAATTCTAATATTTTAAAATCCATAATCTACTCCTTTTTTTATCGTGCAATTTCTTGAGCAAGTCTAGCATCGTCTTCTGACACTATATAATCCTCCAAACACTTTGCTACAAAATTAAAACTTTCATTAAGTTTTAAGGCGTCCTCCTTATTAGGACGTCCTAAAACCCAATCTACAATCGGAATATATGTATCACGAGAAATACCAATTTTTATTCGTTTAAATTCCTCCGTATGAAGGTTTGCAATAATGCTCTTAAGGCCATTATGACCGCCTGCACTACCTTTTTGGCGAAACCTAACTTTTCCTGGATTCATATCAAGATCATCTGATACTACAATTAAATCCTTAGCATCAATTTTATAAAACTTCATTACAAGTAAGATACTATCCCCAGACAAATTCATATAAGTTGTAGGTTTTAACAATATTGCTTTATGTCCGAGTATATTAGCTTGACAAATATAGCCCTTAAAAGCTTTTTCCTCTTTAAATGTTAATCCTAAATTAGCTGCTAAAACATCTACTGTATCAAAGCCAACATTGTGACGAGTATGCTCATACTCAGACCCAATATTGCCTAAACCAACAATTAGCTTCATTATAGCAAATTACGCTTTGTCTTATCATAGCTATATGTAAATAAGCCAGATAATGATTCATCATTAATAATACGTAAAATACCATGTCCAAGTATAGAACCAACAGATAATACCTTAATCTTTGGTGAAAACTTTGACTTTGGTTGAGCAATTGTATTAGTAATAATAACTTCTTTTATGGCAGACGTATTGATACGTTCAATTGCAGGGCCTGAAAGGACGCCATGAGTTGCACATGCATAAACTTCCTTAGCACCAGCATTAATTAATGCATTTACTGCAGCTACAAGGGTTCCTGCTGTATCAATCATATCATCAACAATAACACAAGTTTTACCATCAACATTACCAATAATGTTCATAACCTCTGCTTTATTTGGCTCAGGACGACGCTTATCAATAATTGCAATTGGTGCCTCTAATACCTGAGCAAATGCACGAGCGCGTGTAACACCACCATGGTCTGGTGATACAACACATACATTTGGTAACTTTTTATCTAAAAAGTAATTAGATAGGACTGGTAATCCCATAAAGTTATCAATAGGGATATCAAAGAAACCTTGAATTTGTGCAGCATGAAGGTCTAATGTAATAACACGATCAGCACCTGCTGTTTGAATCAAATCAGCAACAAGCTTTGCACTAATAGGTTGACGAGATCTAGCCTTACGATCTTGTCTTGCATATCCATAATAAGGGATTACTAAAGAAATAGATTTACAAGAAGCACGTTTAAGTGCATCACACATAATTAAAAGTTCCATTAAGTGATCATTTGCTGGGGCTGATGTTGGTTGAATAACGAAAACATCACAACCACGTACTGTCTCGTTAATACTTACGTTAATTTCACCATCCGCAAAATGAAGCACATCACAATCGGCAAGTGGTAAACCACATGCATTTGCAATTTCCTGTGCAAGTTGAGGATTTGCACTTAGTGTGAATAATTTAATTTTCTTTCCATCTAAAATAGCCATATTCTAAAACTCCTATATATTTAATTTTTTTATTCCATCAATTATTATACAATGGTTACAATTTTTTTTCAAACATTTAAAAGTTTTTCTTGAAATAAAGCGTTTTATTATTTTAACTTACCAATATAAATACGGTGATATTTAATTTCCTGAGCCATTTTATGCAGTTCATGACTATCGCCAATCGCAAATAATGCTGTACCACTACCAGACATACCACAAACAAAACCCATATCTTTTATTTTTAATGCCAAAAGTTGTAGATTAGGTTTTAAATTAAAAGCCGACTCTTCTAAATCGTTAAAAATATTTTCATTGAGCAATTTTAAATCGCCTTTAACTAAGCCTTCTTTAATTCCCTCAAATTGCTCCTTATGGACATTAATCGTTCCTAAGGAATACCCGTCATATACTTCCTTCGTACTTAATCCATATGGTGGCTTTATAATTGCCACATCCAAACGCTTATAAGGAATATCTAAAACCTCAACCTCTTCCCCACGGCCGGTACAATACGCAAGTGTTTGATACAAACAAAAAGGCATATCAGAGCCAAGCTTTTTAGCCATATTAGCAAGTTCTGCAAGTGACATATCAAGTCTAAATAAACGATTTAGTCCCCTTAAGGTAGCCGCTGCATCAGCAGACCCACCACCAAGACCTGCCTCTGAAGGTATATTTTTCTTTAAAGTGATAACAATTCCCTTTTCAAGATGAAGCTCACTCATAAATAAAGTGGCTGCCTTATAGACAAAATTATCTTCTGTATTAATATTAGTATTATCAATTAATAAAATGCCTTCCTCTTCCTTAAAATCAAAGGTGAGTTCATCATATAAATCAATTGGTACCATAATTGTATTCATTTCGTGATATCCGTCTTGCCTTAAAGGTCCAACCTCAAGGCCAAGATTAATTTTAGCATAAGCTCTTTCTTGTATCATATTCTACCTCAATATTCTCATTTTACCATAGGAATCTATTCCCCCAATACCATCATTCTTAGACATCGAATACTCCCATATTTTTTCGTAAGGAATAAGTCTATTAAATGGTGTTGTCGCGGCTATTACCGCACATACTAAAGGATCAAGTGCATCAATGTTTATTCTTTTAGGTGATGATGCTATATTAGCTCCTGAAGCTATTAAAGCTTCAAAATTAGACTGACAAGCACCAGCATAAATAAAAAGTTCATCTAATCTATATTCGTCTCTTAACATTTTTACGGTTTTATAAAATGCCTTAGAGTTACGATAATTATCTAAATTAAAGCTGTCATTTTGATTATATGAATCATGACCCGTTAACACAACAATATCTATATTGTATTCTTTAACTAAATCAAGAACATACAATGCCGCTTCTTCCTCATCTAGATAGACACATATGGCATATAGTCCTAATTTTTCATATATTTCATTACATTTTTTTAAATATTCTAAATCACTATCAATATGTAATATTTTACCTGTGATGTGCTTAGAGGTTTTATTCTTTAAATCAAATAAATGTCTATTATGTCTACACTTATTTTCATAAAAAGGCTTTTCAACCTCACTTACATAAATTAAATCATTTAAAGGAGCAGAAGCTAAAATTCTAACGTAAACACCTCTTAAATATGCTACATCATTTTCTATTTTATCAATATAAAATAAAATGTCACCATGATATTTTTTTCTTATAACATATTCCACTAAACCACCACAATAATATTATACGAATTATTTATTATTGTGATAAGGCAATAAGTAATCACTAAGCTTAACAAATTCTTCTACATTTAAAGCCTCTGATCTAATAGCTTCTGGAAGACCTAAATACGTAAGTGCATCAAGAACTACCGTTTTATCATACCCTGTTTGTTTTAAATTATTAACTAAGGTTTTTCTTCTTTGACAAAAAGCATCTCTTATAAGCTTAAAGAAAAAATCTTCATCTTTAGCCTTGTAAGGTGGAGCATCAAAAAGCTCAAGACGAATAACGGCACTATCAACATTAGGCTTAGGTACAAAAATATTTCGTGATATATTTAAGACCTTAGATGATAAAGCACGATACTGAATACACACTGATAATGCATTATAATCCTTAACATCTGGCTTAGAGCATATTCTATTTGCAACCTCATCTTGCATCATCATTGTATAGGTTTTAATACGCGTTGTTTCAGATAAAAGCTTTAAAATAATCGGTGTTGTAATATAATAAGGCAAATTAGCTACTAAAGCTATTTTTTTTGAGTCACTAAAATACTTATCTAAATAAGCATTAATATCTATATTTAAAATATCTTCATTAACCAAAATAAAATTATCATACTGACCTAAATTATGATTAAGAATAGGAATTAAATCCTTATCTATTTCAAATGACATAACCTTTTTAGCCCGTTTTATCAGTATCTCAGTTAAGCTTCCAAGACCTGGCCCAATTTCTACTACACATGTATCCTTATCAATTAAAGAAGCATCTACAATAGCATTTAAAACATTTTGGTCAATAATAAAATTTTGACCAAACTTTTTCTTTATATAAAAATCATTTTCGTTAATTATTTTTAAGGTTTGCTCTACACTACCTATTTTTTCCATTAATTTCACCAACTATCTCATTTAATTTCTTTACTGTTATTCCAAGCATATTAACTCTATTTAAGAAAGTTTTAGCATTAGGACGACCAATATTTAGTTTTGAAGAAACAGCTTCTCTTAAAGGGGAAGAATTACTTCCTGTTAAACCTAAAGCTACAATATCATTTCTTGTAATATTTCCTTTAGCCTTAATATCACCCTCTAAATAAGGTCCTAAAAGTTCTTTTATTTCTTCTGAGGTCGCATGTTCAACGCCAACCTTCTTTTTGTTTTTTGAAATGCAATCACTTTTTTTGATAAAACAATCAATCGCTTTTGGGACAACCTCATGAACTCTAGCTCTAATTCTTTCACCCGGATGATCAGGATCTGTAAAAACAATTATATCATTATCTTTACTAAGCGAAGAAATCATTTCTAAAGTTTCTTTAGATATTTCCGATCCATTAGTCACAATACAGGCTTGGCCTTTAAATACTTGTTTAATTAAAGCCTCATCATGAGTGCCCTCTACTACTACTATTTTTGACATGGAATCTCCTTATAAAATACTCTAATACTTGTTTTAGTCGCAGATGATATTAAGCCCCTTATAATCGGTGAATATTCCTCTAGTGAAATAATTTCATGCTGTTGGGTTATAATTTTAATATCATTTATATCATACTTATCCTCTTCAACATGCAAATATGCACGTTGTGAAACCTTCGTTTCAATGTAATAATATGGCAAGTATTTAGAAGGAATCACTTTTTTTATCTCATTTAAATATATCTCATCAGCTTTTGTTACAAGCTCCTTATATTTATACAAATGTCTTTTTTCAAACGAAAGAGCCAAATCCTTTAAAATCTCATCATCAACACTTGTAAGCTGTTTAATCATACCATTTACATAAGAATCATCAAGAAGAACGTAAGAATCTAGGTCATTTGAATCCTTAATAACATTAATAAGAGCTGAAACGGATGCGTTAATATTAAGATTATTTGTTGTTAAATCATATACTCTTTTATAAATTGACTGTAAAAGCAATTCATAAGCTCTCGCAACAGGATGATAATATACCTGCCAATACATATGATATCTTGCCATTATATAAGATTCAACTGAATTAACACCTGATGCTCTCAGATAAAGTTTACCGTCTAAAACAAGTAAAGAGCGAATAATTCTTCTAAAGTCAATATTACCATAGCAAGCACCCGTAAAGTAAGCATCTCTTGATAAATAATCCATTCTATCAACATCAAGCTGAGAAGATGTTAAAGCTTCAATTAAAGGATATTTTCCCTCATGAGCAATAACACTTGCAACATCCTTAGCCATTCCAGGAATTTCTTTTAAAACCTGATTTATTTCGGTATTTCCTACAATTAATCTAACCGTCATTTCTTCGTGTGAAACCTGCATAACATGCTCAAAAGCATGAGAATAAGGACCATGTCCCACATCATGTAATAAGGCACTAATCAAAAATACCAATTGCTCATATTCCGTTAAAGATTCCTTTAATCCCTCAATTCCCTTGACACATAAATTAGCAAGTTCATAAGCTCCAAGGCTATGCGTAAAGCGTGAATGCTCAGCAGTTTGAAATACCATTGAAACACCCGATAATTGACGAATTCTTCGCAAGCGTTGAAATTCATAGGTATCAATTAAACGTGCAATTATTTTATAATCAACATTTATATAACCATATATAGGATCTCTAAATACTTTTGTTCTTTCTAATCTTTCAAATTGATGGTTCATAAGAAGCCTCCTTCTTTATAATTCAATTATAACACTCATATTCTTACTCTTGAAGCATAAATACTAAATAATACTTAAAGGTGTTATCTATTCCATTTTCTGTTTCGCCTCTATAATTTGCATGAGCAAATTTATGCTTATATATTTTTCTAGAAGAATTCTATTTTAAAACCTCCCAATATCCATTTTTATTTGAACCAATTCTTCTAAGTAACACTTTTTCTTTTAATGATTTTATTATTCTATCAATTGTTCGACTTGAAAGACCAGTTTGTCTGATAACATCATCTTTTATCGCATTTTTATTAGTTTTAAAAACTGATAAAACAGAAAATTCTTCTTTAGATAATTCGCCATCTTGATTTCTATCTATTCTAGAAAATTCGATTGTAAAATCATTTTCATTATTAATATATGAAATATCTACTTTAGCTTCTTTGCATAAACGATATACCTTTTTTAACCCATGTCCACACGTTTCAACATCTTTACAAAGATATAATACATCGGCAATGGATTGATTCCTTAAATAGGATTTAAAATCTCTATAAAAAAAATCATTTGGTGTAAACTCATTAGCAAATGAACCTGGATTAGTAATTGAAATTCTATTTGAATAAATATCTATCTCATGTTGAACATTTCCATCATATCTTGCATGAGCAAAACTATTAATAATAACTTCACGTAAAGCAACTAGAGGGATTTCTGGAACTTCTCTTCTTTGCGGTGATTCACCATCAATAATCACTTTCCATCTTATATTTTTTATTACAAAATTCATTGATTCATTGATCAATTCAAAAATATTTCCCTTAATGGTTTTCATGTCCAAAATCGTAATTCTTTCACTTGTAGCAAATACGACCAATTTCAATGTAATTGGATTTGAATTTCCAAAAAGCATTACACCAGCATTTGTTAGGAAAGAATTTCTAAGTAAATTATGTTGGATTAACAATGTCTCCTTATTAAAACCAATTTTTGGCAATCTTCCACATTCTGTCGCATTTTCATAAAACTTTAATAAGCACTCTTCTTTAACATCAGCAATAGTATATGAAGTTAATTTGTCACACCAATTTTCCTCGTATTCTTTTGAAATCATCATTTTTCTAAGTTCATTTGGTGTTAGTTCTCTATCCTCATCAGCAATTCTTATATAATATCTTCCAAATGCTGAATATGGAATATCATTTCCTGAAAAATCGACCTTTATAGCATCAATCCCATTAATTGATACAATTTCAATTTTTGGAAAAATTTGAGGTTTAATTCCTTCATAAATTTTTCTTGAAACATCTCTTAAAATAGAATCAGTAATCTCAAATTTAAATGAAGTACCATCTTTTTTGATTCCAAAAAAAAGTTCTCCGTGTTGATGTTTATTTAATATACTTACAATTGATACAATGCCTTCAGAAATTTCTCCTGTTGTTTTCTTAAATTCTCTAGTTTCATTTTCCGTCATAAATACGCCTCTAATTATGTTGATTATACAATTTTTGGCGAAATAAATCAATAATATGGCGAAATATTTGGCGAAATATTTTTGATTTGTTATATCTTTAGTCCCATCACCTTATGTGTTATTATACGCTCGGGGTGTGAAGCTATTTTTCACCGTAAACCAATTTTTGAAAAAAAATAAAAGGTTTAATTAAAGTTTTCATAAGAAAATCTGAATCAAACATGAACTTTTATATTATAAAATAATATAACCTTTTGGGTTACATTTTAAGCAATAACACCTTTAATTACAAGTTTTTTTAGTTACTGTATTTTCTTTCCATTCAATTAAAGAATTCATTATTTTTCTTTTAAGCATATTATCACCTAATTACGTTTTACACTTTATTAGCACTTTTTTCAAATGATTATTACACTTTTTCAAGGAAGTTTTTTTGACTTTGCTACGCTTTTTCAAGGGACTTTTAACAATAAATCACTATAAAAATTAGATATATTTTATAAAATCAATGACATACAGTATGAATTTTTAATATTTTTTCGGTTCCAACATCTTTAAGATCATACACTAAATCATCATATATTTTAATAATTAATTTTGTTATAAAATCTTGAATTACATTTATCGAGTTCTTCCTTTGGTGGGGATAATTTTGTGAATGTATCAAGGTTTTTAAATTCTACATTTTTTCAGCATAACTAAATGATAGAATGTTGAATCATAAAGCTTTTGATTTTTATATTACTATATTTGAATTAAAAGCTTAAAACGCAGATAAATACAATATGGTACCTACAACAAATAATAAAATAAGCTTATTATAATTTAAAAGAATAGAATCCAAATAAAACATCAATGCTTTTTAGCTTTTCTTTACATCCAATAAATTTTAGTTTTATTAATTGTAAATCAAACAATTATACCAATTTATTTTTATAAAAAATACTTTGCAATAATGTTATGTTTATGTTATTCTTTTATATGTCATTTTTTATCAAAATATGATACAATATTTGTTAAAATAAAATATAAATACCGATGGAGGTTAATTATGAAAAGAAAAATATTGGTTGGATTAATGTCTTTAACTTTAGGACTTTCTCTTGCAAGCTGTAATGTGGTAGTAACACCTAATGGAAGTAATTCTAATCAAACGGGTGAAAATACAACTAGTGGAGGAAATGAGACTTCATCAACTAGTATGACACAAGTAAATTTTACAGGTGAAAACTTAAAGATTGGTCAGTCCTTCAAGCTTTTAGGAACCGTTACAAGACAACATCCAGAAGAAAGAAACGAGGGATCACCAGCTTATCCTACTTATGGAACAAGCATTCCAAATATAACAGATGAGAAAAAAGATGCCTTACTTGCTGAATCTAGTTATTTAAGAAGTAGTTCAACTACTTATGATAGTATGGATAAGGATGGAAATCTTTATTTAAATGGTGAAAAGCTTAATCGTAAGCTATATAAGCATACAACTGCTTCATATAACTACTATGGTAGTCCTGATCCAAATGAACTTGCACTTATAAAGGAAATCACGACTGAAGCTCGGCCTGGAGGAAATCATTTAACCGGACTTTATGCTCCTGCTGGTGAGGTTATTACCGTTGAAATGACAGAGGAAGATTTAAAAAATACAGGTGGAGTTAAAATTGAAATTGGCCAGTATTCCCAAAACAACCAATTAAATAATATTTGGAAAGATCGAAACGATTTTTCAAGAATGCCAGAAATGGGAAATGAAATGCTTGCTAATGAAACAACAAGCTATGTAGGAAGCTTTTTAGGAGGTCCTATTTATATCACTCCTAACAAACAATGTACCTTTACGGTTAAAATAAGTGGTGCTCTTGAATATTGTCATTTTATTTATGGGCTTACAACTGAAGAGGAATTTAACCGCCTTAAAGAAAAATCAGCTCCGTATTTTGATTTAGAGGTTTGGGATAAATGTGTAAGACACTCCGGTCCTAAAGCATATGCTAACCTAGATTATGATAATTTAAATAAAATATCAGCATTCTGGTTAAGTGTATCTAATATTAGTAGACAGATTCCTATGGGCTCTAGTGCTAATTTAGGTATTGACTTTTTATATGACCCTTTTGTCGCAGCTGGTGCTGCCGTAGCCTTTGTTGGTCGAAACTGGTGCAATTTACCACCTGATTGGATGAATGGTGCACTTGATTATGAAGGATTTATGACAAATGGAAATTGGGGCCCTATTCATGAATATAATCACCATTTTCAACGCTATGGTTTCGTTCCTGGCGATGAAGTTACTAACAATGCTTTAAGCCTTCTTTCTTATATTAATTATACGCAAATTAGTGCAAATCGTCCTAATCTAGATGGTTGGAATAAATATTTAAATCCCGCAACTAGTTTTAAAGAAACCCTAGAACAAAACACAAAAGGCGAGTCAACCTCTTCTTTAAATACCTATGCTGATATTATTCATACCTTTGGTGTTGATACGTTTATTAAGGCTGCAAAAAATGGTAAGGGTCAGGGTGGTGCTGATACCTGGTATAAAGCCTTGTCAGACGCAACTGGCTATAATATGAATTATTATTTCAGTCTTTTAAATCAAACCGTATCTGATGAAGTATCACAAAGCTATAATACTTTAAAGCCTTTTATTCCAGTAACACTTAATGAACAAACAGGAAAAGTTATTAATGGAAATGAAATTGTAACTGTACTTCCTTACCCAATTGATTTAGATAAGGATTATACAATTGATTTAGATACTAGCTTAACAATGCCTCAAGGCTTTACCTATACTATTAAAAACATTACTAAACCAAGTAATGGTACATTAAGAAGAAATGGTAACATTTTAACCTATACTCCTCTTGGAATGAAGACATCTGGCAAAATTAAATTAACAATCGAATTAAAAAATGAAAGCCTTAATTTAAAGTCAGAAGAAACCATTATTTTTGAACTTAAACCTCAATATCAAGGAATTAATAAGATTACCTATACTTATTCTGGTAATATTTATAATTCGATTGATGAAGCTGAAAAGGCAAATTTCAAGGACTATACAAATATTAGTACAGAAATAGTTAATAAGCACTTCATCAATGGTATTAGCTATAATCAAATTTGCATATATCACGGAAAAATTTATATGCCAAAAACAGGCGATTATACTATTTCTGTAAGAACCTCTAATCGTAGTAATACACGCCTACGCTTAGGGCTTAATACAAAGGAATATTCTAAAACAATAAGTTCGCCTAGAAATGCACCAATTAATTTAAATGATACAAATGTAACATTCACTGTTACCAAGGGCGATTACATCTACTTCGAGGTAATAATTCAATCATATCATCCAGATGGCTTTGCGGAATTGTTTGGCGGATATGATAATAATTTAAAATCAATTAGTACAGGCTATTTATTAAACGATGATGCTACTAAAGCACCAATTAGAGAAAATAGTGATAATTATCCCCGTAGCTATAATGGCCTATCAAAAGTAATTCCTAACACTAATGCAAGGGTTATATCTTATACTGAGTCATTTGCAAGTTGGGATGAAACAACAAAGATTGAAAATATCGTTGATGGTGATATTTCAACAAGCTATCATAGTATCAGAAACAAATATATTACAACCGAACCATTTGAATTTACAGTTGATTTAGGTAATGCCTATACTGTAAATACACTTATGATTACAGGCTATAACGGAAATAGTCGTCAAAATCCTACAGCATTTAAATTATATGGCGGTACAAACACTGATAATATGACTCTTCTTGGTGAATATAGCAATATTACATATTCAGGAAGAAATGCAGCTGTATCATTTAAGGAAACATATTTAAGATATTACAAAATTGTAATAACAGACACATATGAGCATCGTTATGTTGCAATGTCTGAGCTTCAAATGGCAATTAAAGTTAATGATAATCTTGTTAATCCTGTTAATGCTAATTATTATGTTAAGAATAATCAAAGCTTTACTAAAGAATTTACTCAAGCCTTCTATGGCTACGTAATTAAAGGTAATGGTATTATTATTCTTGATACAACTAATGACTATTTTGGAATTAAGATATTAGAATCTAATGCCAAAATAAAGCTTACAATTAACGGAAATGAACAAATAGTTAAATTTGATGAGTTATATTATATAAAATTAAATTCTAAAAATAATCATATCGAAATTGAAATTCTTGATAATGATGTATCAATTGAATCATTTATATATTAAAATATGGAGGCAAAATATGCCTCCTTTATTTTTTATAGTAATTAGCAGCTACCTCCATCATTACTCTTTTTAAGCTCCTGCTTATAAGCATATAAGAAATATGCGATTTCAAAAATAGCGGTAATGACCCAAGAGAATATATAAACTAAATATAATGATGTTATTGTATGGAAATAAGCAAAAATTGTATATACCCAAATAACTCTAAAAACACAAGAGCCTGTTATTACAATAATCGTTGGAATAAAACTTTTACCAATACCTCTTGAAGCCGCAATCGTGTTATCCATAAATGCACTAAATGTGTAGGAAAAAGCCATTATTTTGAGTCTTTCATAACCAGCATCTACTACTTGTTCCTCGTTTGTAAAAATTCTTAAAAAAGGACGTCCTAGAGTCAAGAAGAAAAGCCCCATAATAACTCCCGTTAAAAATGAATAAACTAAAGCAATTAAATAAGATTGCTTAACTCTTTTTTGATTACCAGCCCCAAAATTTTGACTCATATAACTTGCACAAGCTGTATAAAAGGCTGCCATTACATTAAATGTAATCGAATCTGCATTTTGAGCTGCACTATTTCCTTTTACAACACCACCATCGAATGAATTAACTCCACTTTGAATAAACAAATTAGCAATAGCAAAAATAGCTGATTGAAAGCCTGATGGAAGACCTAATGATAAAACTAAATGAGAATATCCATCATATAATCTAATATCTTTAATAATAAGCTTAATATTTGTATTTTCTTTCATGAGGCTTATCATTAAAAGAAATGCAGAGATATATTGACTTATGATTGAAGCTAGGGCTACTCCTTCTACACTCATCTTAAACGCAATTACAAATAACAAGTCTAAGCCAACATTAAAAATACCAGAAATACCTAAGAAAATTAGTGGTCGTTTCGTATTACCTTTAGCACTATAGCAAGCATTTCCAAAATTATATAAAGCATTAGCAGGCATACCTATAAAATATATCTTTAAATAAAGCGTTGCACCATCAATAAATTCATCCTTAGTCTTAAGCCATATAAGTAAATATTTTGAGAAGAAAAAGCCAAGTAAAAATAAAATAATTCCCATAATAATACTAAGAACAAATGATGTATGCAAGGCATCATGGACATTTTTACTATTTCTTTGACCTAAGTATCTTGCAATTAAAACATTGATTCCATTTCCAAGACCAATTAAAAATCCCGTAAATAATGTAACTAAAATAGTTGTTGATCCAACCGCACCTAAAGCTTCTGGTGAAGAAAACTTTCCTATTACTGCCACATCAGTCATATTAAAAAGAACCTGTAACAAATTAGAAGCAAAAAGCGGCAAGCTAAAAAGTAGTATTCCCTTCCAAAGAGAACCTGTTAACATTTTTTTTGAATCGTCGGCCATATTAACACCTCAAATACAAATTAAATTTTAACATATTATTTTGTTTAAGCAAGCATAATATAATTTAATCGGAATATATTTTAATAGGTGATTTGATGGCAGTTGTTAAATACAATAATGAAGAAATAGCCTTACTTGCGAGATTAATGCGAGCGGAGGCTGAAGGTGATGGTAAAATGGGGATGTTACTTGTTGGAAACGTAGGAATCAATCGTGTTAGGGGCAATTGTCTCGATTTTAAAAATATTAATACTATTACAAAAATGGTTTATCAATCACCTGGCGGCTTTGAAGCAACTACTAAATCATACTTTAATCAACGAGCACGTGAGGTTGACAAAAAGCTAGCCAAAAGAGTGATTAATGGTGAACGCTTTAGTCCAGCTAAAACTGCTTTATGGTTCTATAATCCTTTCGGTGAAGGATGTAAAGCCTCATGGTTTGGGCAATGGAATAGTGGAAAATATAAAAGTCATTGCTTCTACCAGCCGCTTAAAAGTGAAAATTGCTACTAGGAGGAATTTTATGAATTATTGTGGTGGTTATATGCAGTATCCTTATTTTATGGGACCTATGTCTTATCAACAGGCTCCCCAACAAACATTTAATGAAGAATCATATATTGAAAATATCTTAAGATTAAATCTTGGAAAAAAAGTTTCAGTGTATATGAATTTTGAACAAAGCCAATGGGGCTCAAAAATATTTAAAGGAACTTTAGAGGCTGCCGGAAAAGATCACATTATTATTTCCGATGATGAAACAAATATGCGATACCTTCTTCTTTCAATTTACCTAGACTACATTACCTTTGATGAGGAAATAAATTATTATTATCCTTATGAAGCACCTAGTAACAAATAGAACTGCCAGAATAGGTGGTTCTTTTGTTTTTTATGTATTTATTTTTAATTTTGATATGTTAATTTCTTTTCTAAATATGTTGGTAGTTCTTCTAAAATTTTAAATTTGGAAATTGCTAAATTCTTAGTATTCTTAAGAGACATTTTACATACAATACTATTTGCTTGTTTTAAAATGACAATTCCTATTGTTGGTGAATCAATTTCATTTTTAACAAATTCATCTATATAATTAGTATAAAATAATAATTGACCTAAATATTCAGGCTTAAATTTAGTATTCTTAAGTTCAATTATAACTCTTCATGTGAGAATGATTTAGTCATAATTATTATAGTTAATGTTGACCATTGAATTTCTCTCACAGGATGTGACAATATTTCGCTTTTGTTAAATTCCCTTGCAAAAAGCGACATTCTATATAAATTTTCATAAGAATAACCTTTCCCATATTCCTTTAAATCATTAGCTAGATTCTTTATATATTTACTACCCCAAATTTTCCTTTTATTAATAATCGTACCAATCTCATAATAGGTTATAATCATCGCACTATTTACTACAACCATAGCTTTATTTTGATTGGTTCTAATAGCCTACTTGATTTCTTGTAAATCCTTAAAATAGTCTTTTTCAATTACTTCATTTTCTTGTTCTTTAATCATTTTCATACCTCACGTCTTTTAATTATTTTCCTTTAGTTTTCTATTTAAGTATTCAGGTAATTCTTCAATAAACTTATATTTAGAAATACCAAGATGTAGTTGTGCTTTATTTAAGGATGTTTTAGCTACATAGCTATCAGCTTCCTTACATAGTAATAAGCCAATTGTTTCATCATCTCTTTCAGTTCTTTCTAAATCATCAATTGCATTAACAT
>ERZ827104.2142-NODE-2142-length-15725-cov-4.330696_pt1 | contig 15725 bp, 11 predicted proteins | sample MGYA00519781_ERZ827104 | MGnify/ENA primary metagenome ERZ827104 (study PRJEB31778, sample SAMEA3449257) | human gut metagenome | biome: human gut; feature: human-associated habitat; material: faeces | place: United Kingdom | collected 2010/2012 ... | reverse complement strand
TCCCGCTCCTCAAAAGTGATAGCACCGGTGGGGCAGCCGGGCAGGCAGTCGCCGAAGCCGTCGCAGTAGTCGTCGCGCATAAGCTTGGCCTTTCCGTTCACGAGGCCGATGGCACCCTCATGGCAGGCAGTGACACAGGCACCACAGCCATTGCATTTTTCTTCGTCTATATGAATGATTTTACGTATCATATCCACACTCTCCTTTTCTTGATGGGCCTATTATAACAGATGCTTCGTCCTATTTCTGTTGTCATGACCACAAAGAGAGAGGAAGTTCTTCTCAGTAATGCACGACATTGCCCGCATTGCGGATGCGTGCCAGCACCGGCTCTGCCTCCGGGCTGCGGAAATAGTCGAGGCTGGTCTTGGGCAGCAACGTCTCGAGGGTATCCCAGTCGCCGCTCTGCAGGCACTGGCGGACGGTGGAAGCACTGATGGCCTTGCCGTTTGCTTCTTTGCGGGGTACAACAACACACTCGATACCCGCTTTGGGCAGCTGCTCGCACATGATCTGGTTGTAAAGCCCCGTCACCTGACTGGCAGGCTCCTCGCCCACATAGCGGGCAGTGATGTTCAGCGCCGCCGCGATTTTCGTAAAGACGGCGAGGTCCAGCCGGGCGTGGCCGTCGATGACAGCTGCCTCATCCTTCAGGAAGTAACTGGGGAAGGTGGCATTCGAGATGATGTAGGGGCCGCTGTCGTGGAGCACCACATTCGGCAGATGGGCCACGCCCGCCTCCACCAGCTTCCTGCGCACGGCAAAAGGCACGAGGCTGGCGTCCTCACTGACCACGAACAGGTGGAGCGTGTCGCAGGCGGCAGCGGCTTTTTCCACAAGATATTGATGACCGAGGGTAAAAGGGTTCGCGTTCATGACGAGGGCCGCATTTTTGCCCTCGGTCCTGGTCTTTTCCAGATCGCGCAGATAAGCCCCGAAGCCGTCGCGGCGGTTCTCCATGAAGACAAGGGTATCCTCCACCCGGGCGATCTCGTAGAAGCCGAGGTCGCCGAAAAACTTGGAGCTTTTCACCTTGGTGTAGAGAAACAGGTGCATATTCCCCCGCGCACACTGCACCTCGATGAGGTGGGTGATGATCTGGTTCAGCAGACCCTCGCCCTGATGGGCGCTGCTGACGGCGAAGCACCGCAGGGTGTTGCCGAAGCAGCTGCCGGTGCCGATGACGTTGTATTCCTCGTCGAACATGGCGCAGATGTAGTCCAGATTGCCGTCGCGGCGGATGCCCTCCTGACCCAGCAGTGTGTCGATTTGGGCCAGAACGGTTTTATCGGTCGGATAGACCTGCGAAATGGTATATTCACTCATCGATATTCCCCTCAGTAGTAACAAAATGGAGCAGCCAGGTCAGCGCCAGCAGGTCGGCACTGCCGCCGGGCGAGAGATTTTCCGCAATGAACCGGTCATCCAGCGCCGCGAGCGCATCTTTATCCGGGTAAGGTGTCTGGGCGAGAAGGGCTTTCAGCTCTTCGGTGAGGGCCAGCTGACGCTCCCGGCTCGAGCGGGCGATAATGTTGGTATCGGTGCTGTTGGCCAGGATGGCCAGCAGTGCGCCGCCGCCGACGCGGTCGAAGTCGTAACCCTTGGCAAGGCCCTCTTCCAGCACCGGCAGACCGACATTCAGCACCGTGGGAAGTCCAGCTTCCACCTGCCCCCGCACACCAGTGATACCGTACTGAATATAAAGCTTCTGGCCCACGGTGGCGGCGTTCTCGGCAGTGACGCCTGCAAAATCCTTCTCGGTCAAGCCCGCCGTCATTGCGGATACTTCCGCCAAAACGCGGGCTGCTTCGGCCCAGAGGGAGCGGTCGAGGCGTCCCAGCGCCGCGCAGACAATGCCCACCGAAAAGACCGCGCCCTTATGGGTGTTGACGCCGCCGGTGGCGTCCAACATCTCGCCCTCGGCCTCACAACCCAGAGGCCGCAGGGCCGCGAATGTCTCGGGCGCGGGCTGTTCCGCCGTCTCGCGGCCCGTCCGGGCGCAGGCTTCAAAATAGGGGTAAAGCGCCGCGGCGCTGTCCATGAAGGTGAAGACGTCCATGTCTTTATGGCTTCCGCTGTTACGCCGGTCCACAAGGCCGGGCTTCGGGGTGGTGGTCACTTCGTAGAGCAGGGCGCGGACGGCCAGACGGGCCGCGTCGGCAATGTCCTGCGCGTCCCGGGCCTCGGTCAAGATCTCCGTCGTCTTTTCCTGCAGTTCGGCCACGGTATGGATGCGGCGGCTGCTGCACACCTTAGCAGGCCCGCCGCAGATGAGACAGCGGCGGCCTTCGAGGTTTAGCTCTTCTCTGTCCACTTTGAGGCCGTCCGGACGGATGACGTCCATGTCGAACAGCCGCCCCAGCGGGGTGGCGTCCTCGATGTCGGTGGTGAATTTCTTGATGGTCAGCGGGTCGGCGTCCAGCACATAGAACGCCTCACAGCCGGTCACTTCCCGGACGGCGTCCTGATACAGCGGCGTCAGCTTTGCCCGCAGAAACTGCTGGCGCAGCAGCTGACGCCCCCGCGCAAAGCCCCGCCGGATGAGGGGCGAATCCTTTATCGGGCCGCAGATATTCATGGTAAAGCAGATGAGCGGCTTGTGGTACTGGGCCAGCAGCTCCTGCTGGTGCTGCACCCGGCGCTCCCGTGCATCCAGCATCTGGACCAGTGAAACAGTCGTTTCCATGTTTTTCTCCTCTCAGCGGTGCTTTTTGAGCATGTCCATAAAGAGCTGCACCTGCGGCAGGGCGGCTGCGTCTCTCTGGCAGAAAATATAGGTGCGCCGGACGAAGGGCTCGCCGTTCTCGAAGGTGCAGGGCTTGACATAGCCCTTGAAGTTATCCAGCGCCACTTCCGGCATCAGCGCCCAGCCAAGGCCCCGCTCCACCATCTCGCGGCAGACCATGATGTTATCCACCACAAAATTGCCCGCATCGTTGGTCACGCCGTTCTCGTAGCGCCAGCGGGCCATCTGGGCGCTGATGGTGGCGTCGCTGCTGTGGTCGATATAAAGGTAATCGGAGATGGGCCTGTCCTTGTTCTCCTCGCTGCAGATCAGGCAGATATTCTCCTGCGAGAGCAGGAACTGGGTGCCGTCCCACGGATACTCGCCCCGCAGCACTGCCACGTCCCGCGAAGAGTCCAGCATCTGCTGGTAGATGTTCCGGCTGTGGCCGGTAGCGATGTCGAGGCGTACCTTCGGGTAGGCTTTGTGGTACTCGGTCAGCACCTCGGGCAGACGGTAGTAGGAGAAGTTCACCGAGATGCCTGCCCGCAGGGTGCCGCAGGCTTCGCCCTGGATGGCAGCCAGCTGGCGGCGCATCTTTTCCATCTCGCGGGCGGCGGCGGCGCTGTGGAGCAGCACCTGTTCACCGGCCGGCGTGAAGCGGATGCCCTGCCGCGAGCGCAGCACGATCTCCACCCCCAGCTCCTGTTCCAGCGCCTTGATGCGCTTGGAAAGTGCCGACTGGGTCATGTACAGTTTGTCCGCTGCGTGGGTGATGTTGCGCGTCTCGTCCAGTGCGTGCAGCAGCTCGTAATCTTTTTCGTCCATCGTAGCTCTCCCCCTATTGCCCTTTATTTTATCATTCCTGTTTGCGCTTCATCCAGGCGCATTTTGCTCAGATTCCATATCTGTTATTCATAATACAACAGATTTCAGCAAATGAAAAGGGGGATATTCGCCTTGATTTTCCCGAAAGTCCATTCCCAGATGGAATAACTCAGCACTTTTCTTGCGGCTTTCTTAACCCTGCCTTAATTCCATCTTAATGCGGTGTTGTTGTACACAACATCTTCATTTTTTCTCTGCTGATGGGCGGTCTTCCTCCCGCAGTACAGCAAACGCAGTTCTCTTTTCATTTTTGCCTGAAAAATCAGTAAAAGTCCAGTTTATTGGACATTATTTGTATTATTATAAAAACATGAAAATACTCATTTCTTTCTTCTTTGGCACATTGCAGATTTTTCCGTCTGCTTTTTGTGCAAAGTCCCAGAATTTTTCGTCGAAAAGCGCGTTTTGTTGACAGCCGCTTTTTGAAAAGCGTATCCTTATTGCAAACCAGAGTCAGGAGGTCATTTTATGGAGCACTCCACACGTCTTGCCCACATCAGCGAGGACGGCACCCGCACCCAGACCATCTACGACCATCTCGCCGGCACTGCCAGACTGGCCGGTTCCTTCGCAGCCCCCTTCGGGGCGCAGAGCGAGGCCGAATTTGCCGCGTGGCTCCACGACGTCGGCAAGTACAGCGACGCCTTCCAGCTGCGGCTCAAAGGCGGCCCCAAGGTGGACCACTCCACCGCCGGGGCGCAGGAGGCCTGGGTTCGCCAACATCTCCACACTGCCTTTGCCGTGGCCGGACACCACAGCGGCCTGCCCGACGGCGGGAGCCCCGCCGATGACCCGGGCGACGCCACCCTGTTTGGTCGGAGCAAGAAGCCGGTAGCCCCCTACGACGGCTGGCAGGAAGTAACGCTCCCCGCCTCGACGCCGCCCGCGTGGGCCTGCGCCGACCCGCTGAGCCTCGCGTTCTTTACCCGGATGCTCTACTCCTGCCTCGTGGACGCCGACTTCATCGACACCGAGACCTTCATGGACGGCAAGGCCGCACCCCGGGGCAGCGGCACGGACATCGCCGCGCTGCGGGACATCGTCTCGGCACAGGCGCAGCGCTATCTCAGTGCCGAATCGCCCTCGCCCGTCAGCGTCCAGCGCAACACCGTCCTCCGCGCCTGTCTCGAGAAAGGCGCTCACGGCCCGCAGGGGCTCTACACCCTCACCGTACCCACCGGCGGCGGCAAGACCTTCGCCTCCCTCGCCTTTGCGCTGGAGCACGCCGCCGCCCAGAAGATGAAGCGGGTCATCTATGTCATTCCTTATATGTCCATCATCGACCAGACCGCCGCCGTCTTCTCGGGCCTGCTGGGCGCAGAAAATGTTCTGGCCGACTTCTCCAACGCCGAGTACAAGACTGTTGAGCAGGACGACCTGACCCCCGCCCAGTACCGCCAGATGCTGGCCAGCGAAAACTGGGACGCCCCCGTCGTGGTGACGACGGCGGTGCAGTTCTTCGAGTCGCTCTACGCCAACCGCAGCAGCCGCTGCCGCAAGCTCCACAACATCGCCGACAGCGTCATCATCTTCGACGAGGCGCAGACCCTCCCGGGCGACTACCTTGCCCCCTGCGTCAGCGCCATCGCCCAGCTCATCCAGCATTACCACTCCACGGCCGTCCTCTGCACGGCCACCCAGCCTGCCCTTGAGCCGCTGTTCCGGCGCTTTGCGCCTGAGCTCCACCCGCAGGAGATCACGCCCGACGCGGCCCGCCTCTACGAAGTGCTCCGGCGCACCACACTGCAAGACCTCGGCACCCTGCCGCAGGAGGAGTTCGCCGCCCGGCTGGCAGATCATCCGCAGGTGCTCTGCGTGGTCAACCGCCGCAAGACGGCCCAGCAGCTCTACGCTGCTCTGCCCGCCGAGGGCAGCTACTGCCTGACCACCCTGCTCTGCGCCGCCGACCGCCGCCGTCAGCTGGACGCCATCCGCCAGCGACTGAAAGAGGGTCTGCCCTGCCGGGTGGTGTCCACCTCTCTGATCGAGGCGGGCGTGGACGTGGATTTTCCCGTCGCTTACCGCGAGCAGTGCGGTCTTGACTCGCTCTTACAGACTGCCGGGCGCTGCAACCGCGAGGGGCGGCGGGGCGCAGAGGAAAGCATCGTCTACCGGTTCCAGCTGGACGAGTGTTCCACGCCCCAGATGCTCAGGCAGAACGTCAGCGCGCTGGACTACACCGCCCGGCATCAGGACACACTGGACACGCCCCGGGCCATTCAGCTCTACTTCAACGAGCTTTCCGACCTTCGCGGCCCCGACGCCGTGGACAAGCACGGCATTCTGGATGCCTTTCTCCGGGGCATCCGGGGCTGCCAGTTCCCCTTTGCACAGGTAGCGGAGGAATTCCGCCTCATCGAGAACGCTGCCCGCACGGTCTATCTGCCCGTCGGCGAGGGCGCAGCCCTCTGTGAACAGCTGCGCAGCGGTCATGTTACCCGGACGCTGCTGCGGAAGCTGGGCATTTACAGTGTCTCCTGCTATAAGGACCAGTTCGACAAGCTTGACGCCGCCGGGGCGCTGGAACTGCGGCCCGATGGTTCCGCCATCCTCACCGACACCAGCTGCTACAGTGAAAAGACCGGCCTTGCCATGGATGTGGAGACGGGCATCGGCCTTTACTTCTAAAAGAAAGAGGTGGTTTCAATGACCGATATTCATCTTAGTCTGAAAATTCAACTTCACCCGGAAAGGAGGCGATGCTGATGTCCATGCTCATTGAAGTATGGGGCGACTATGCCTGTTTCACTCGTCCGGAAATGAAGACCGAGCGTGTGAGCTACGACATGATCACTCCATCCGCTGCGCGGGGCCTTGTGGAAGCCATCTACTGGCACCCCGGGCTGCGTTATACGGTTGACCGCATATATCTGCTCAAGCCCTTCGGCCTTGACCCCGAGGATGAAGCGTCCACCGAGGAATACACCCAGCGGCCCATCCGGTTCACCAACATCCGGCGCAACGAGGTCAAGTCCACCCTGCTGTCCTCCGCCGCCCTCAGTGCGGCCAAAGGCGGCACACCGCCGGTGCTCTACACCTCGGAGGACATCCAGCAGCGGGCCGCGATGGTCCTGCAGGACGTCCACTACGTCATCGAGTGCCACTTTGATTTGACGGACAAGGCTGCCCCCAGCGACAATCCCGGCAAGTTCCAGGACATCCTGCGCCGACGCCTGCGCAAAGGTCAGTGCTATCACCAGCCCTGTTTCGGGTGCCGGGAGTTCCCGGCCAACTTCCGGGAGTGGCCGGGCGGCAGCATTCCGGCGCTGAAGGTCACGCAGGACCTCGGCTTCATGCTCCACAGCCTCGATTACTCTGATTCGGCCAACATCCGCAGCCAGTTCTTCCGCGCAAAGCTGGTGGACGGCGTGATGGAATGCCGGGACGTGGAGGTGTTTACATGATACTCCAAGCACTCACCGCCTATTATGAACAGCTCTTGAAGCAGGGCAAGGTGGAGGCCCCCGGCTGGGATAGTAAGTTCAAAGTCAGCTATGAACTGCGCCTCGGCCCCGACGGCCAGCTCCTCGCCCTCAACGACCTGCGGCAGGAAGTCCCCAAGGGCAAAAAGACCGTCATCGCCCCCCGTGAGCTCCCTGTCCCCCACCGGGTCAAGCGTGCCTCCGGCGTCGCCGCAAACTTTTTGTGCGACAATACGTCCTATCTGCTGGGCGCAGATGAAAAGGGCAAGCCCGAGCGCTCCCGCCAGTGCTTCGAAGCCTGTGCCGCCCTTCACCACAAGGTTCTCGACGGCGTGGATTCCCCTGCCGCCAAAGCCATCCTCGCCTTTTTTGACAGCTGGGAGCCGGATACAGCCCCCACCCACCCGCTGCTGGCAGAGCAGTGGGCCGACCTGAACAACAACGCGAACCTTGTGTTCGGCTACGAATCCCCCGACGGCGCCCACTGGCTGGCCACCACAGATGACGCCATCCGGGCCGCATGGCAGTCCGCCTTTGACACCTCCGATGCCGACGCCGAGACGGCCCGCTGCCTCATCACCGGCAAAGAGGCCGGCATCGCCCGCATCCACCCCGCCATCAAGGGTGTGATGGGCGCACAGGCCGCCGGTGCGGCACTGGTCTCCTTCAACGCACCCGCTTTCTGCTCCTATGGCCATGAGCAGGGTGCCAACGCCCCTGTCAGCGAGTACGCGGCCTTCGCCTACACCACGGCCCTCAATCTGCTGCTGGCTGACCGGAACTGCTGTCAGCGCATCGGCGACACCACCATCGTCTGCTGGGCCGAAAACGCCGCTCCCGCCTACTCAAACGCCATGCTGATGTTTTTCTGCGGCGGTGCCGAGGCGCGCGGCGTCTCGGAAAGCGACCTTGCCGCCGCACTGAAAGCCCTTTCTCAGGGACGCCCCGTCTCCTTCCTCGATGACAAGCTGGACCCGAACCAGAACTTCTATGTGCTGGGCATCTCGCCCAACGCAGCCCGGCTCTCCGTCCGGTTCTTCCTGCGCAACAGCTTCGGACAGTTTGCCAAAAATCTGCAGGACCACGCTGACCGGCTCGAAATCACCCGCCCCGCCTTCGACAAGCGGGAAAACCTGTCGGTCTGGGCGCTGGCGCAGGAGACGGTCAACCAGAAATCCCGGGACAAAAATCCATCGCCCCAGCTGGTGGGCGATCTGCTCCGGGCCATCCTCACCGGCGGACCCTATCCCGCCACCCTGCTCAACGGCGTGACCCTCCGCATCCGGGCCGAACGGGAAGTCACCCGGGGCCGCGCCGCCATCCTGAAAGCCTACTATCTCCGCAACTACCCCACCGAGCTCAACAAGGAGGTATTTACCGTGAGCCTGAACGAAAGCAGCAATGTCCCCTATGTTCTGGGGCGTCTCTTCTCTGTGCTGGAGACGATCCAGAGCGTCGCCAATCCCGGCATCAACGCCACCATCAAAGACCGGTACTTCAACTCGGCCTGTGCCACCCCGGCAACGGCCTTCCCTACGCTGGTCAAGCTGGCTCAGAAGCATCTGCAGAAGATGAGCACCCCCAACGAGGTGCATTTCAGCAAACAGCTCACCGAGCTGATGGCCCAGCTGCCCGAGACAGGCTTCCCGGCGCGGCTCAGCCTGCCGGAGCAGGGTGCCTTTGAGATCGGCTACTACCACCAGACCCAGAAACGCTACGCCAAAAAGAATGAGGAGGAATAAACCATGTCTGAGCCCATCAAGAACCGCTATGATTTCGTCATCCTGTTCGACGTCGAGAACGGCAACCCCAACGGCGACCCCGATGCAGGCAATATGCCCCGTATCGACCCCGAGACGGGCTACGGTCTGGTGACCGATGTCTGCCTCAAGCGGAAGATCCGCAACTATGTCGAGACCCTGAAAGAGGACGAAAAAGGCTATCGTATCTACATCAAGGACGGCGTTCCCCTCAACCGCAGCGACGCCGAGGCCATCAAAACTCTGGGCATCGACCCCGACCTGAAAGCTGCCAAAAAAGCCGACCCCGACATCGATGCCAAGCTGCGGGACTATATGTGTGAGAACTACTTCGACATCCGCACCTTCGGTGCCGTCATGACCACCTTCGTCAAGGGTGCGCTGAACTGCGGTCAGGTGCGCGGCCCCGTCCAGCTGAGCTTTGCCCGCTCGGTAGACCCCATCGTCCCGCAGGAAGTCACCATCACCCGCGTGGCCATCACTACCGAGGCCGATGCCGAGAAGAAGGGTACTGAGATGGGCCGCAAGCACATCGTGCCTTACGCCCTCTACCGCGCCGAGGGCTATGTCTCGGCCAACCTCGCCCGGAAGACCACCGGCTTCTCCGAGGATGATCTGAAACTTCTGTGGACTGCCATCCTGAATATGTTCGAGAACGACCACAGCGCCGCCCGCGGCAAGATGGCCGTGCGGGAGCTCATCGTGTTCAAGCACGATTCTGAGCTGGGCAATGCCCCGGCCTACAAGCTCTTCGACTCCGTCACCGTCCAGCGCAAGCCCGATGTGGACGCCGCCCGCAGCTACCGCGACTACACCGTCACGGTGGCAGACACTCTGCCGGAAGGAGTCACCTGCGAGAGGCTGTCCTGATGGCCGGCCCGGACGACTGGCTGCCCCTGTCGGGCATCCAGCACTTCTGCTTCTGCCGCCGCCAGTGGGCGCTCATCCATCTGGAACAGCAGTGGGCGGAGAACCGCCGCACCGTCGAAGGCCAGCTCGACCACGCCCGCTGTCATGACGCAGACCAGACCGAACGGCGCGGCGGCCTGCTCATCACCCGAGGGATGCAGGTGGTCAGCCGTCGGCTGGGCCTGAGCGGAAACTGCGATGTCGTCGAGTTCCGGGCCGACCCGGAGGGCATCCCCCTGCAAAGCACGGAAGGACTCTGGAAGCCCATGCCTGTCGAGTACAAGCATGGCCGCGCCAAGGCCAGCGACGCTGACCGGCTGCAGCTCTGCGCACAGGCCATGGCGCTGGAAGAGATGCTGGTGTGCAGCATCCCGGAGGGTGCGCTCTTCTACGAGGAAACGCGGCGGCGGGAGGTCGTGCCGCTGACCGAAGAACTGCGCCAGACCACCCAGAAGATGGCCGATGAGATGCACGCCTATTTTGCCCGGGGCTATACCCCCAAGTCGAAGCCCGGCACCCACTGCAACGCCTGCTCCCTCAAAGAGCTCTGCCTCCCCGTGCTGTATCAGCGTGCCGACCCGAAAGCCTATCTCCGCGCCCATCTGGACGAGATGCAGGAGGCCGCGCCATGAGAAAGTTTTTGAACACGCTCTACGTCCTCAACAAGGACGCCTACCTTTCCCTCGAGGGGGAGAACATCGTCCTGCTCTGCAACAAGGCTGAAATTGGCCGGGTCCCGCTCCACACGCTGGAAGGCATCGTCTGCTTCAGCTATCCCGGCGCAAGCCCTGCCCTGATGGGTAAATGCGCCAACCTCGGGGTCGATTTGAGCTTTTTCAGCCCGCAGGGCCGCTTTCTGGCCCGGGCCGTAGGCGAAGAGCGGGGCAACATCCTGCTGCGGCAGACCCAGTACCGCATCGCAGACAGCGAGGCACAGAGCTGTCTCTATGTGCGCAATTTCATCCTGGGCAAAGTCTATAACGCCCGCTGGGTACTGGAACGGGCCACCCGCGACCACCCCCAGCGGGTGCCGGTGGAACAGCTCAAGCGCACCAGCGCCCAGCTGGCGGCGGCGCTGCCCCTCATCGAGCAGTGTGACGACCTCGACCAGCTTCGCGGTCTGGAGGGCGAGGCGGCACAGCGGTATTTCGACTGCTTTGATTCACTCATCCTGCAGCAGCACGATGATTTTGCCTTCACCGGTCGGAGCCGCCGCCCGCCACTGGACAATACCAATGCCCTGCTCTCTTTCGCTTATTCGCTTCTGGCCTCCGACTGCACGGCGGCTCTTCAGAGTGTGGGCCTCGACCCCTACGTCGGCTTTCTCCACCGCGCCCGGCCCGGGCGCAGGAGCCTCGCCCTCGACCTCATGGAAGAGCTGCGTGCAGTTTATGCCGACCGCTTCGTGCTCTCCTGCATCAACCAGAAAATCATGACGCCGAAGCATTTCCAGAAGCAGGAGAACGGGGCCGTCCTTCTCACCGATGAGGGCCGCCGCGCCTTTCTGGGCGGGTGGCAGACCCGCAAGCAGGAGACTATCACCCACCCGTTCCTGAACGAAAAGCTTCCGTGGGGCCTCGTGCCTTATGTGCAGGCTCTGCTTCTGGCCCGCACCCTGCGGGGCGATATGGAGCTTTACCCGCCATTTTTCTGGAAGTGAGGGATGTGTATGCTGGTCCTCATCACCTACGACGTCAACACCGAAACTCCTGCCGGGCGCAAACGTCTGCGCAAAGTCGCCAAGCGCTGTGTGGACCACGGCCAGCGGGTGCAGAACTCCGTGTTCGAGTGTCTGCTGGATGCCGCGCAGTATGCCGTTCTCAAGGCGGAGCTGACGTCTCTCATCGACCCTGCGCTGGACAGTCTGCGCTTCTACCAGCTGGGCAACAACTATAAGAGCAAGGTGGAGCATGTCGGCGTTCATCCGCCCTTCGAGCAGGACGGCCTGCTGTTGTTCTGAGTTTCCCGCCCCGGTGCGAAGGGCGAGTTCTCAGCATTTTTCCGGCACCTTCGCACCGGATTTTTGTGTCATTTTGCATGATTTGGATAGCTCTTTGACCCGTTGTAAATCAAGGCTCTTCTAAATTCGTGCAGAATGTTGTATAATTTGTTTGAAAATAGAGATTTTGTCTCTGTTTTTGCTGTCGCCCTCCTCGCGGAGGGCGTGGATAGAAATAATATTTTTCGGTGCTGATTATTAACACGGGTTCGTCGCCCTCCTCGCGGAGGGCGTGGATAGAAATCGACGACATGGTGGAGGAAATCGTGTTCGTGAAGCGTCGCCCTCCTCGCGGAGGGCGTGGATAGAAATCCCCATGATGGAGTAGACCAGCTCAGAGCGGCTAGTCGCCCTCCTCGCGGAGGGCGTGGATAGAAATGGCGAAAATATGCCGACCGAAACGCTGGAAGCAAGTCGCCCTCCTCGCGGAGGGCGTGGATAGAAATCGTGATGAAATGGATGACTCCGGCGGTGCCGCCGTCGCCCTCCTCGCGGAGGGCGTGGATAGAAATGGTATACCCGCATCGATGAGCGCGAAACCGCGTCGTCGCCCTCCTCGCGGAGGGCGTGGATAGAAATTTGCTGGCCGCTGTGCGATGAAATACACGCGGGTGTCGCCCTCCTCGCGGAGGGCGTGGATAGAAATTGGCATTGGATCCTCAAACAGGAGATTTGTGCTTTGTCGCCCTCCTCGCGGAGGGCGTGGATAGAAATCTTCAACTGGCGGCCGCACTCCGGGCAGAAGTTCGTCGCCCTCCTCGCGGAGGGCGTGGATAGAAATTTGGCGAACCAGTACGCGGCCTTGGTGATTTCCTGGTCGCCCTCCTCGCGGAGGGCGTGGATAGAAATTGATTCCCGGCGAGGATGCAGAAGAAACAGAAGCAGTCGCCCTCCTCGCGGAGGGCGTGGATAGAAATACTCCCGGCAAGATCAAGGCGGGCGAGGGCATGGGTCGCCCTCCTCGCGGAGGGCGTGGATAGAAATCCAGCCCGATGCAGCCAACGTCAGAAAGTATGTACGTCGCCCTCCTCGCGGAGGGCGTGGATAGAAATACAGAGCTTGAGCTGAGAATGTACATCCTCATCAGTCGCCCTCCTCGCGGAGGGCGTGGATAGAAATATCCTCCAGCCATCGAATCGCTGCATAGGGCGCAGGTCGCCCTCCTCGCGGAGGGCGTGGATAGAAATACATGGAATGACACCGGCGGCTACTGGATGCTCGGGTCGCCCTCCTCGCGGAGGGCGTGGATAGAAATATGGCGGTGGCCTTGTAAGTAGCGTATCGGTAAGTCGCCCTCCTCGCGGAGGGCGTGGATAGAAATCTCATAGGCAAGGAACGTGTACAGCTTGTCCGTGTCGCCCTCCTCGCGGAGGGCGTGGATAGAAATTGCATAAAGGACAACCGCCGTGCAGTAGAAGCCCGTCGCCCTCCTCGCGGAGGGCGTGGATAGAAATTGACCGACGTTACCGACCCGGTCTGCGTGACTGCCGTCGCCCTCCTCGCGGAGGGCGTGGATAGAAATTGAAAGGGACATCCATCAGCTTTCCTCCTCGATTGTCGCCCTCCTCGCGGAGGGCGTGGATAGAAATATCGAGGCACTGGCCTCCTGCAGGGACTTGAGACGTCGCCCTCCTCGCGGAGGGCGTGGATAGAAATATTGCCTCTTGCGCTTTGTCTCCCACAGTTTTTTGTCGCCCTCCTCGCGGAGGGCGTGGATAGAAATTTCCCGGTCGGCGTTCCTAGCGCCGTTGCTAACAGGTCGCCCTCCTCGCGGAGGGCGTGGATAGAAATGAGTCCCTGCTGGTACGTATGGTCGTGTCGGATGGTCGCCCTCCTCGCGGAGGGCGTGGATAGAAATCCTTGGCGGTGCGTCTCTGGCCGGAACAGTCGCGTCGCCCTCCTCGCGGAGGGCGTGGATAGAAATTACTCCATCGGGTTTGGTGTTCAAAATCATATCGGTCGCCCTCCTCGCGGAGGGCGTGGATAGAAATGATGATGCAGCGTTCCACGCCCCAACCGCCCGGAAGTCGCCCTCCTCGCGGAGGGCGTGGATAGAAATGTTGATTGCGCGGATGCGCTCAGAGGACAGTACCGTCGCCCTCCTCGCGGAGGGCGTGGATAGAAATACGCTCCTGTTGACTTTTGATGTGGAGCGAGATAGTCGCCCTCCTCGCGGAGGGCGTGGATAGAAATAAACGCTGTGTTGCCAGTATTAAGGGGCTGCTGGAGTCGCCCTCCTCGCGGAGGGCGTGGATAGAAATCTCCCCAGTACCTTGCCGGTGGCCCGAAAAATGGGTCGCCCTCCTCGCGGAGGGCGTGGATAGAAATAACAACGGTGCAGAGGAGCGGTGTCCGCTTCGCGTCGCCCTCCTCGCGGAGGGCGTGGATAGAAATGATCCGCCCCGCGATACCTTAAAGGATGCCCGCCGTCGCCCTCCTCGCGGAGGGCGTGGATAGAAATCCACAAATTGCCGACGCTCTGCGAGTTATGGATGGTCGCCCTCCTCGCGGAGGGCGTGGATAGAAATTTTCATGCGATCGCACCACTCTTCGGCCTCGTCACGGGTCGCCCTCCTCGCGGAGGGCGTGGATAGAAATACCTCCAACGGCGAAGTCTCAGATGGGCCGCTGGACGTCGCCCTCCTCGCGGAGGGCGTGGATAGAAATTGAACTTTGCCTTTAGGATTGCGTGATTTATGGGTCGCCCTCCTCGCGGAGGGCGTGGATAGAAATTGCGAGAAGTTCGGCGGGGGTGAAGTTCCCGCTTGTCGCCCTCCTCGCGGAGGGCGTGGATAGAAATGGAATCAGCTACGATTCCGTATCTCACCCGGTGCGTCGCCCTCCTCGCGGAGGGCGTGGATAGAAATCGGGAGGACACCCGCTATCTGACCCACTACATCGTCGCCCTCCTCGCGGAGGGCGTGGATAGAAATTGGAAAGAATGTGGAAAGAAAAAGATGTGGTTGAGTCGCCCTCCTCGCGGAGGGCGTGGATAGAAATTCTACCAACTCCGAATCCACCATCTGCCGAGTACAGTCGCCCTCCTCGCGGAGGGCGTGGATAGAAATCACTCTGGAAGCGTCCTACCTCATCATAGAGCGCGTCGCCCTCCTCGCGGAGGGTGTGGATAGAAATCTGTCTGAGCTTCAGCGGATTCCGCACATCGTAAGTCGCCCTCCTCGCGGAGGGTGTGGATAGAAATAGCATCGACTTGAGGTAGGTGCCGGATTCTGCGGTGTCGCCCTCCTCGCGGAGGGTGTGGATAGAAATCCGGTTAACTCGCCGCCGACAGCGATTCCGGGGAGACGTCGCCCTCCTCGCGGAGGGTGTGGATAGAAATTAGTGGTTCGACGTAGCCGCTCACCATGCTGGTCAGGTCGCCCTCCTCGCGGAGGGTGTGGATAGAAATAGAATGCCTACGGCTACGATGAGATCACCGCCGACGTCGCCCTCCTCGCGGAGGGCGTGGATAGAAATCATGTGAGCCTCCTACTTGCTGAACGTCAGGAAACGTCGCCCTCCTCGCGGAGGGCGTGGATAGAAATAGGCCGTAGCAGAGCAGTGTCTGCTCGTCCTCGAGTCGCCCTCCTCGCGGAGGGCGTGGATAGAAATCAAGCAGTAGTGCAGCTAGTGCAAGCGCTCTGGGTCGCCCTCCTCGCGGAGGGCGTGGATAGAAATCGACATTGTGACCGATGCTTTGACGGCCTTCGGGGTCGCCCTCCTCGCGGAGGGCGTGGATAGAAATTGAACTTCATCGTCCAGATGGGCATCGATATACTGTCGCCCTCCTCGCGGAGGGCGTGGATAGAAATTGGTTTGATTCACCCCGGCGGGGCGTTGGGATCGGGTCGCCCTCCTCGCGGAGGGCGTGGATAGAAATTGTGAACGTCCGGGAGCTATGCTTCTGACGGTCAGTCGCCCTCCTCGCGGAGGGCGTGGATAGAAATTTGGCAGGAGAGTACGGAGACAACACAGCAAGGCGTCGCCCTCCTCGCGGAGGGCGTGGATAGAAATAGCTCGTC
>ERZ827104.2119-NODE-2119-length-15867-cov-12.080319_pt1 | contig 15867 bp, 8 predicted proteins | sample MGYA00519781_ERZ827104 | MGnify/ENA primary metagenome ERZ827104 (study PRJEB31778, sample SAMEA3449257) | human gut metagenome | biome: human gut; feature: human-associated habitat; material: faeces | place: United Kingdom | collected 2010/2012 ... | reverse complement strand
AGTATATCTCACTTGAAGCCAAAATCGCCAAAAACAAGGACCTGTACTATGATGCACTTGCACAGGCGCAAACCGGCTGGCACGAAGGCAACGAGGATGTAGTGCCCTTCATCAAGTACCTGCTCGGAACGATCCTTGCGGCCTATAAGGACTTTGAGGATCGCGTGGTGCTTGTGGAAACCAAGCTGCCTGCACTGGAAATGGTGCGCAGAGCAAGCAAGAATAGAATCGGGCGGTTCAATAAGCAGGACATCCGGGAGCTTTGCCCGACGCTCAGTGACAGTTCCATTGAGGGGGCTCTGCGGAAGCTGGTTGCAGCCGGAGAACTGAAAAAAGAAGGTCGTGGGAAGAATACCTGCTATTTCAGGCTGAATTAGATTCCCTTCAATAAAAGCAATATTTTAGAGGATCGCACCTGTTCATATGAGCAGGTGCGGTCCGTTTAATCGCTTTACGGAAGTTGGCGTACAGTTCAAGGGTTGAGCCGCTATAGACAAGGAATACACCAAAAGGTTTCTGCCGAAACACACTCGCCTTAGCCAAAGAAATACTGCTTCATGTCTGAGGTGTTACCATCCTTATCGCAGAACCACTCGTAATCAGAATGGCAATTCTGGCAATGAGCAATTACATCGAAGCCGCCAGGTGAATGTCCGTTGTCGGTAATACTCATGACCTCCAAGGGCTTCCCACAGGTTGGGCAAGGTCTAATTTTTCTTGCCTGACGATGGGCACGCTCTCTCTGCTCTGTCTCAAGTGCACCTAAAAGGCCATACCAAAGATTCGGATTTGGCTCGTGTTCTGCGTAATCTTCAAGATGCCGTCTAATCTCATCGGTAGCCAGGACGAGAAACTTATCATCCAGAAGCTGAATGTGACGCTTGATATAATCAGCGACTACCATGGGCATACAAGTATTCCTGCCCATCGCATATCGCATTGCCGACAGCAAGATCAAGCGAAAGTCAGAATCGCAGATGGGAGCGAGCAGATCCTGAGGGAACAGCAGAAACTCCTTGCCATTATTCATGCATACGTGCAACGGCCGCTGTTCTTCCGTTACCAGATTCAGTAGACTGTTAGCTTGATCCTTCAGCTCATCAATAGTGATCGATTCGTAGTTCTGAAACGGGCTTGCTTCGTAATTCATCATTTGACCTCCAATCAGTTTGTCCTCGCTATGAGGTATTGGCATTGTAGCTCTGACTGCCCGAAGGTTCAACCGTTTCTTTTGCGGCTCGAAAAGAAATTTAATAGAGTCGGAATTCGTGCGGATTTATCATTTTCTTGCCTTTTCTGACCGAATGTGCTATCATAAAAATGGCGCTGTCAGGCGTTGAAATATGCCCTGGTAGTGCGGCTGTAATAGCTCGAATGCTCTGCCAGGTGGCAGAGCATTTTATATATCGGCACGGAGGAGAGACTTTATGGCGGTTAGTTATAAAAAACTCTGGAAGTTACTCATCGATAAGGACATGAAGAAAAAAGACCTGTGTGAAAAGGCAGGTATCAGCCCAGCCTCCGTCACCAAAATGGGACGGAATGGGCATGTCACCACGGAGATACTCGTGAAGATTTGCGTAGCGCTGGATTGCAGGATTGAGGATATTGTAGAGATTGTGCCAGATGAGAATTTAGGGTAATTGGTTTGATTTTATAAACAGAGAAGACAATTAGGGGCGTTAAGCAAAATGAAGAGTATATATTTATGGAATGTTTATTTTATCGATTCCTCAACATTACTTCAATAAGGAGGTGGTGATAAATGATAAATAGAGAGATCCCCTTTCGCCCAAGATTAGAAGGTGAATTCAGGGTTCGTTTTTATAATGCAGCATCTGAGATTACCGAAAAAACTCCAACACTTACTATTGCAAGAATAGCTGAACGAGAGATCGAGTGGGTTGAAAAGGATTGCCAATATAACATTGAACAGCGCAAAAAGTATCGTGCCGTTTGGTTTCTGTTTCGAGATTTAATCCGTGCTTCTTGGAAGGCGTGCTATAGAAATGGCGTTATATATATGAGTCTGCCGACTCTCAATGGAACTGATATGCATGACACGACCTCTCCGGAGGTTAAAGCATTGCTTCGGAGTTGGATGAGCGAAAGCCGCCACGAGAGACTTGTAGGCTATACCGATTTTATTAACCGAATGGAAAACCCAGGAACAAATAAGCAGAGTATAGCAGCGCTTATCGCTGATGGCGACGAACTGGAGAAAAGAATAAAGCGTGTACATACTGGAGAAATAGCAATTGAGGCGGCTGTCCAACCATATCTACAGTTGGTACGCGAAAATGACAGAGATGTGTTTACAGGACTCAAAACATCGGAGATATGGCGTTACTTTCGGTTGACATGGTCAACCCCTGTTGAAACAACACCGGGAAGAACTATGCAGTATTTGATCAGAGATGCTGCTCATCCGATGCATGCGGTTATGGGAATAGCGTCACTCGAAAATTGCGCAGTACAGATTACCTGCCGAGATGACTATATCGGCTGGAACCAAAAGGCTTTTATTGAGAGAATTGTTACTGTAGATAACGACCGCGCAAAGGAAGAGTTCAAGCAACTTCTGGTTTATTTAGAAGACGGCATTGATGGAATCGACTATTCAGAACTTTGTACTGCAATGGTTGTTAAAAATCCCACTGATACTGATATTCAACTTCTATTAGATGAGGCATCTAATGCAGAGCAAAACCGCCAGCAGCTTTTACGCAATGAAGTGGAAGGCGATGTCGATGATATCGAAAAGAGTGAATTAGGTAGCATTTCTATTGATGCCGAAAGAGCTCTTTATCGCAGGAAACGTGCGGAACAGCTTGCCCGTCTTTTGAGCGCAAAAAAGGCAATCAGAGATCTAATTAATGCAGAAAATTTCAATGAGATTTGGATAGATTTTTGCAAAAGCGAGACTGGAAATTCTGCCATTAGAGGTGCATTGGTTGCACAAAAGACAAAACATATTGGTTCGAGTATGATGGAACTGAATGTATGTGGAGCGATTCCCCCATATAACGAGATTTTGGGCGGCAAACTTGTAGCGCTTTTAGCAACCTCTCCGCAGGTTATTCACGACTATAAGGAACGATATGCTGATAAGGCGAGTGAAATTGCCAGTAGACTGAAAGGAATGCCGGTTTGTAGACCAGCAGATCTTGTGTATGTAGGTACTACATCATTGTATTATGTTGGCTCCAGCCAGTATAATCGCCTTAAGATGCCTGGGAGCATTTTCAATACAGATTTTGATATTGTTTGGAAAAAGCTTGGAATGACAATAGGCTTTGGGACGATGCACATAAGCAAGGCAACGACGATGAGCCTCACTGAAGCGACAAGTGATGGGTTCAACCGCATTAACCATGTCTTTGGCGAAGGAGCAAGCCCTAAAATGAGACTTCTCACAATGTCGATTCGTGAATTGCTCGAATCGACCAATGAGGACTCAAAGGACTTTTCCAAGCACGCTATGTCAAGGATTGTATATGGCGCATGCTTGGCGGAAAACACTTTTGATTACCTTTTAGGAAAAGAGTCGAAGCCGAAATACTACACGGATATGGCTGACTATGTTTCCGGAACCCAAAAGATTATTGATTTTTGGCGAAATCGATGGTTAAAAAGCCGTTTGAATTATGAACCTATTTATCGAAGAATCCGTGACTTTGACAAGCAGGGGTTTCTTGTAAGTAATCAGATAGATGAGGACGAAGAATGGAGTTTCTCTAAACTTGAGGAGGTGCCACACATGCCTACAAATGATGAAACTAAGACCGGGCTTCAGTTTGTAAGAGATTTTTATAGAGGCTCCAGTGCATATGCTGATCATATAGCATCCGAACTGCTGTCAGCAATCCATCTTGAGACAAAACTGGATACAGCCATTATAGAATCTGCGCTTAGTGGTAAGGACATAGTGCTTACCGGCAATCCGGGCGATGGGAAAACCCATGTTATCCGAATGCTAAAAAATAAATTGGAAGGCTCGGGAAAGCCAATTCGCATTGAATTAGACGCAAGTACACTTTCTGATGAGGACATTTATTTGAAATGGAAGTCGGCAAGAGAAAATAATATGCCCTTTGTTATTGCAATTAATGCAGCTGTCTTATATTCGGTTTATCAAAAGTATTCTGAATTTCAGCCCATAAGGGATGCTTATTTTCAGATGAGCCATGCGGTTGTTTTTCATGATGAAGTAACTGAGAATGGTAATGTAGTAGTTTTTGATTTAAGCAAAAGAGAAGTGTTAACCGCAGACATTTTGAAGAAGGCCATAGAAAAGCTGACAGATTCCACGCATTATACAGAATGTGCCGGATGCCCTTTAAATGAGAACTGCGATGTTCATAAAAATTGCACCCTACTTAATAGTGCATTATTTCAAGAACGGCTTTTTGTGATTTTACAACGAGTATCCATGAAGGGATATCATGCAACCGTGCGTGAATTACAAAGCCTTATTGCCTATCTGATTTTCGGCAATAGAAGCTGTAAGGAAATAGGTCGTACAACCGGAAGTAATCAGTATAATCTGGTCAACCTGGTATTCTCTGGGAAGGGGGCTCTGTTTGATGCAATTCGAAGCGCAATTGACCCGGTCACTATTTCTCACCCCATATGGGATGAGAGGATTTTGCTGAATGATATTCCAAACGATAGTTGGGTGGATGGCTATGAGATTCCTGCTGAAGCCATAGCCTATGATAACGATGAGTTATTTAGGCTGAGAAAAAGGCAATTCTATTTCTTCAATAAAAACGGAGAAGCGCTTCTAACAATCATGGATGATGATGCTACTCGATTCCAGGCGTTTTTAGGACAGGACAATGGAAAAATAGTCAAGGAATTGGTTCGAAGGTTAAATGCTTTCTTTGACGCTGTAAAAGCCTCTAACTCGGAGTTGCAGATTTGGACAGGCCATCGTTATGATAATGAGCCGAGGAAGGTTCTGATTTCCACGGGTTCAATTAAGAAAAGTGGATTGAAGATTGGCAGACCGACTCTTTTGAAAAGCATGAAGAGCGGAATTGACATGACCGCAAGCTATATTCGTCTTGAGAAAAAGGATGCTGCAAACATTTTCCTCAAAATTGATTTTGACATGTATATGCTCTTGTCGGAAGCTGAGCGAGGTGTACCAGTCCTTTTCATGGAATCTAACCTTGTCAAGAAGGTCTGGCGCTTTGTCGAGCAACTTCAATCTTTGGGGGATTTAGATGAGGATGATACTATCACAATCTCCTTACTGGATATCCAAAACAAAAAGAAAATATCAGTAACCATCGACAGAGAGGAAAAAAGATATTCCGCTATCGAAGGCGAGAAAGCAAAGGAGGTATAACATGGCAGAGCAGATAAAGCTCCATTCTTTTAGAAAAGAAGTAGACAGCACATATGTTGGGTTTACGCCAAATGGAGGCTCAATTAAGCCTGTCCATGTTGCCAACGGAGTTCAAAGATGCATTTTTGGTGGCTTTAACACGGCAATGCAGATAAAGAGACTTGCTTTAGTTTCAGATGCAAAGGGCAATGTGCCTACAGGAAGTGAGCTCGAAACGATATATGCTGAGTTAGCAAAAAACGAGGCTATTGAAGATGGAATAGCTGAAGGCTCTGTTGAATCCATGCGTAATGTTATGCAGAGACTGTTATCAGCAGATAAGGGTGTATATGTAGTAAAGGGGCTTAAGGATGATATGATATCCTTTACTGCAGGATCAAAATATTTTCTTACAAGATCCTCAATTTATGAGGATACAGGAGAGTTTATTGGCGGCCTAATCCATTCCTATTGCCCAGAGTTAGCAGAATATATTAAGAGACTACTTGATGAGGCAGAGGATCCGATATCACTCCTTTTTGAACCAGTCTCAGAGAGTTCTCTGCAGATATTTGAGAAAAGTAGACATGAGGATTTACCAGCCTTTAAGTCACAAAATGAAGCTGTGAAGTGGTATTTAAAGGGCCTTAATGAAAGTGGATTATGCTTGATGGATAATCTCAAGAGGCATCCAAATCCGTTAACGCAATTACGACTTTTTAATTTCTTCTGTATATTTCACCTGGTTCGTTACATGGCACTGCTTGAAGCATTTTATTGTGGCGAAAATATTAGACCTGTTCTACTGGATTTCTCCGGAATAGCTCCAAGTCAAAGCAGTGTAGCACGGGCATCAGAAATGGCATATACTCAGATGCACAAGTCTATTAACCGCTTTTACGCATGGGGCTATGCACAAAAGCTGAAAGAAAAGGATTACAGCAAGGAAGATTTGCTTCAATCCGAAACTCCGGTTTATGACGAAAAGAAAAAAGCATCTGTTGAGTTTAGCACTCTGTGGAATTTGGCAAAGGAACGCGCAAGTGCCTGCGCAACAGACGATGCAGCAAGACTGGTATTTGGTGAAACAATGTACGATATGCTGGCATTAGAAGCTTCATCACATCCGGTCAATTGCCTTAAAATTTTAGGGACCTCTGCAGGAATGTTATATCCACCAGATCAAATGCATCCAAACAAGAGATTTGTATTGTCGCAAGATATTTTAGAGATGATACTTCGTAGCACGGTAAGCCCTGACGAAGTGCTTAGTGGTAACGATATGAGAAACCGCTTGTGGGAGCGTTTTGGCATTATTATTGGGGGAAGTACATATGAAATTGAAAAACTCCAGAGTAGTGGCATGCTCTTGCAGATTGACGAAGATTCCCTCGAACGGAATTTCACTTCCTTTGCTGCATTACTTGAATCTATGGATTTTGCCGAGGTAATGGCAGACGGTATTCTCCAGATTCGGTTAGGAGGTTCAGACTAATGATGAATAAACAAAGTCTCGTTGTAGGCTTATTGTTAGAAAGACTGGCAGATTCCAAGGTTGGAATTCTTGTTAAAGGAATTAACGGTATTCAGCCAGATGAAATAGCTGCTGAATTGTCAAGTCAAAGAAAGACTCATATTTATATGGCAGCAGTAGGGTATGGTATTTCTACAGATGTTGAGAAATCAGAGTATACTCTAACTCCGTCAATTGAGAAGGCTGTTCTGTGGAGAAGTGTTCCCGAGTATGCAGGTAATATCGTTGTATTTGTAAAAACAGACACAGACAAACTGCATTCTCTTGCTGAGTTTGATGTTATCTCATTAAGAGATGTCTCAAAATATCTTTTGGAGTTACAGATTTCAAACGAAAGCAATGCACCTACGCAGAATTTCTGGCGTGCACTGCAGCAGACCTCAGATTACTATTCCTTTGAAGCTATTATGGAATTTGTTCAGTCAATTTCCAATGAAGAAACAGTAGCGGAAGCAATCCCTAATAACATGTGGAGACTAAATCTCCTGTGTGATGCTGATATCCTCGGGACAAAATACAAACCAAGTGACCGTTTAACAAGAAATCGTGAATTAATTTTTGCAATTGGGCAATTGAGCGAAGATTCTCGAAAAAAACTGAGCCGTTCTTTAGCCAAAACCGAGGGCGATGATAGAATTCGCCTACAAAATGCATATAACCTCCTTCAAAACCTTTACAAATATGGAAAACGAGATATCCTGAAGCAATTAGACTTTGCGACAGTGCAGGAGTTATTTTCGGCTTCAAAGGCAAATGAATCCAAGAAAAAGAAGAAAAGCTCGGTTAAGAATTCCGATGGGACTGAATCTGATACACCTAATGTTACCTCTGAGGCGGCGCCTATTCGCCCAAAGGAATTGGGACAATTGATTTCTGATGCCATTGTCAACGGTGACGAAAATGATGCTGCCTCTATTAAAGAACTGCTTGAGGAGCTAAAAAAACATTTTGACCCAGAGACGGAAGAAAACAATGATAGTATCCCAACCATCGGTGGAGTGTTTGATGACAGGACGATAGTCATTGAAAACCATCAATCAGATCTGAGAAGACTTGTTGGCACTGTTTGTAATCCAATAGCATGGGGCGGCTTAATGGAAACGGAAGAAAGTGTACTTAAGGACGCTATTTCTGCGGATATTAAAAGCTTCAATTCGTTTAATCCCGTAGATGCAGAATCTATGGTAGCTTTTCACGGTGGAATTGATGGTAGTCAGTCTCTGTTTGATTTCATAAAACAATTTGACGCACAGTTTAAAGCTAAGAATATTGAAACGGCGGAGATGTTCATCCCTATAATCGAGGAACTGCTGACACTTCGCAATAAACTGCTCGGCAATTTGGACATGATAATGTATTATCCGGTTCTTAGCTTTGGGGTTGACGAAGAAGCACGCAACACCTTGATTGGCTACATTGATGCTTGGGCAAAACTGTACCACGCATTTAGCATCAACGAGCCTGCTATGCGTGAAATGAGTCCAAGCAGTACCAGTTTTATTGCAAGAGCGCTATTGCTTCTTGATGTATTGTATGTAAAGACACCCAAAGAGTGGAAGGCGATTCTCCTTCCTTTACATCCAATCTATTTATGGAGATACTATGAGATTTTTAAAATCCTCCCCTCAAAGAAATCACAACTTAGCGAGGATGATGCAGTTGCTCTGACAACTGTATTAACCCAACTTCCTCAGATTCTGAGTTTTGTTATTGCTAATAGCATTGTTACTGAGACTTCAGATGACAAGGTTTTACCGTGCTCTGGAAATATCGAAATGCTACCAACATTTGAAAATAAGACGAATAGGTATTTGGGTGATGATGGAACTCAATCAATCGGGGAAATCCTAACGCGATGGATTGGCTTTGCTCCCTACACCAAAAACGAAATTCGAATTTGCTCCGTCGATGCTCCAGACTTGATTGCTAATATACGTGCAATCAAGACCTTTATGGATAAAAGCGGTTGTGAAAAAGTTGTTTATGATGTCTACCTGACAAGGAAGCAAAATGGAAATACAGAACTTTCGAGGTTGGATTATTCTGGTAAAGATTATGAAATTGGCGAGTTCATTCGCCAGAGTAAGATTGCAATTAGCATCCGCAATGTTGAATCTGCGAGCGATGTAAAGGCCGCTCTTTCTGAAAAGCCAGTTCATATTGCGTTCTATTTTGATCAGTCTACATATGCAATCGAATTTGGCCCCAATAATAAGAACCTATATATTAACCCGCTCGTTGTTACCTATGATTATGATTTTGATGAGATTCAGCACAGAGGAAGCATTTTCCCTTCATCAGAGATGGATTCTGGCTTAATTGGAGACTATCATAAGCTAATGAAGTCTGCCGATGTTATTAGCAACAACATGAATCCTCGCACAACATATAATGGCAGTGCGGATATGACGGCGGTTGTGTCTACTATTCAGGACGGTATGGTGCAGTGGCTCGTTGCGGCCGATAGAGATACCAATAATTATGACCCCAATGGAGCTATTCCAATTGGAGAAATGCAGTATGATCGTCGAATGGTAAATGTGTGGGCATCCAGTGATTCCAGAATTATTACGCAGTACTTAACCATGTTACGCACCTATAACTTGTACCCGAAGCCAGAGACTCTTATTGGTATTCTAAAAAACTTTGGACACATTGCATCTAACGGACTCATCAGCATTCCAAAGTTTGGCGCTGACACACAGGCAATAGATAATAAGAAAAAAGGGCTTATCGGCACGCTTTTTGCAGCATCCTGGTATGCAGTTAATTCTGTCATCTTCAAAGTTGGAGGACTTTATTCACTTCGAAGGATTGCCACATTTGTATTCAGGTAGGATTATATCCGATGCAACTGAAGCTACGAAAGTAATAAAGGAAGTTATCTTCGAAGAATCCGAACGTAGGGGCAGACTCCTGGCAGAGGCAAGGGTTGCCAATATTGTTGAGTATAACAAAAAGGTAGCTGAAAAGCTTGCGCCGATTGTTGTAGTTATTGATGAGTTTGCGGATTTAGCTGACCAACTGGAAACAACAAAGGAAAAGAACGCATTTTATAAGCCGGTTCAACGAATTGCGCAAGCTGGGAGAAGCAGAGGAATTCATCTTGTAATTTGTACGCAAAGACCAGAAGCAAAACTCGTCCCGTCGACGACGAAGGCTCAGTTAAATGGTCGTGTGGCGTTGCGTGTGAATGATGGTATTTCTTCGAGAATGATAATTGAGGAGCCTGATGCACAGTACCTTCAGAAGCATGGAGATACTGTGGCACATTGACATTGGGGGAGCTGATGGCCGGCGGTCCGGCAGAGCAGCACCAGCGGGAACAGGAATTTCAGATGGGAGGAATGTAACGATGATTCTGTTGACTCTGAGCCGGGGAAAAGGAGAAGAAACTGTCCGTCTGCAACTGCCCGCCAGTCCCGCTGAGATTGGGGAGGCATTTGCCTCCCTGGACAGAATCAGCCTCGATACCACAGCCACCGCCATCCTGGATGTGAGCAGCAATGTACCGGTCCTTTACCGATGCCTGTACGATGTGGATGTAGAAGATTCGGAGCAGTTTCAAAAACTACAAAAACTGGCGGAACGCACAGAGGCACTTTCTCCGGCGAAAGCCGCCATCTTTTCCGGGGCATTGGATGCGGAGTGTGTCTGGAACTTGGAGGGGGCCCTTACTGTGGCGGACAGGCTGGATGAGTATATGCTCGTCAACAATGTGTCGTCTGATTCAGAATTGGGCATCTACCTTGTGAACAAAGGGATCACACCATTTCCGGATCGCTTCAAGCCCTATATCAATTATGCCCGTGTGGGGGCTGAATACCGGGAAAAGCATGGAGGAGAATATTCCAGCGGCAATTATGTGCAGAAAAAGACACCTGAACTTTTGGAGAACGAGAGATTGGACGGCGTTTTCCGGATATGGATGGAAAACCCCTGCCCTGTTCGTGTACAGAGCGAAACAGCGCAGATCACTCTGCCTGCGACCTTTGAGCAATTGGAGAGCGCCAGACAACTTCTGGGAGTGGACAGCCTCAATATGGCGAAACTCACTCGGGTGGAGGCCCTGCGGCCTTATCTGGGGGAATATCTTCCTCTCCAGGGGATGGATCTGAGACTGGAGCAATTGGACGAGTTGGCGGAAAATATCCGGATAATGGATCAGGAGGATGGCGCATTGCTGAAATACCTCTCTGTCCTTGAGGTGGAACAGCCGGCAACGCTCCAGGAGGCTTTGAGGTTTTCCATCGAACTGGATGACTACGAGCGTGTACCGGACGATCCGGAGGAATATGGCAAGCAGGTGTTGGAGCGGATCGGGGCGGACGAGGAGCTGATCTCTACCCTCGATGGCTTTACGGATTTCGAAGCAATGGGCAACTTTTATATGCGGGAGGATGGTGTGAGAAGGACCGAATTTGGCCTGCTCCGAAAGCTCAGTGATCCGTTCCCTGAAGTACAAGATGGGTTGCAGATGCATTAATCCCTGTACGCAGATACAAGATACGCTGTGGAACCAGCACGAGTGGGAAAACACTGTGAATATGGGAGGGATTAAATGAGCATTAACATCTGGACAGACTCCATGCAACACGCAGCGTTGCTTGGAAAACCTGTGCTGTTCACCAACTGGCTGATTCAGCGGGATATCATTCCTGATGGGTGGTACTGCTATGACCTGCGGGGGACACATAAATCTCCCAGCACCCGAACCACTCTGGTGGATCATGCCGCTGACTATCATGCAGGAACCGTACTTTCTCCAATCCCTTTAAAGCATGAAGGTACTGCTTCGCGCCGGGTCAACGGCACATTTTATCTGCTGGGAGAAGAAATGACGCTGGAGCAGTTTTGCGAGGAGCATGATCTGGCCTACCCCCAGGATAATCGTGAGTTTGTACTGCGCCCCGCCTCCCTGGATGAGGTGGGGCTGTTCTATTCCGAAGAAAAGCTGGACGAGGCACTGGGTACTGTAGGCCACCTCCGCATGGATTTCGGCCATGGTGAGAAGGAGTTCTGGCACACCTGGTGGCCCCATAACGAGGATAGGTTCAACACCCCGGAGTTCAAAGAGGTGCTGCAGCGATTTGTGGACGACCTGCGTCAGACTGGACTCCTGAAGAATCTGGGGGCCATGGACGCCTACCGCATCGGATGGATGCTCCTCCATGGTGTAGGGACTGGTAAAGATGAGGCGGCAGCCAGGGAGTGGTTTGAACAGGCGTCCAAACTGGACAATCCCCACGCGCAGTACCAACTGACCCGGATGATTTTCAATGATCCATCCTCTACACCGGAGCAGACAGCCCAGGCATTGGAGCGGCTGACAAAGGCGGCGGAAGCCGGCCAGGACTGTGCTCAATACGCGCTCGGCAAAATCTATCGGGATGGTCAGGGCGTGGAAAAAGACATTCAAAAGGCGGTGGCTCTGTTCACACTTGCGGCAACGAAGGAAAACAGCTTCGCCGCCTTTGCTCTTGGCAAGCTGTATCTTGCCGGTGACGCAGCCCTGCCCAGAGACCCGGCGGCCGCACTGAAATGGCTCACATACGCTGCGGAACTTGGGAACCAGTTTGCCCAGTACCGCCTGGGAAAACTACTGCTGAAGGGAGACGACGGTATCCCAAAGGATGTAATAGCCGCCATCCGCTGGCTTACTGCCGCAGCCAAACAGGAGAACGGGTATGCGGAATACGCCCTGGCTCTGGTCTATCTCACAGGAGAAGATGCACCCAAAGACAGCGTAAAAGCACTAAGTCTGCTGAAGCGGTCAGCAGGCCGGGGTAATCAGTTTGCGCAGTACCGGCTGGGCAAGCTGCTGCTCCAGGGGGAAGATGCGCCAAAGGATGTGAAAGCCGCCATCCGCTGGCTCACCGCCGCAGCGGAACAGGGCAATCAATACGCCCAGTATGCCCTCGGCAAGCTCTATCTGCTTGGGAAGGAGGTCCCAAAAGATAGATCCAGTGCGATCAAGTGGTTCCAGCTGGCAACGGATCAGGGCAATGAATATGCTCAATATTTCCTGGAACACATGGATGATCGCTTGGGCCAGCCTCCTGTGGCGGCCGTCATTTCGCTGTTCCACCATCTGGCCAACATTTTCCAGGAGCAAAACCAACCACCGCCCTCCGGTGGCGTCCGGGTCGCGGTGGATCGGAAGCTCCTACGAAAAATCAAGGCGAAGAAGATCGCTCAGGGCCACAAGGCGGATGACCATGAGCCGGAAATGCAGCTATAAGGGAGGTAATCTTTTGAAACAGAAAGTGCAGTTTAAACAGCAGATTTTATTGGCGCAGCCCAAAGGCATTCAAGGGCTGAAAAGGCAAAAGCCAATCCCGTGCAGACCTGTTCTGTTCCACCGGAAACTCAAGGGAAGGAATCAGTGAGAGGCATATGAGGTATGAACCTGCGGACTCCCTTTAATAGCCTCTGGAGCTTCAACAAGAAGTTCTGAAATCTTTTTCTCTTTTTCAGTTACCCTTTCAGGCACCTTTCCAGTCACACTACCGCTGTGGTCTATGGGCGTCGGGATCAAGTCCAAGAGCTCCGAAAGATGCCAACCAACCGAATGAATTAACACAGATTTGAGAGGCCGCATACTGCGGTCTCTTTTTTGATAAGGAGGGATGTAGCGTGCCATATATCCACTTCACAGAGGACCAAAAACTCCGTGCCAACTCCGTTGACCTGGTGGAGTTCCTGCGCCGGCAGGGAGAGAAACTCATCTCCTCCGGCCAGGACAAACGCCTCACCTCAGATCACAGTATTACTGTGCATGGGAATGAGTGGTATGATCATGCTGCAGAGAGGGGTGGCCATGCAATCTCCTTTGTCCAAAATTTCTATGGCCTGACTTACCCTGAAGCAGTGACCCGTCTGCTCAACGGTGAACAGGGGGAGGTGTATGTACCGGCGGAGAAAAAAGAAAAAGAGCCGCCAAAGGAATTTGCCCTGCCTCCCTCAAACCAGGCCATGCGGCGGGTATATGCTTATCTGCTCCAGCAGAGGCACATCAGCCGGGAGGTACTAAGCGCTTTCGCACAGAAGGGACTGATCTATGAGAGCCGGGAATTGTCCATAGATCAGACAAAGGTGTATCACAACGCCGTGTTCGTAGGATTCGATGAACGCGGCGTTGCCCGTCATGCCCACAAGCGGGGGCTCTATACCCAAGGCAAAAGCTACCGGGGCAACATAGAGGGCAGTGATCCCCGGTGCAGTTTCCACTGGGTCGGTACCAGCGACCGCCTCTATGTATTCGAGGCCCCCATCGATCTGCTTGCCTTTCTCACCCTGTACCCGGACGGCTGGCAGCAGCACAGCTATGTGGCTCTCTGTGGTACGGCGGAACATGCTATGCTGTGGATGCTGGAGAAAAATCCAAATCTGCGGAAAGCCATCCTTTGCCTGGATCACGATGCCGCCGGAATCGAGGCCGCCGGCCGGCTCTCGGATATTCTGCGGGAGCATGGCTATTCTCAAATTGCCTCGCTGCAATCCGAACACAAAGACTGGGACGAGGATCTGAAAGCGTGGAATGGACTGGAGGCCCAGCCCGCCGAGGAGCATCCGCAGTTTGCGGTGGCGGGGCTCGTCTGTCGGCGAATCGGAGCCAGGTGCAAGGAAGTTCAGCCAGACCGGGCGGTTTACCAGTTTCCCGGATTGCTCCTGCGGTACCGGAACGACCTCCATTGGGGACGCTTTGACCAGGCGATGGAGCGCATGGAAACCATGGCGGCGCTGGCCCTCTCGGTGGTGCTGCGGGAGTGCAAACAGATGGGTACCGCACTGACCACTGAGCAGGGCGTCCGGTTTTTAGAAAGCCACATCCTGCCTCATCAGAACCGGGGTATCCTCAAGAACCGGGCGGATGAGATCGCCATGCAATTCCAAAGCGTATTGGCCAAGAACAATTGCCAGGGTATCCGTACCCAGGCAGAGAAAAAAGAGGTGGCCAGCGCATGGCTGGAGCTGGCCATCTCCTGTGCCAAGGTGCCGGTCAAGTACGAGGCCGACGAGATCAAACGGCGGCAGAAAGAGGAAAAGACCCAGAGGGAAGCTGAGCCAGTGATGGCCTAAGCCTGAAGCAGCAAAGCGGAGGAATGGCTCAGTCCCACTCCTCCGCTTCTTCCTGGCTGCTTGTTTGTCTGCTGAGATATTCTGCCCGCTCCTGCTTATTGGCTGGCCGGGTTGCCTGCTTTCCACAGTCCGGGCATTGCTCCGGCAGTTCCGGCGCCTCAAACAGATAGTAGCAATGGTCACATGCGCAAATCAAAGCAATCACCTCATACCAATTTATTATAGCAGACAAAGCGAAAACTGAACATCCCCTTCTGATATTAAGGCGTAGATATCAAAAGGAGGATCATGTGCCAACGCAAGTTATAACACTTATCGTGGTAGGCGCCATCATGTTTCTCGTGATCGGCGGTCTCGCGTTTCTCTCCCATTACTATATTAAAACTATGAAACAGGACTTTACGATTTGGCGCAATCAAATATTGCAGAATCCACGGGACATTTCACCGCTGAAATTCGGGATGTCACAGGATGAGGTCATAGAAATCTTCGGGAATCCCGATGCCGTTTCCACCATGAGAAGCGACGGGAAACCTTTGATCCTCAAATACCATGACATTGAACTGCATTTCGATAGAAAGGCCCCTCATGGGCTCTACTTAATTTACAGCGACGATGAGATCGAGTTGAGCATGACTGCCGAGCACGAAGAAACGCTGCAACCAATCACCAACACAGAGCCAGTGGACAACGAATTTTTCCTTCGGGATGGAGCGGTCTATTTCTCCGGCCTATATGAAAACGGTCTGCTCAAAGGTGTTGTGCCCAAAGACTTCTGCTGCTGGCATTACTGGGGCAAGTCCTCTGCGGCCTGCTTTCTCGGCGGGATTCGCCTTCGTGGAGCAGACCCGGTATCGTTTAGGGTGTTAAACTATGCCTACGCGATGGACAAAACAGCCGTCTACACCACCAGCGG
>ERZ827104.2117-NODE-2117-length-15879-cov-15.819515_pt1 | contig 15879 bp, 6 predicted proteins | sample MGYA00519781_ERZ827104 | MGnify/ENA primary metagenome ERZ827104 (study PRJEB31778, sample SAMEA3449257) | human gut metagenome | biome: human gut; feature: human-associated habitat; material: faeces | place: United Kingdom | collected 2010/2012 ... | reverse complement strand
GGATGTCTTTGCTTGCGTAGCCCATGGATCGTCAAACCTCTTTTCGCGCCGGGGCATTTCCAACTGCCCTGCGGCGTAGATATTCTTTGCGGCGGAGCGATTTTTGAACACTCCCGCCTGTTTGATACTACTTTACCACATTATCATGGAAATTTAAACAGTTTTTTCTGATTTTTTGTAAAAAATTTTAGGCAAAAGATTGTGGAAGGTGTAAAAAATCAAAAAAAGCCGCCCAGCCGCGAAACTTTTTTGCGGCTGGGCGGAAATACTTTACTGTTTTTTGCTGCGCTTGCGGCGGGCACGGCCGCCGTCGGGCTTGACTTCGGGCACGTACAGGCTGTAGCTGAGCAGGTAACGGCCATGAGCGGGCACGCGGTAGAACGACGCCTTGATGCGTTCCAGCGGGCTGGACCCGGTCTCGGCGGCACTGCCGCACAGCATGATGACATACTGCGTCTCGGTATAGCGGGCGGCCACATCGCACTGGCGCAGGCTCGTGTGGATGAGCTCGCCCAGCTGATCCACCATCGTGGAGGTCTCGTCGGGTTCGGCATCCTGACCGGGGGCCACCGTCATGATTGCCAGGAACACCGGCAGGCCGTAGCGGGCCTGCACGCCGCGCTGCACGCGGTAGGCTTCTTTGAATGTCTCGAAATCGCAGATGCAGGCCCCGGCGTTCTCGGTGTCGGGCAGAACAGCCACCAGCTTGGCGACCTCGCCTTCCATATTGCGGTCAGCCTGGCGCATCTGGCGGTAAGCTGAACCGGCGCGGCCCGGCTCAATGGCATGGTGCAGGCAGCCCATGGCAGTACCGCGGCGGGCCAGTTTCTGGGCTTCGTTATGGCGGCCCAGGGCTTCCAGCGCGACGATTTCTTCCAGATACAGGCGCTCCTCGTAGGGGTCCAGTTCCAGGGCGTGGTTGCACAGCGAGATGATGCGGGTGCTTTCGCCCCACTTTTTGCAGAGCTCCAGCAGGCTCAACATGGCGGTGCGATACTGGCCATGCAGCCGCACGCTGACGCCCTCGACCCACTGCTCGGACGCAGACTGGGGCAGCAGGCGGCCGCGGTACAGATCAACGATCTGCTCATACAGCTTAGCGCGTTTTTCGGGGTCCTCCTCGCGGCGGGCCTGCTCGGACAGGTCGCCGACCCGGAACACATCCACGGTGCAGTCCAGGTGGGGGTTCCACTGGTAGCAGCCGCGGCTGGTCAGGATGCAGTTCCGCAGCTCGTCCAGGCCCTCGGCCTCGATCATATTGCGGAAACGGTGCAGGATGGCACGCAGCGCCATATCCGGGTTGCTGGACCGTTCCCCCGCCCACAGCGTATCGGTGAGGACTTTATGGGTTACGCGCTCACCCCGCTGCAGCACCAGATACTGCACCAGCGCGGTAGTCTTACGCGACTGCCCCAGCACCGCCAATACCGGTTTGCCGTTGACGCGAATCTCGAAATCGCCCAACATTCTGATTTCAATGGTTGCCATCCTGTCCCCCTCTTTATTTTGGCAGCGACCTGCTGCACGTCTCTATGTTTCATAGTATAACAAGCCGTCCGGCATTTGTCCAGTGGTTTGTCACATTTTGTTATAATATGGCAAAAAATTTCTTATCGTTCTGAGGATGCCTTCCCATTCCAGGTGCCGGGCGCGTACAAAATCACCGGTTCGCCGGGCAGCGGCACAATGGCCTTTTGGGTACACAGGGGGACATCATTGCCGCTGCTGTCCCGCTTGGCTACTGTGATGACCACCGTCATCGCCGTGATGCGCGGGGTGTCGGTGTCGTTTTCCTGTGCCCAGCTGCGGGCGTAAAAGTGCAGGTCGCTGATGTACAGCCCCATGTAGGATTCCTTCGGGTAGGCGGTGGTGTAGGCGTAGGCGATCTTCTCGCCGTCCTTCTTGTGCAGGGGGGCGAAATCACGCTGCTCCTGCTGGTAAAACCGCATATGCAGGTAGCCGTTCAGTTCCTCGGCCTGGGCCTGGGTCAACAAGTCCTTGCCCTTGCTGTTTTTCAGTGCGGGTACAAGGTCCTTGTCGATCAGCTCCACATGGTTCGGGTAGACGCTGAATTCCAGTGCCGTACCGTCGCTGTAACTGGTCTGGGCGTCAAACACGCTGTCCAGATTTGCGCTGTCCGTCGCGCCGTTTGTAAAGCGGATATAGCCGTTGGCGTCCAGCACCTCGCCGCGTATCGTCTCGATGAGGGCATCGGCCAGATTCTGGGCGTGGGTCTGCTGCTGGATATCCCGGTAGGCCTGGGCGCTGGGGCGTATCAGCGTGACCGCCGCCAGCGTCAGGATGGACAGCAGCACCATACAGACGATCAGCTCCACCAGCGTGGTGCCGCGCTTGTTTTGCAGCTGCTTCATGGCGTTGCCTCCCCTGCCTCCTTGGCGTAACGGTGGAAGGTGTGCGTCTCGGTGGTGGGCGTGCCGCCGTTCTCGCTCACTTCGGCTTGGGTCTCCACCTGGTCCAGTTCCACACCGTCCACGGTGAACGCCCCGGCCCCCGCGCCCGCGCTGAAGGTAAAGCTCTGCCCGGTTTTTTCGGTCTGCCAGGCGGGGGACTGTTTTTCCTGCGGGTACAGCCCGGCGCAGAAAGCGTAAGCCGTCTCCCGCAGCGTCTCGGCCTTTTGGGACATGGCCCGGGCGTACCGCAGCGACACCACAAACATGGCTGTGAACATCAACAGCAGCATAAAGGAGACGATGACCTCGACAATGGTCTCGCCGCGCTGATTTTGCAATTTGTGTTTCATGGCGGCTCACTCCTGTGCTGTGCTGGTGCTCTGGCGGGCACCGCGGGTGTAGTGGATGGTGGACTTATCCGGGTTGGTGGTGTCAAAGTGGGGCACGATGATTCGCTCTGCGTCCTCCGGTTTAATATCGATACTCGACAAACCGGGGCTGGCAAAGGTGCTTGTGTCCTTGCTCCATGTGTAAACCGTCGTACTATCGTCAAATGTGTAGCCAGACACCGGGTAGTGTACCTGCCGGTCATAGGTCACGGTATAGGCGAAGCTCTCCCCCGCCTTGGTGGCGGTCACGGTCACGTCCAGCTGCAGATCGGTCAGCAGATAGTCGTTGCTCTGCCAACTGGTCAGTTGGTCGCGCCAGCCGCTTTTGGTGCTGACGGACTGGCCCACGCCGCTCAGGTTCAGCTTTTCAGCGTCCTCGCCCGGGCGGCGGCGCAGCGTGACGGTGATTTCCTCCGCACCGCTCGTGTCGGCATCGGCAGCTTTCCATGTGTAGGAGTAGGGCTGCGAGGGGCTGCCGTAGATATCGCCGCCGTAGGCCGTGGAGGTCATGAAGCTGTCATTCACGAACGCGGCGAAGGAGCTTGTGGGGGTGTTCAGTTCCCCTTCCAGCACGTCGGAAAAACTGGTGGCCAGCTGGTAGGCCTCCTGCTCCAAAAGCTGACGGTTGGCGTTGGCCGTCAACACGGACGCCGCGTACACCAGTGCCGCAGACAGGGCCACAAACAAGGCACCGATGCAGAGCACCAGAATCATCGAAAGGCCCTGCTGGTCCCGCAGGATATCGCGTGCTTTTCGGCGCATGATGCCACCTCCTTTGTTGTAGTTTACCCGGCCTTGTCGGTCAGCTCCACGGGCTGTGGCGCGTTTTGCGGCTCTGCGGGCGTTTCGGTCGGTTGTGTGGTTTCGGTGTTTTCGTCGGGCGTCGGCTCTTCTGCAATCAGCTCGACGGTCTGGGTCTCGTCGCCGATTTTTACAGCTTCGGCGTCTGGCGTGCCCACGGTCTTGCCGTCACCGCTGGAATGTACAAGTGTCTCAACCAGAATGCTGTCCGTAAAGCTATGCAGTTTGTCACCAGTCGTGAGGATATCCTGCATATCCGGCAGCGTCACACGGTAGGCGGGTTCGCCGTCGTCGTCCACGACTTGCAGTGTGGCAATGGCGTCCGCGACCTCATAATAAGGTTGTGCGTCACTATCTTTCTGTGTGATGCGTCCGCGCAGGCTTACCGGCTGGCTGACCCAGTTGTTGGTATCGCGGCTTCCGCCGTCCTTCGTCGCGGGCGTCAGGCTCAAATCGTACCAGGTGCGGGTCACATTGCCGTCGGCGTCCTTTTCGATTTGCGGGTCAAGGTATTTTTCGTAGTTGTTGCCGTCAATCGTGACGGTTTTCTTTACCGTCTTGATTTCGCCGCGCAGGTGCTCCGGCGTGCCGTCGTCCTTCTTTTCCTCGCTGTCAGCGTCATAGGTCCACATTTCGATTGTGTAGTTTTCGCCGCCGTCTTTTGCCGTCACGGTGAACTTGTAGTGGTCGGTCAGGTTTCTGACCATACCGCCGGCAAGCTCGCCGATGGACGGATAGCGGTTGGCCGCTTTCCACTGCACAGCAAAATGGGTGATATCCAGGCTGATGGGGTCGCCCATGGGGCGCTCGTAGCTGCCGCTATCGTACAGCTGGGCCGCATGGGTCACGGTCACATTATCCAGCTTTGCCGCCGGGGCGTCCAACTTGATGGCGGGCAGCTGCATCGCTGCCGGGTTGTTCATATAGTCGCCCACGTAGTAGTACCAGTTGGAGGATTCCATGCCGCTGCTGGTCTCTGCCATAGCGCGCAGGGCAGGCAGCAGGTAGTAGCGGGAATACTCGGGCTTCATGGTAAAGCCGTTACTCAGGTTGTAGGCCGCGCTGTTGCCGCTGCCGTCGGCGGGCGTGCCGCCGCCGCTCTGCCGGTCACTTTCGGGGATGATGCAGATGGCGTCACCGTTTTTGAGCATTTCATTCAGCGCAGTCTGCAATGCAGCCAGCTTGTCTGCCTTATCCTTGCCCAAGGCAGCGGTAGTTTGCCAGTCATTTGCCAACGCGGCAATCGTCTGATAGTCATCCACATTTTTAAACAGATAGCCGGTAAAGAAGTAGCTGCTGGCCGTGTTGCCGCTGACCATCATTTGCAGCGTTTCGCCATTCAGGAACTCCGCCTGGCTGGGCGCAGCCGGGGCAAAGACCGCACTGCTCACCGTCGGGGCCGTCACGCGGGACTTCACAGCCTGCGGGTCGCAGAGTGCGCCGTCCGGGCTGTCAAAGCCGGTGGTGTCACCCGCCGCACGGTTGGCAATAACGTAGAAGCGCAGTTCCTGGCCCTGGTACTGCTCCATGTCGATTTCGGTCTTGGTGCCTGTGATATTCTCCCAGGTCTCCACGGTTTCCCAGGTGGTATCGGCGTTCTGGCGCTTGGCGTACAGGGTGTAATGATCCGCACCCACGACCGCAGGCCAGTTGATGCTGTATGTCAGTGCATCGGCGCTGTTTTCGTCATACAGGCGGGTAAATCCGCCGGGGGCGTCGGGGGCATCCAGCCGGGTCATGACGGCGTAGCTCTGCTCGTCCGCCAGGCCGATCTGCGCGTTCGTGTCGGACACGCGGGCCACATGGAGAATGACGTTATTGTACTTCCAGCTCTTGCTGCCCTCGGCCAGGTCGTCGTCCACGCAGAGTTCCAGCGTGTAGCGGCCTGCATTGTCAAACTTGACTCTGTCAGCCAAATCCACGCCGCTTGCCAGGCGGATGGTCTCCTGCTTGCCGTCGGCCTGCACGCCGTACAGCTCGATGGTGTACTTTTGCACTGTTGTATCCGGTATCGTGCCGTCAGTTGTCTGGGTCCAGCTAAAGGTATAGTACAGCTTGTTTTCGGCGGTACGCACTTCTTCCTTCGTCAGCTGTTGGTCCAGCGTCGGGGCTTGCAGGGTGGTTACGCCGGTCGACAGTGTCTTGACCTGACTGGGGGCAAGGACATCGTTATAGGATTTGTCTTTGTCGTTGGTATTGTACGCCTTGCCTACAAAGTACAGCGCGGTCATATGGGCGTACTCGTAGCCGTCGCCGCCTGCCTTGCGCACGATTTCCAGGCCGTCATAGTAGGCGACCGGGTCTGTGCCGCGCTGGGCAATCGCCTCCGTGACTTCCTCCTCGGTAGCTGCCCAACGGCTGTACGAGGGGCCGATGCCGCTTTCGACAGGAGCCGCGACGATTTTCAAATCCTCGTAGTCGCTGGTGAAGGCTTCCTTCGGCAGATTGCGGAAGGTCACGGTGGTGGCCGCAGCCCCAACGCGGGTCTGCTGCGCGGCCAGCGTGATATACTGGCCTGTCAGGCTTGTGCCGCTGGCCGTCGTCTCACTGTCGCCGACGTATTTGCCGACGAGCATGACGCGGTAGATGGGCTGGGCTTCCTGCATCTTGTTATCATCCCGCTTAAACGGTGCATAGGACAAATTCAGGCTGATAGTCAGGTCATTGACCGTCGTTCCTGTAACAGTCGGATTTGTGACGGTCACATTGCCCTTAGCCGCCAGGCCGGTGTTCCACTCATTGTTCTTATCCGGATTTGTAAAGGGGCCTGCAATGGCGGTACGCTCGCTGAACTGTTCCGACCGCATGAACGGCGCTGTGCTGGTACTCGGGTTAGCAATAGCAGTCAGGGTTCTGATATTGTCCAAGCCGTCGGTGATGGTCTGCTCACTCTTGCCTTTGCTAAAGCTGCCGGAGCTGCCGCCCACATAATTAAAATCAACTTTCCACTGGTCATTGGCGATTCTGACATATTCGTCATAGTTTGTCAGCACAACTGTCTGATAGTATATGTTGCCCGTGCCGGTACGCTTGAGCCGTACTTCAATTTCCGGCTTGGGCAGTGTCTGGGCGAAGGTCTGCACCGCAGAATCGCGGGATGTACCGCCGCCCTTGCTGTTCACGGGGGTAATGCGCACGACAAAGTTGCCGGTCCAGCCGTCGCGGTCCGGGTCGTTATCAAAGGTGTACTTCGTCTCGTAGACCATGGCCGTGTGTATGGGGGTGGCATCGGTCACATTGCCGCTTGCGTCGGTCTTGTACACCTCCAGCTTATAGTACATGGCCGGGCCGTGGGCGGCGTCCTGCTTGGGGGCAGTCCAGCTTACGAGATAGCGGCCATACACTGCACCGGTGCCGTCCTTAGTCTCCTCACTGCGCTGGATCGTGATGGATTCGGGGATCTGGTTCGGTTCATTGGCCTCCAACACATACTTATAATAATTTTGGATGACTTCATCGGTAATATCGCCATTGCTGGGGATGTTCTGGCCGCTTGAGCCCTTGATACTGTCGTTTGTCTCGGTAAAACGGAGCAGGATATTGCCCAACACATCGCTATCTTTTGTTTCCACTGTACGCTTCCATGTATCCGTTGCATCTACATGGATATAAGCCGTGTTGTAGACAACCCGGGACAGGTCATACGTTGTGTTATCATTCGTATTGTTTGGCACCGCCAGCATGGCAAAATAGCTGCCGTCTGTGGTGTCTTTGCCCAGGTTCAAACGACGACCGCCGCAGTTTTTGGTTTCCGCTCTTTCCGTAAAGCGGCTGTCTGCACCAGACCATATAAAGTTTGTCAAATTGGTACTTGTGTGGCCCAACCAGCGTTCATTCCAGGCTTGCGCGTTCCAAGCGCTCTTGCCATCCTTACTATATGCGTCAATATAATAGTTATTTGAACCCTTGATGTTCTCTACGGCACCAACGGGACTGTCATAGGCCAGCGGGTGCCAGTTATCACCGCCTACCAGCGAGAAGCAGTTGTTCAGCGTCGTAGGCTGCGTACTTCTGCCGCCGCCGCCACGGCTGCCGACGATGCCGACTATGTAGCCGGCGCTGGCGCTCATATTCGTACAATAGTTGCGGCAGCGGTCAATATTGACGATAACATTATCGATTGTAGAGCCGCGCGTATCCCACGGCCCCAGATAACCGAAAATACCAACCGCCATAGACTGTGCTTTGATTTCAACCGTACTGCCATTGACACAGTCGTATACATTGATGGTCATGGGGTCGGTCTTATCTGCCATCTGCACCTTGCCAAAGATACCGCCGATATCGTTCGCACTTTTATTATTCGTTCCCTTCATTGAGCCATGGTTCTGGCAGTGCAGGATATTGGCGGAGGTATTCTTGACAGGCGCATCAAAGTAGCCCGCGATACCGCCCATGGTGCCGCAGCTGTCCCAATTATCATTCATATTTGTCAGCAGGTCGCCGAAGTTGAAGCTGTACTCGATCGTGCCGCCATAGTCCGTCCAGTAGGAGACGATGCCGCCGATGTTGTTGGAACGGCTGTTGTAGACCGTGCCGTAGTTGACGCACTTGCTCAGCGCCCACAGGTCGTCGCGGTCGTTGCCCTGGTGGCCGATGATGCCGCCGACATGGACCTCAATGCGCGTGGCCTTAGCGCCAGTATGTTCATTTGTCGTGTTATCATCGTTTTTGTTGGAGCTGAGCCGTGTATACCGGCGCACCGCCGCGCAGTTGACCAGCGTGGTCAGGTCTTTGCCGGAAATATTGGTGCCGACAATGCCGCCGATGGTGGATGCCTTGCTGATGTTATCGCCGTAGACAAACCAGCGGCCGGTAGCGCTGTCGGTGATTGCCCCTGTCACCGAGTTATAGCCGGTGATGCCGCCCAGGTAGCCGCTGCCGCGCTGGCTGTCATTGTTATCCACATTATTATTGCCGCGCAGCACGACGGTCAGGTCGTTGGCAGCCAGGCCCGCCTTGGTGGTGGTCGTCGTCCCCCACCGGCCGCCAGAGGTGGTCGTTTTGTTCTCGGTCAGGTACACACTGCCATAGCCGTAATCATCAGCGCCCACGGTATCCACACCTTTAAAGCCGGTGTAAGTACCGTTCGTCTTTGTCAGTTCGGCCACCATGGCGTTGATGCCTGTGTTGGCGTCGTCGGTGTTCAGGGGGAGCCACTCGTTGTTGACCTTGCTGACAAGTGCCTGCGCCTGCTGGCTGCCGCTGTTTGTGATGCTGCCGCTGTTGGAGCCTGCCACGCCGCCCACAAAGCCGTACCGCGCCGCAATGATGCTCTTGCCGTTTGCGTCGGTCGCCACATAGCTGGCGCTGATGGTGCCGTTGTTGCGGCCCGCAATGCCGCCTACGTGGGTGGCATTGTCCAGCTTCTGCGCGTCGGTCTGCAAAGAGCTTACGTTGTTGGAGCCGCGCGCCTGCAATATGATGGCCGGGACCGCGCAGTTCTGCACCGTGCCGTTGTTGACACCCGCAATGCCGCCGATGGTGTTGCCGTCCCTGCTGGCCGCACCCCAGGCAAAATCGCCGTCAGCCTTGGCGCTGGCCAGGCCCAGCGTGCCCTGATAGGTACACGTATCCAGGGTACCGTCGTTTTGGCCTGCGACGCCGCCCAAATTCTGATATCGTTCCAGTTTGTCTCCCTCGGTCACACTGAGGGTGACGTTGGTGCCCTTGACCTTGCCCGCATTGCTGCCCACTGCGCCGCCCAGGGTGACGAGGTTTGCGTTGACGGTCAGGCCGTTTAAGTCCAGTGCTCCCGCGTTGACGGCGGCGTTTTCAATCCATGCCGCGTCGGTCGTGCCCTCGCCCGGCTCATTGCGGCCCGCAATGCCGCCCACGATGGTGGCCGGGCCGTTGAGGTGCACCTTGGCGTCCTGCGCCACCGCCGTGCCGCGGATGATGCCGCCCTTGCGGTTGTAGGTCACCACCGCGCCGATGGTGCCGCCGGTAAAGTTGATGGTACCGCCGCGGACCGTGCCGTTCTCGATCAGGCCGCTGTTCTCCGACGCAAAGCCGCCCGCCGCGCCGTTGGCGGCGGTGACGGTGGCCCCCGCCGTAATTTCCGCATTGCGGATGGCCGCACCCGCCGCGTTGGTGCCCGCGATGCCGCCCGCCACGCCGTTGGTGGCGTAGACTTCGCGGTTCGTATCCCGGCAGCCGTCAATGACGCCGCCCGCCGCGTTCTGGCCCGCAATGCCGCCCGCCAGCGTATCGTTGGCGCGCACCGGGGCCTGGTTGTTGACATTGCGGATATCGGCATAGTTGATGCCCGCAGCGCCGCCCGCGTAGGTCGCAGCAGTGACCTGGGCCATCGGCACGCCGCCGGTGATAAGGCCCCGCGTGCTGCCCCGGGCGTTGTTGCTGCCCGCGATGCCGCCCGCGTAGGTCGTAGCCGTGACGGTGAAGTTCAGCTGGGTAGTGCTGCCCAGCGTGATGGTGCCGCAGTTGACACCTGCCACACCGCCCGCGCAGTAGGTAGCGACCACCGATGCGGCGGGGGTAGCGGCCTGGTCATACGTGACCGCCGCGCCGCTCATGTTGATGCCAGCAATGCCGCCGATGACCTGATTGCCGCGCAGCACAACGCCCTGATCCGGGGCCGCGTTGGCGATGCTGCGGGTGTTGACGCCCGCGATGCCGCCCAGGTACAGGTAGCCCGCCTGCTGGCTGCCCAGCGAAGCGCAGGTCATGCCGCCGCTGATCGTGCCGTCGTTCCAGCCGGTCAGGCCGCCCGCCGCGCAGGCGTGGGCAATGTTGCCGTAGCTCGTACAGTTTTCCAGCGTGGTATTTTTGGCGGCAAAGCCGATGATGCCGCCCGCCAGGTAGCCGCGCGTCTCGCCGAACTCGTAGTTCTGGTTCAGGCTCAGCAGCTTGACGCCCTGGTACAGCCGGTGAGCTGTGTCGTCGGTGCCCATGCTCAGACCGCCGACGGCCAGCGCGTTGCTGCTGCTGCCGTTGACGGTATTGCGGATGGTCAGATTCGTCGCTGCATCGTTATAGCCAAGGATGCCGCCGACGTAGGCGTTGGCCTCGAGGTTGAAGGTATTGGTGAAGTTTTCAAGGCAGACCGCTGCGCCGCTGCTGGTCACGGCCGTGCTGTCGATCAGCACATTATCGTCGCTGAAGGTGGGCAGCATGGCCGCATGGGTCACGTCCTGCGGCAGGGCTGCCAGCAGGCGGTTGTAGCCGATGATGCCGCCCGCCACGCCGTCCGCGCGGACACGGCCCGCCGTGACCGTGGTGGTCAGTGCGCCCGCCTTGCCGAGGGTGTCCTGCACGGTGAAGCTGCCCACCGGCATATTTGCGCCGATGACGCCGCCGACAAAGTGGACGCCCTCGACGCGGGTAGCCGCCACGGTGGCGGTGGGCAGGACGGGTGCGGTGTTCAGGCCGATCAGGCCGCCCACGGCGTCACCGTCGGCCACGATCTGGCCGCGGATAGTCAGGGTCTTGCCGCTGGTGTTGATGATGGCAGCGTTCCCATCGTTGTAGCCCGCCAGGCCGCCGACGAAGGTGTCGCCGTACAAGATCGCGCCCAGCGTCGGGGTGCCGTACTGATCCCAGGTCACGCTGCCCTTGGTGCCGTTATAGCCCACCAGGCCGCCCACATAATTGGCATACTCGGTGATGCCCGCGTGGGTGCTCAATGCCTGCAAAAGGCGGATGCAGCGGCTGTCGGTGGCATTGTCGCCGGACATACTGTTGGTGCAGTTGATAAGTTGCGCTTCTTCGGCCTGGGCGGCGCCGTCCGCGCCCCAGGTGGCGTCGTTGACACCTACGATGCCGCCGACGTAGGCTGCATTTTTGCCCAGGCCCGCAACGAGGCCGCTGTTGGTGCTGGTCTGGATGATGCTGCCGCTGCCGTTGACCGACACGATGCCGCCCACATAGCGGTTGCCGAACACATCACTGGTGTTGGCGGCGCTGTCTGCGTGGAGCGTGCTGCCGGTGAAGCCGCCCGCCAGGCCGCCGACAAAGCGGCTGCCCAGGACATAGCCTTTCTCGGTGCGGCTGTTCTGCAGCAGGATATTTTTGCCAAAGCCCACAAGGCCGCCGACGAAATCGCCCTTGAGGGGGCTGTTGTCGTTCAGCGTGCCGTCGTTGGCGCAGCCTGCATCTACCTGGCTGCGCAGGTCGGTCTCGGTCATCGTACCGCGGGCGGTGCTGGTGCAGTTGGTCAGCACGACATCCTGGGTGTAGCCCGCAATGCCGCCGAAGAACTGGCCCAGCACCAGGCTGTGCTCGGTCTTAGTGTTGTCGCCCTGATAGTTCACGCCCGCGCTGACCGTGCCGGTGTTGGCGAGCCTGTTTACGATTGTCTTTATCGTGCCGTCGGCGGCGGTATCGGTGCTGTACAGGTTGCCCGCAACGCCGCCCACAAAGCCGCTGCCGGTGACATGGGCTGCGTTGGCAATGACCGTTTTATCGTCGGTTTTCAGGTTGCCTGCATCCAGCGTGCCGAACACGCCGCCCACGCCGACACTGCGCCAGCGGGTGGCCGTTTTCGTGTCGCCCGCGTCGGCGGCCACAGCGGTATAGCGGGCCTTTTCCCCTGCTTCGCCGGGTTCGTCGGTGGTGTCGGTGGTATCGTCGTCCACCAGCAGGCCCGCCACCGTAACGTTCTCGCCCACGGTCAGGTTTTCCAGCTTGGTGCCTGCATCGTTTTTGGGTATGGCAACGCCCACGAGGCCGCCAATGCCCTGTGGCTCGTGCTTGTAGTATTTGTTCGCAGCGTCAGGGATGCGGGTCTTTTCGGTCGTATCGTCGTCAAAATGCAGCGTAGCCAGCACCTGCGCCTTGTAGGCGTTGTTGGTGCCGTGGAGCAGCGTGCAGTCCTGCAGTGTGCCGGTGTTGACGCCGCACAGCGCACCCACGGCGCGCACACCGTCGCGGCGGGCGGTGTCGCCTTCCGGCAGTTCGGCCAAGTAGGTCGTGTTCGTCAGGCGGATACCGCCCTCGGGCACGTTCTGCCCGGTGGTCAGCGCCTTGATTTCGGTGTTGACCTGCACGTCGGCGTCGCGCAGCGTAATGTGGGAGATCGTGCCGTTGTTCTCGCCCACCAGGCCTACATAGCGGTCCAGCGGGTTCTCATTCGTCTTGTCAACTGCCGCGACCGAATTGCCGCGCAGCTGCAAGTTGAGAATCGGCACGCGGGCCGTGCCGGCCACAGTCGTTTCGCTTTGCAGGGTGATATTTTCCCCCAGCGCGGGGATGGTGGGCCAGGCCACCGGGTCGGTCTGGCTGGGGACCTTGGCCTCGGGGTTTTTGCCCACACCCGCCGCCGTGTAGACGGTGACGCCGCCGCCGGTCCAGTTCAGGCCGTTGGCACCCATGCCCTGGGCTTTCAGGGTGTAGGTGGCTTTCGCATCGCCCCAGTTTTTGGCCCAGCGGACATTGTAGAGGTGGCGGAAATATTTCAGCTCTGCGTCGGTTTTGGTGCCGTCGATGGCAAACAGCGTGTTCTCGGCGTTGGAGTCCTCGCTCTTGCTGGCGGTGTAGCTGTCGGCATACTCGTCCCGCGGGGCAGCCTGCAAACGGATGATGATATTCTCCGGCTCGGCCAGCAAGCGAGTGATGCTGTACAGGTCGTTGTCGGCGGTGCTGGTATCTTTCTCACAGGTGCGCAGCAGCGAGGCATCGGCCATGGCGTCCAGCGTCAGGACAAAGTTGCCCTTGTTGTAGCTCAGCGGATAGCGCAGGGTGCGCTTGGTCTCGGTCCTTGTGCCGTCGGCACTGTAGGTGTAGACGGTGGTTTCCAATTCCGCCAGCACCTGCTGTTCGGTGTTGGGGCGCTTGATCTCGATGGAGAACAGCGGCTTCGATTCATCGGCAATTTTGTAGCCGGTCAGGCCGTTTTTCTCGGCCTGGTAGGCCACTACCGTGTAGACCGTGTCCATGTCGGCCAGGTTGGAGTTGCCGCCCCAGCTCAGGGTCAGCGTCTCGCCGTTGGACAGGCGCGGGTTCTTGACTTTCAGCTTCGTCTGCTGCAATTCCACCACGTTGACGCGGTCCTCGGCCGAGTAGTAACCCACCAGGCTGTCATTGCGGCGGTGGTCATAGCTGCGGTCGGTGATATCGGTTGCGTCGGCCACGCCGTCCGCGGCAAAACGCAACTTGTCGGAGTTCGTGTCATAGAACACCGAGTACACCTGCCCGCTGGCCCGGTCGATCTCCACGCAGATGGCGGCGTTAAACATCGAATCATCGTAGATATAATCGTCCAGCAGCCGCCGGACCAGCTCGTTCTGGCCCGTGCCGTCGGTCTTATCGTAGTACAGCGCGTAGATGCCGTTGTTCAGCTCACTGGCCGTGCGGCGGCGCACCTCATTCCCGGCGGCATCGGTGATGACAACATCATCGGTAAAGTGCGTGCCCGCCTTGCCCTGATCCTCGACATCGGCGCAGAACGCATCCAGCTCGCCCGCAGTATCCATACGGGTCAGCGAGATTTGCGCCGCCTGGAACAGCGTGCGGGCGTTGGCCTCGTTTTTCTCAAACCGGGCCAGGCGGGTGTAGGCGATAAGGCCGCCACCCACCAGCGCAGCCAATATGCCCATAATGGCCAGCACGACCATAAGCTCTACCATCGTAAAACCGCCGGTGCGCTTTTTGTTTTTGGGCTGATGCAGCATAGATGCTCCCTGTATATCTAAAAAAATCCTGACAGATAGACACAATAACAGACTATATATGATGTTATTATACTAAGCCTGTGACGTTTTCGCAACAAGGAAGTGCGATATTTCAAAAAAATCACACTAAATATTGTGGTTTGCGGCAATATCCGCATGGATTCGGCTCATCCAGCGTTACTTTACAACAAAAAATGAGGAAATTTTGCGGATTTTCTTGCAAATAGTGTCCTTCCACGGTATACTGAATAGTGTGTTATTATATAAAGTACAGGGGTGAAACGATGCTGGCAGCACGACTGGGCGCATGGCTGCGCAAAACCGGGGAACGGTGGGCCAAGGCCGCCTTCTCGGAAAAACTGGCTGTTGCGCTGGCATTGGCAGCGGTTATCTATACGGTCGTCACCGGCGCGGCAGAGCTGCGCTACCAGGCCCGCGCCCGGGAGGCGCTGGCCCAGGTCAAGGCGGCTCGGCTGGCGGCAGGGGCCGTATCGGCCCAGTATTACGCCACAGGCCGCCCCTATGCCGACCAGACCAGCCCTGACGGCTTTGCCGACGGTGTGGCCGATGCCATTGAGACACTGGGCGCACTGCCCGGTACCGTGACGCTTTTGCAGATCGGCGGCAACGGCTACACAGTGGAAAAACTGCTCTACTGCGAAAACGGTATGTACGCCATCTACGACGCCGCCGAGGGCTACCGCGTGTTCCGCGCGGAGGATCGGCTGCAATACAGCGCGGAGGTCGGCCATGCTGCTTCTTGAGTGCCTGCTGGGTCTGATCCGGTTTCTGCTGGGCGCGGCGCTGTTCAGTTTTATGAATGTTGTGGCCTGGCGGCTGCCACGGAACATGGACCCGCTGAAAGGCCGCAGCATCTGCCCCCGGTGCGGCCGCACGCTGGACGCGCCGGATCTGGTCCCGGTGTTCAGCTGGCTGTTCCTGCGCGGGCGGTGCCGCCACTGCGGCGCACCTATTCCGGCGCGGTATCTGCTGGTGGAAGTTTTGGGCGGCGTGCTGGCGCTGGGGTGTACCCGGCAGTACGGCGCGGCCCTTGATCTGCCCGACGGACTGTTCGGCATGAGCTGGGCGGCGTTGCTGGCGCTGGCGGTCTGCGGCATTCTTTTAAGCATTGCGCTCATCGATGCCGAGACGCAGACCATCCCCGATCGGCTGAATTTCGCGCTGGCGGTCTGCGGCGTGGCAGGCACGGCGCTCTCCCCCGCCGGGTGGCGGGGGCATATCATCGGTGCAGTCTGCGTCAGCGTGCCGATGTTTTTGCTCTGCCTTGCCATTGACGGTGCGTTCGGCGGCGGCGATATCAAACTGATGGCAGCCGCCGGGCTGTTTTTGGGCTGGCAGAATACCCTGCTGGCGATGTTTTTCGGCATCCTGGGCGGCGGCGTGTACGGTATGTACCTGCTGGCCGCCAAAAAAGCCGATAAAAAAGACCATTTCGCCTTCGGCCCGTTTCTCTGCGTCGGCATCGTGCTTGCCATGCTGTTTGGTGAGCCGGTGCTGGGGTGGTATTGTCAATTTTTGTAATGCAGCGCAGGGGCGGGGCGTCGAGGACGCCGCCCCCTGCCACTCTATCCTTCGGAGGTTTCTCCCCTATGCCACGTTTCCGCTATACTGCCACCAATGCCCAGG
>ERZ827104.2087-NODE-2087-length-16013-cov-2.935142_pt1 | contig 16013 bp, 20 predicted proteins | sample MGYA00519781_ERZ827104 | MGnify/ENA primary metagenome ERZ827104 (study PRJEB31778, sample SAMEA3449257) | human gut metagenome | biome: human gut; feature: human-associated habitat; material: faeces | place: United Kingdom | collected 2010/2012 ... | reverse complement strand
TAAAGAATCGCCAGTTCGGCTGCTGCCGGGGCAATGGCATCATAGATGATGCTGCCCTCCCGCTTGTCCACCGTGCCCGGCACCCGTGCCAGGCATCGGGACATGATCCGCTCGTAGGTCATCTCCTCATAGGCCATTCAGATCGTCACCTCCGTTTCAATTTCTGTCTCTCCAAACACAGAGACGACGGTGAACTCCACCGCCGCCTGCCGCTTTCCTGTGATGCTGACTTTGAAGTTTTCCACCGCTGTGATGCGGTCGTCTGCCAGCAGCGCTTCAGTGACCAGCCGCTGGATCTCGCTTTTGAGATAGGCAGCACTCTGCCCGATGAGGCGGTTCGCCTCGAAGCCATAGTTCCAGCTGTAAATCAGGTGGGCGAACCGCTCAGTCTGAAGGACCTTATAGATTGCCTGTTTGAGAGCATCCATGCCGTCTACTGTGCCGGATATCCGCCCGATCTGCCAGTTGACAGCATAGGTGCGGGAGGGCTGGGAGGCCGGGGTCTCCACCTCCACCGCTGTGCCGATGGTCACCATTGTGCTGAGATTTGCAGGTGTCAGTGCCATATGCTACACCCTCCCCAGTACAAGAAACTTCTGCCCGCCTTCATTCTGCAGCAGTACCACCTTGTCCCCGACCAGGAGGCCGGTATATACCTCTGTGGCTGTCTGCAGGGGCGTCGGGTCGCTGGTCAGGGCAGTGCCCTCTGTAACCTGCTTCGGGACACTATGGCTGTGCCCGTCCGCCTCCTCAGTGGTCTGCTGGGGAGTGACATGAGTATGCTCCTGCACCGTGTGGGTGTGCGGGTTAATACTGTGGGTATGGGTGGCATACTGCCCAGCCACAAACTCCCGCATGAGCACCACCTGATCTGCTCCCACTTCAAAGCGGCTGTCCACCAGGATCCGCAGCGGCGATACAGCCAGCACTTCGCCGAACATCCAGGCTGCCGGCTTGGATGCGCTTCTCTGCGCCCCGGCCGCCAGCTTGACGGCCTCGCCGAGTGTTGCCATTATACGATCACCACCTTTAAGGTCATGGTTTCCTTGATGAGATCATGGGTACACTCGTCCACGATGTACCACCCGCTGACACCCACATCTGCAATGCTCACCAGAATGGATCGTCCGGCCCGGATGGACAGGTCAGACAGTCCGCTGATGGAGAGCGATTTCTTTGGCCGGTTCTTGAGTTCCAGGAGGCTGTCGGCCATCGCCTCCACCTGGGCGCTGTTCAGCTCCTCGGCCACCTTGTCGTAGTGCTGCAGGATCCCCCAGCGCTTCTGTGTGGAGCTGTCCATCACCACCCACACATCACGCTTGCCGGTTTCCTTGTTGTCCCGCACCAGCTTCACCTTGTTCGCGGTGTCGCTGTCGATGTCTGACTGGTAGGTGTACCCGGTGGCAAGGCTCCCGTCCCCCAACGTCAGCCCGATGGCGGATGCCGCCACATCGGAGATCCGCAGGCTGCCGAAATCGTCCCAGAGATAGTACATCTTTCCGGTGTTCACCAGCGTGAGGTCCAGGGCTCCCAGAATGATGTCAAACAGGGTCTGCCCGTCCTCCACCATTGAGGGGATCACATAACCGGTAGGCTCCAGTGCCCCCACCTTGATGCCGAAGTCGGCACAGATCTGGGTGGTGATCTCGTCCGCTGTCTGGCCGGTGAACACATAGGTGTCCTTGTTTTTGAGATAGCGCATCTGGTCATAGGCAGTGACACTGATCTCCTCGCTCTCGTTCCGGCTGTATTTGAACACATAGCCGTAAAAGAGGCCGGTGCCATTCTCGGTCAGGGTGACGATGCCGCCCTCGGTGATCTCTATCGCCGGGTCAGCGATCAGCGTGAGAGAGAGCTGCGCCGGGGAGCCTACCCGCCTGGTTTTCCATCTGGCGGACTTCACCAGGGTGGTGATGTCGTGGGCGTCGCCGGTTTCGATGTTCTGGTATAGAATCTGTGCCATGTTTCACCTCCCAAAAAAGAAAGCAGCTTTCGCTGCTTTCTTTTTAGTCCACATATTCCCAGTGATAACCGCCTGCGGTTTTTCTCTGGCCCTTGCAAACAACACAAATTTTAGATTTACTTGTGCCATATTTTTCTGCCGCCTCTTTCATCGTTGCAAACACTTCTCCAGTGTCTACATTCCGCACTTTTCGGGCACTGGGGTTGTTCCCACCCGCAAATTCTGGACGCGTTTTTTTGTTTGCCTCGGATATTTTCTTCTTTTGCTCTTCACTCTTTGGCCCAGAGCAAGGGTGAGCCGAGCCATATTTGCCAAAGTTCGGGTTGTTTTCTCCAATCCACGCCTGCCGCTTTTGCTCCTTGAACTCTTCTGAGTGCTTATAGCCGAAAGCCGGATGCTCTATGCCGAATTTTCCACTATTCGTTCCCGGCTTACCATAAAAGAAGTTTTTGTTTCCCGCATATTTCCCAATCATAGCAATGCGCAAATTATTACGCTGCTCTTCTGTGAGTTTATGCCACTCTCCGCCTTTTGAATGGTTATAGCCGCTGGGAGCAATAGTGTTAAATTCAAGAATGAAGAACCGCTCAAGTTCCCTTGCCTCTTGGGGAATCTCAACCTGTGCCAGCACATCCACCGAAAAAACATCAAACCCATATTCGCGGATATCTTTTCCCACTTCTGTGTTTGCTCTCCTGTGCTTTTTTATTCTCTGATCCAGGTCCATAGTAATACCGATGTAGGATTTTCTGTTGATTGTGTTCGTGATTTTGTAAACAACCATAATTATCACCCTGTAAAATCATAACGCTCAAATATTTCTATTTTGTAAATTAAACAGAGTACATCACGAAAATAAGACATTAAAGCTGTAATATGGTGCCTACGTATATTGTGTACCGGGGGTTCCCCGTACCCTTGTTTTTGCCATCGATGGTCGCCTTGTTCTTCTGGTACAGCTCCGGGTAACGGCTGCCGTCCCCGTAGTATTTCTGGGCGATGGCCCAGAGGCAGTCCCCCTTGACCACCGTGTGGGTCTTGGAGGACGCCGCCTCAGGCTTTCCGCTGCGCTTGGGAGCGGATTTCACTGCCCGGCTGGGAGAAGGGAGCGATACGGTCACGGCGCTGTAATCCTTCCACTCCTTGAGGGTGAGGGAATAGTAGATGTCGCCTACCTCGCCGCCCCGCTCCTCATAGGAGAAGTCCTCCACCGCCACTGCCATGTTGATGTTGAGGTCGGTGCCGGTGATGGAAAGGCGTCCGCTTTCCCGGGTGTCCCGCCAGTTCTCGATATCCCGGATGTAGTCCACCGGGGACAGGCCTTCCCAGGCCGAGACATAGGGCGCATCATGGGCGGGGAAATGGCTCTCCCAGCTCACCTGCCGCAGTCCCCGCCGGCGCAGGAGGCTCACCTCCCCCAGCTCCAGCACGGTGGCTGTTTCATTCTTGCCCGGGGATTTGACCGTCAGCTTTTCCGGCAGCACCGGGATATGGATCACATTGCTGCCAAAGGACAGCGTCATCTGATAATCTGCCATCAATATACCCCCTCGGCTCCGGCAGCCACTTCCTCGATCAGCACATCGGCTACTCTGCCGGTGAGCTCGTCAATGTCCACCCGCTCCGACACCTGGGCGTTCATGGCCACTGTCGGGGTCAGGGTGACAAAGTTCTGCACATAGCGCATCTCCGCCACATCTTTCATCAGCTGGAGGTCCTCGTCGGCGATGTTCACATCACTGTTGATCTTGCCGACCTCGCCCACCTTGCCGATGCTGTCAAGCTGATTTGCCCCGGCGCCTCCCGCAGCGGAAAGCAGGGAATCGGAAGCTGCCTTTTCCGCAGCGGCAGCTACCCTGGAGGCATTCTCCGCCCTGCGGGCAGCGTGTGCCGATTCCAGTGTGGCCTTTTGAGTTGCCAGCGCTGTATCCCGGCTGCTGATCCGGTCATTGACCGCCTGGGTCTTGGCTGCCAGATCGGCGCTGCGCTGCTGCTTGGCTGCCTCGTTTTCCAGTCCGGCTATCGTGCCGAAGGTCAACTGATCGATGAGATCAATGGACACCCCCGGAATCTTATTGAGCGTGCTGATAAAATCGTTGATGATACCGATACCGCCGTTGGCGAGCTCCTGAAGCTGAGTAAGCGCCCCGGCCCTCATATCTCCCATGCAGTTCTGGAAGTTGGTGGACAGGGTCGCCGCTCCCAGCTCCATACGGTCCAGGGAGTTCAGCACCCAGGTGACACCATAGGAGATCCCGTAGGCGGTCAGATCGGTGCCATACCGGATATAATCCATCGCAATAGCCCAGGCATTCTCAAGGCCGCCCACTGCCTGCACCCACTGATAGATCGCCGCTACTACTACGCCGATTACAAGGGCGATCCAGAGCAGCGGATTGGTCAGAAGGGTGGCAAAGAATGTCCTGGCAGCTCCAGTGGCGATCCAGGTCGCTGTGGTCTGGATTCCCAGTGCCACAGCGTAGGCAAGACCGGCTGCCGCAAGCCCCCAGAAAACCGGTTCAATGGTTCCCCAGTTGTCCACAATCAGCTGGGCTCCGGCGCCGATCATCTGCAGCACCGGCTGGAAGGAATCCATCAGGATATTCTGTGCCATTGTCCATACCTGAGAATAGGTATAGGGCATGGATTCAAATTTCCGGTTGATCTCGTCCGCCGAGGACAGCATGGCATTTTTGACGATCTCCGCCGTGATCTCTCCGTTGGCAGCCATGTCACGGATTCTGCCAATAGGTACATCGAGATAGTCCGCTATGGTCTGGATAATGGTGGGAGCCTGCTCAAAGATCGAGTTCAGTTCCTCACCACGGAGAACACCCGAGGACATGGCCTGGGTGAGCTGCAGCATGGCGGCGCTCTGGCCTTCGGCAGACGCTCCGGCAATGGTGAACTGCTTGTTGATCAGCTCAGTGAACTGCACCAGTTCATCGGTACTTCCAAAGGCATCTCCTGCCATAATACCCATCTTGGAGATGGCGTCCGCTGTGTCCAGATAGGAGGCACGGGAACGGTTTGCCGACTGCATGATTCTCTGCTGCAGCTGTTCTGCTGTAGTCCCGGTCTCGTTCATGCCCTCGATCACCAGATCCAGCCGTGCTCTGGTGGTGGTCATGCTGTCCGCCAGCTGGAGTACCCGCTGGGCGCTGTATACTGCCCCGGCGCCGAGCAGGGCACTCTTGACCCTGGACATGGCATCTGCCAGCGGGTCCGCCGCATTTCCGGCGTTGTTCAGGTTCCTCACCATCTTTTCCAGCTCAGCATTGTTGGCCTTTTCCGCCTGCAGCGCTGTGCCAAACTGCTGTTGCAAGCTTACATCCAGGTCTTTCTGGTCGATCTGTTCCATCACCTTGAGCAGCCGGTTGCTACTCTGGATGGCCTTGTTGATGGTGGCTGTAAACCGGTCCTGCAATGCGAGGCTCGATGATACGGTTGCCATTTACTTTCCCCCTTTCTTTACGACACGCTCCGCCCGCTTGTTGGCCTCTTTTTCCGCCCGGATCTGCTCATCAATGGACGCATAGATAAAGGCCCGTTCCCGGATTGGCAGCCCTTGCAGAGTGCTGGGCAGAATGTGCAGTCTGTGGAGGGCGTAGTGGGCATAGACGGATTCCCCGTCCGGAGCCGCATCATCTCCCCCCGCTATCAGTTTTTTGCCTCGTCCACCAGATCGTTGATGTCATCGTCAAAGCCATTGACCCTGAGGACACCCATCAGCAGGTCGGAGAACTGACCGGCGGTGAGCACCTTGTCCAGCAGTGCCTCAGCGCCCATAACTCCGACAGCCGCCTGCCAGTCGGCGTCCTTGAAGTTCGGCTCCACGCAGCAGGCGATCACCAGCTTGTTGTTGTAGAGGTCCTGGTCGGTGTACTCCTGCCGCTGGCGGGTTTTCTGGTCGATGATCACCTTCTTACAGCTCTTGCGGATGGCCTTGTTCTCACCCTCGGTGATAGCCCGTACCAGGAACGGATCGGGCAGGGTGGCAGTCCGGACCTCCACCAGCTCATCGCCGATGTCTGCCCGGGACATCAGGAAGTCCTGAAGTTTTCCCATGATTGTTTCCTCCTTAAAAAGAAAACCCCGCTGCTTGGGCGGGGCTTGGTTGTTGCTTTACTGGATCTTGGTGAACTCCTGGAGGATATCGTAGTCCTCAAAGGTGAAGTCGGCGTCCTCCTCCAGCGGATCGTCACTGTCACCGTCCAGCTTGGTGAGCACTACGCTGTCCAGGTTGCAGTCCATCAGCAGCACGGTCTGCTTGCCGGCAGAGCTGGACGGGTCATTGTTCTCCACCACCAGATCGAAGTAGATGTCCACACCGGTGTCCTTGTACTGCTTGAGCATCTGCCGGAACAGCGGGGTGAGATAATAGAGGGTCATTTTGCCGCTGCCGCTCATGCCGGTGGTCTTATGACCGGTCATGCGCCGGCCGATGGCCTTGATCTCTGACTTTGCCTTCTCCACCGAGGCCTCGATGGTCTTGGCAAAGAACAGCTCCTCGTTGTTTCCATTGATCTTGGCGTAGGCTACGCCCTCCTTGCCGCTGATGGGGTCAAAGGATTTCAGTTTTGCCATATTGGTTTATCCCCCTTTCTTATGCCACATGGACCGTCATGTAGAGCTTTTCCATGCTGTCATTGGGCTTCAGTGCGCTGGCAACCGCCACATCACGCTTTCCAGCGCCCTAGTCGATTTCGATGTCGACACTCTCAAAGTCGCTGATGGCGCCGATGTCCTGGTACTGATTCCCCAGGCTCACCAGATCGGCCTTGAACAGCTGGCGTCCGGTGTCGTTGTTGGTGGCAAGGCCGAGATAGGATGCGCCGAAGATCCGCGCCACATCATTGGCCCAGCCGTCCAGTACACGGATCAGCCGGTTGGAGGTAAAGTCCGAGGTCTTGCCGCCCGCGAAGGTGGTCAGGCTGTTGATGTCGGTGAGGACACGGGCTTGCTGGTTCTCGGCGTAGAACACAAACTCGCCGGCCTTGATGGCTGCCTCGTACTGGCTCTTGGTGTACTTCTCGCTCACGTCCACGGCGCCGTCGTAGGCAGTATTGGTCAGGCTCTCGTTGATCTCCGCTGCCGCCGTAGCGCCGCAGACCCAGGCCACCGCCTTTTCCGGCGGCAGGGTTTCGCCGCTCTCCAGCACCACACCGTTCTTCACATTGATGATGCCCTCATAATCGGCCTTCTGCCCGGTCAGCACACAGGTGATTTTCTTGCCCTCATCGTCCCGCAGGCGCTTGGTAAAGGCCACAAACAGGCCCTTGGTCTCGCTGTCAGTGCCGGGATAACAAAGGGTATTGAACTGCTCCACCTCCACGGCGGAGAGGTACTTGGTGTAGGCTGCGCCGTTCGCTGTACCGTTGGTACCGCCCTCCAGGGCAGTGGCTACCGCCGCCGAAAGAGGGCCTTCCCCACCAAAGATGATAAAGTCATTGGCAGTCAGCCCGGCGGCCTCGGTCACTGTCTGACGGTCCATCTCAGTGGTATCCAGATAGGTCACCACATCGAAGCTCTCGTCTGTATTTTCCAGTACCGCCACCTTGAGGGCATTGCCCCGGGTGCCGCTGTACCTGGCAGTCACGGTGATGCCGCCGATCTCCTTGGTGGCCTTAGAGCCGCCGCCGTCCACCCGGTAGACAAGCAGGGTTTTCGCCCGCTTGAACGCCTCCCGGATCAGCAGCAGCTCCGGCGCTGTGGCATCGTAGCCGAACACCGTCACCGCCTGCCGGTTAAAGTCGCCGGAGTCCATCTTGATGATGGTGTCCTCGGCACCCCAGCCCAGCTCCGCCGGGATCGAGGCAATGCCCCGGGAGCCCGCAGAAACGCCGCCGCTTGCGGATACAAAGTTTATGTATACGCCGGGGAGCACCTTGTTCTGGAGTGTAAATGTGCCGCCTCCAATGGGCATAAAATCACACCTTTCTGGTCATGTATCGGTTGATAACTTCTTCTGCCTCGGACACAGTGTAGAGCCTGCCTTCTTCCAGCAGCGCCCGTATGATGTCCGGGTGTACTTTCAGGGCAGCGGTCAGCTGCTCCCGATAAAAAGAGGGCTCCGTCTGAACGGCGGGCCCCTTTCCGGCGGGCTTTGCGGCCCGTTTGTTTTTTGCTGTCATTCTTTCAGTCCTTCCCTCATCTCCAGGTCCTCCATCGGTTCCCCGGCAGGCGGGTCCAGCAGCCCCGAAAGGGTCATATCAAAGACGAAATGGAACACCATATCGTCCCCGGGCTCCGCCTGGGCGCCGGTGATATGTACCACCTGCCCGTTCACCGTCAGGGTCTCCAGCTCCGAATAGAGAGTCTCCGCCCAGTCGCCAAACACCAGTGCGTCCCCCTCCCGGCAGAAGTAGAGCACCTCGAAGCTGTACGCCCGCTCCCGCCGGCGCCCGAGCTTTTTGGTGTGGCTCTGATCGGTACAGCGGATATAGTGGTTTCCGTCGGCTTCCCTGGGGATCTGGGTATAGTAGACCGCCCGTTCGGGGAAAAGCTCCCCCAGCCGGAGCGCCAGTGCGCTCATAATCTCGTTCACGGTCATGGTTTACAGTCCTTTCTCCAGTTCTTCCTTGATGTATCGCTCAAATTTCCGCTGGATACGGGATTTCTGAGTCATTTCAGTGCGGCGCATGGCTGTCCGGAGGGTCCAGATCCCCTCCACATAGCCGCCATACGGCCCCACATACATTCCCCCGGGAAAGCCCGGCTCATAGACAAAGGTTTTCCCCTCCCAGTGTCCGGGGACAAAGTGGGAGCGGAAGCCCATCTCCAGAAAGCTGGCATAGTCGAGGTTATTGTAGACATCGATGATCCAGGTCTTTCCCTGTTTCCGGGGTTTGCTGCCATCGTGCATCCTGGCGGAGGAATAGGCCGGGCGGGTTTTGGTTCCGGTGTGGAAGTTGTACCGGTATGCGCCGGTGTTGACCACTCCGGCGTTTGTGACAATCTTCCGGGCCTGCCCCACGGCATAGACACCCTCACCGATCAGGATCTCCTCCATGACCTCCGGAGCCTTGTCCTTGAGCCGCTCCAGGTTGTCCCGGAGCTGCCGGAGACCGCTGACTTCCATGCTCATGCCAGATCCACCGCCTTGAGGAATACCTCCCGGTGGGTCTGGTAAAGCAGCGGCTCTCCCACCGCCTCAAACTTCTGCACCGATGGACTGGGGTCAAGAAAGCGCCCGAACCGGGAAACAGTCACCGTATCGCCGGGACGGACTTCCTTGTCCGGCTGGACAAACAGCTTGCGGTCATACCGGAGGTTCTGCTGGGCGTCGGTCTGGCGGCTGCTGTCGCTGCCGCTGGACAGGGCGCAGATGATCCCCGAGTATACGGGACAGGGCTGAGGTCTGGTAAAGCCGTCCGCCCCCTTCACAGGCTGCGTGCGGGAAATGACCGCTGTATCCTCATAGGTGGCCTCCAGGGCCATTCTTTCAGCGTATGGATTGCCAAACATACCAGTCACCACCTGACCTTTCGGAATGCGTTGAGCTGCGACCGGTAATCGTCCAGCAGGGATTTCCCGGCGCCGGTGATCTCCGCCGCAGCACTGGCATTGCTGCCGTAGCTGACGGTCACATCACCACGGGACACCGACTGGGCGGTCTGGGGAGCGGCAGCCTGCCCATAGCCCTCGCTGCGGACCTGGTCTGCCGCCATACGCACAACCACACTTTCCAGCCGGGGCGGGATCTCGTCGAGGTTGCAGTAGGAGAGCACCAGGTCGGTGACTGCGTCCAGCACAAAGGTGAGGACGGCGTCCTGCTCCTCCCCGGAGATGCCCAGCAGCAGCTTGAGTTGATCGAGCAAGCGGATCTCCCCCTCTCTTAGCCTCTGGAAATGATGCGGGCAATCGGGATCGCCTTGTGGTCGATGTACTCCTTGGAAGAGGACGCGCCGTTGTGGACCAGGGTCCAGTTTGCTCCCTTCTCCAGCTCTGCCGCAGTGGGAGACAGCGTTGCCTGGGAGCTGCGGGTGTAGCTGATGCCATAGGGCGCAAACACCTTGCGCTGGCGGCTGTACAGGGCGTCCTGACCGCCGTTGGTTTTGGGATCGCGGCTCATCTCATAGGGTACCTTGGCGCCGATGTTCTCATAGTCAAAGGCACCGTCGCCCAGCACATAGGTGATGTACTGCACACCAGGCACCACATAGGTCTCCGCTGTGACACTGCCGGTGCCAAAGTACGGGGTGACATTGCTCTTGTTGATCTGACCGTCCGAAGCGCCGGAATCCTTGACCAGCAGGGCACCGGGTTCCTCGGCTGTGGCGGGGTAATAGCCCTCGGTGGCAGGCATACTGTCATCGATCAGGACGATGCGGCCGTTCCAGGTGCCGAGGCCCAGGTCACGCTGCACGCCGTTGGCGTCAGTCTGCTTGAGGTAGGCCAGGAGGTTGAGGTTCTCCAGGTTGGTGGCAACGGTGGAGTGCATCACAGCCAGGGTGAACTTGGCCTTGTTGTCGCCGCAGGCCTTCTGGATGGCACTGTTCAGGGTGGTGCTGCCCGCCATGTTGAGAGCGTGGCCGTCGCTGTCCTTGCCGGCGACCAGGGTGATGTCATAGGTATGGCCGTTTACAAACTTGAGGTTCTCGGTGCCGGTCATCGAGAAGATGCCCTTGAGGATGGAAAGCAGGGTGTCCTGATCCACACCGTCCCAGTATTCGGCGACCTGCTGGGCCACATTGCCCATGAAGTCGGTACCGCCGGTGATGTCGCTGGAGAAGTCCAGCTCGGTCCAGGACTGGGCACGGCCTACCACCACAACGCCCCGCTCAAAGGTGGTGGTTTTCTGGGCGGTGATATCGGTCTGTCCATCGTAGTTGAGCGGGGTGCCGCCGATCCGTCCGGTCATGGGAATGGTGGCGAAGGCGGTGCCGGTCTGGCTGGAAAACGCCGCCTTGATCTGCTGATTGCCCCGGAGCGCCCGGGACTTAATCAGCTCGTTGCGCTTGGTGGCCGGGATCCGTTCCACATAGGCGCCGAACGCCACAGGGTTAAACGACTTGCTGTCGAATTTCGACTGGGTGTACTCTGCCATAATCTTGTCTCCTTTTCTTAGTTACTTAGATTGCATCCGGATGCTCCGCCACATAGGCAGCGAACTCCGAATAGGTCATTTTGCTGAGGTCGGGCTTCATCTCGCCCCCGTTTCCAGGATCTGCGGGCTTGGCTCCCTTGATGGTGGGGGTTCCACCGGCCCCAGCCGGCTTTTCCTCCATAAACAGATAGGGCTTCTGTTCCCTGATAGGCTTTACCAGCTCGTCAATGGAGGTTTTGAGGTTGCCTGCATCGTCCAGCTCGATCTTCCCAAGATCCAGCAGCTTGATGATGTCCTCCGGGTCGTGGGCCTTGCCGGTGAGCTCCACCTTGAGGGCGGAGGTGCGGCGGATGGTGTTCAGCTCGGCCTTGTAGTTCGCCTCCAGGGTGGAGATCTTCTGCTGGGCCGCTGCCACATCGTCGGCGATCTTTGCCGGATCCCCGCTGCCGCCCACTCCCTTGAGGGCTGCTGCCGCATTCTTGAGGGCGGTTTCCGCACTGGTGCGGGCCTGCCGCTCCGTTTCCACTTTTTCAGCGGGAACATAGCTGCCGTCATTGCCGATCACCAAATCGATGTCCCTGCCGTCCTTGCCTTTGCCCTTGAGGGCAGCTTCCACCTGCCCGGCGAGTTCCTCACCCAGCAGCTCCTTGATTTTTTCCAGCATGGTTTTGCTCCTTTCTTTCCGGCTGTGTTTTCCGTGACTTCCACACGCTTTGCCTTGGCCTGTTTTGCGGGGACAGGCAGCCCCGGTATATGAAAAAGCGCCCGGTCGGGCGCCTTATCACCAGAAATGGGTATAAAAAAGCACCGTACCCATTGGGCCGGTGCCGGTTTATTCTATTCAGAATTTTCTTCCAGATCCATCATTGTCAATCCCCGCTATCTCCGAACTTTTCCTGAAGAAGCTGCTCAAACTGTCTGTTGACCTCTGCCTCTTTTTCCTCTTGTTCCTTAGTTAGAGCTCTGCCGGAAATCACCCTTGGATTGCCGGGATCACCGATCCTCCAGAGAAACATATCATGCGGCGAAAGCTCCTTATAGCGTTCCGTCTTCTGATCTTCCGGCAGTTTTCGGAATTCCTCCAGTGTCAGTTTACTCATCGACTTCTTCCACCTCGCTTTCAATTACGCCATCTGGAATCTGTTGGTCTTTCCAAGGCGAAAGGTTGTTAAGATATGCGCCTATTCCCTTTCCGGACGGCATTATTGCTGGATCACGTCTCCGATTCAAAATCCTCAATCAGAGGCCTTCCATAGCAAAGAACATTCAGGTAATCCAACTCTCGCAAACGCTCCAAATCGTCACCAGGAATATCTTGATGCTTTAATCGATAAGTGCCTTCCCTCGTTTCATTAAGATATTTACTCATAAACCTTATATCTTCAATACCCAAAAGCATAATTTATCAGTCCTTTCTGAGCAAGATATCCATGACCTTCCGGGCAGTTTCCCGAGGGCTGCCTCCCATATACTCTGCTACCGCTTCGGCAATAAACTCCCAATCATCGCGCAGCGCATAATAGGACAGGTATTGTCCGGCCTTTTTCATGTTTTCAGCGCTGTCATTCAAACTCCACTGAGTGATACCGCATATTTTCTCAAGTTCATTTCTCAGCGCTGCAATTTGTTTTTGCTTAGCCGCATTATTTTTTGTAAAAAGCATTTGAACTGCATGCCCCAACTCATGCCGAATTGCGTGTTCAGTTTGAGCTGTGCTCCAGAATCCTGCCGCGAAATTCTCCTGTGCAGTTTTCAGCATCTTTTCCAGAGAATCCTTCTCCCTCACTTCCCGCATATACACAATCCCGGAACTGGGTTGGTAAGCTGCATAGAAATTTTGTTCTTTGGGATAGTACATCACACTTCTCAGGACGCCCTGCTCATGAAGATCCCCAAACACATCATAATATGCGGTGATTTCCCGATTAACAGAGTTCGCTACATCAAGATCAAAGCGATTATAATCCACATTGTCCAGATGCAGAACAGACAGAGCGTATTCCTTTGCTTCCCGGGCAGAATTTGCGGGAGTGAACTCCGTTTTCAGCTTGATTCTACCATTTTCAGTATTGTCTTTCAATACTCCGGGCGTTTCGATGCCCTGTTCTGCTGCCCACTGGGCATAGGTCATGCGCTCCGGCATGGGCTGCCCGATAGCCTCCCAGTCCTTCCACTCGTCCGGGTCATATTCCACCGTGGTGGAGCGGCAGTTGGGGTGCATGGGCGGATAGTTGACACCTGTCTGCGCATCTCCGATATCAAAGACCTTTCCATCCAGACCGGCACAGACTGCACTGGTCCGGTTGTCCAGGGTGGCGATGAACTCATACTGCCGGACCCCGGCGGCCTCGTAGGCGGCCACATCAGCGGCGTTGTGGAAGTGATTCGCTTCGGTACGGATCAGCCGTTCCGCCGTCTTGTAGCTCTGACCCAGCTTATCGGACAGCTCCTTGGACAGGGCAGCGACTCCTTTTCCCTGGATCGCCCCCTGAGTCATGATCTCCCGGAGATGGAAAAGCAGCGCCCTTTTGTTCTCCCACAGTCGGGAGGAAAAATCAGCGCCGCTCCACGGATAGGACAGTGTCTGTTCCACCAGTTCCCGGTTGAGATGTGCAAAGTCGAACATCTTTCCGGCGTGCTGCTGGATATCGAACATCTTGCGGTAATAGCTGTCGGTGTAGAGATCCCCGAAGCCTTCCCCCATTCCGTCCTCCAGGTCGATCATCAGGCGGTCTATCTCCATATCCACCTGGGCTTTCAGCGCGTCCAGGCGGGTGATCCGGCTGCTGTATGCCCGGGCATCCAGCTCTGCCTTGAGACGGTCCTTGAGGACCCCATCCGGCAAAGCATTGATCTCATCCACATAGGCCCCCAGGGTCTTGGTCCAGGCCTTGGCTTCAGATCCGCGCAGCACTTTCACTGCCTCGGCAAAGGAAAGTCCCTGCTCCGAGGCGTAGCGTCCGTAGAACTCCTCGATCTGACTGCTGATCTCCTGTGCCGCCCTCTTGTAATGGCGGAGCGCCTGCCGGATCAGGGTCTCCCCCTGCTCAGACGCCCGCTGTTCCAGTTCCTCCGCCCGCCGGATCCAGTAGTCCTTACTCGGTGCCATTTACACCACCGCCCTGCTGCTGACCGGCCGCAGTGAAGTCCTCGGCGAACATCTGCGCCCCGAACTCCTCCATCTCCCGGGTCTTTTCGTCCTGGATCCGCTGGAGTTCCTCCTCCACATTGTCCACCCACGGGTGATTGGCCAGCTGGGTGTACTTACTGATGATGCCGTCGCTGCCCCGGATATTTGCGATGATATCCGCCTCATTGACCGGCAAATCGGCATTGAAGGTCACATGGAAGGAGTCCCCGGTGAAATCGCCCTTCCCACTCAGAGCCAGGGCGGCGTCGATGAACACCTTCATCTGCTCAAAGGTCCCCTGCAGCTCAGCTCCCAGGGCAGCGCAGTCAGTATCCAGGTCCATGTACCGGAAGTTGATGGCGGTGCCGCTGGCATTGCCCAGATCCGGGTCCTTGGTGTCCACACCGCTGCCGTAGTCAAACAGATCCCGGCGGTTCTTTTCCAGGAAGGCCATGACCGCATCGATGTTGAGGGTCGGCTCCAGCTTTTCCACGCCGCCGTCCCCTTCCACCTGGATGGCCAGTGCTTCATAGAGTTCCCGGGTGAACTGGTCGATGTCCTGGCCGCCGTAGTTTTTCAGAATAAAGATGAACTTGGCGATGTCCCGCAGCACATCGGCGGTCACCGAAGTCTGCCAGTTCACATCATCGATCAGCTCCTTGATGAAGTAACACAGGGGCAATTCTTCCTCGTTGTACTTTGTCCACACAATGGGAACCGCGTCCCAGTTGTACGGCTGGCCATTCACTGTGAAGTGAGGGAACTCATTGGTGCCCGGGTCGCTGTCATAGTCCGGCTCCAGGGTGGAAAGGCTTGGAATCGGATAGGTGGTCTTGTACTTCCGTACTCCCTGCCGGTCCCAGTATTCCACCCGGGTGATGGTCTTTTTGTTCCGCCCGCTATACACCACCTGCGGATAGATCCGGATATAGGCGTCCAGCTCAGTGTGCTCAGCGTCCCTCCACAGAGGGATCACCTCGGTGCTGGGCAGCCGCATCCATTTGAGGGTGCTGTCCTCAAAGTAAGGCGCCAGCCAGGCGATTCCCGACTTGACCGCTCCCTTGCCCATGCTCTTGATCTTCTGGCGGAAGCGCCCGTCGAACATCTCGGTCAGAGCGTCAGCATAGGCTTTGTTCTCACTCTCCACCGAAAAAGGCTTGGAGAGCAGATAGTTTGCCTTCTGATCCACCAGCTTTTTGAGGATCGGGTGCTCGATCTTGGTGTTGCTGCGATTCTTGTATTTGTTCTCCTTGCGCTGCACATCCGAGCGGTTGCGGTAATAGTCATCTGCCTGCTTCATGATGTCATACTGCGGCGAGATGAGAAAATCATTGATTTCAGCGGCGATGATCTCAGGCAGTGTCATAACAGACCCGGCGCCGCCCTCGATCATCAGCCGGATTTCTTCACTTCGTGTCAGTTCCATACTTTTCCCTCTACTTCATGATTCCGATGGACGGCCGCTTCATATCGTCCTCGCAGGCGTACCGCACCGCATCGATATGATGGTTGTCCTTATCCGGGTACCCGGCTTTGAAAATGCCCTCCCGGTCCCGCTCCAGCTCATATCCGGAGAACTCCCGGGCGGTTTCCGGACACCGGGCCGGATCAATGATGATCTCCTCCAGATCCTGCAGCCACTTGATACCGTACTCCACACTGTCCGGCCCTTTCCGGGCTCCCACCACCCGCAGGCCATAACCTCTGACCTCGTCGATGCTCTTAGGCTCGGCGCTGTCACAGGTGATCCGGGCACTGCCGGCCTCCGGCCTGATGAGACCGGCGGCTGCCCGGTTGGAGAGCCTGACCTTGTGGATCTCCCGGAAGAGATACAGCCGGCGGCGGGTCTTGTCGTAGTGGCACACATTGTA
>ERZ827104.2079-NODE-2079-length-16077-cov-2.791724_pt1 | contig 16077 bp, 7 predicted proteins | sample MGYA00519781_ERZ827104 | MGnify/ENA primary metagenome ERZ827104 (study PRJEB31778, sample SAMEA3449257) | human gut metagenome | biome: human gut; feature: human-associated habitat; material: faeces | place: United Kingdom | collected 2010/2012 ... | reverse complement strand
GATTTATGTCATCAGCCTGTCATTCGGACCCCGCAAATTGCAAATCGAAACCGACAATATACAAATTGCTGAAGTGAAGAATGACAAATTCATGGAATACGTTGATGTGGAAGGATTAGTCCAACCTATCCTGACCATCAAGATAAATACCCGCGAAGCCGGCAGCGTGGAACGCATCATCGGCGAAGAAGGAACCATGATGGAGAAAGGAGATTCCATCCTTGTGCTCAGCAATCCCGATTTGCTGCGCTCTATCGAGGACCAACGCGATGAATGGGAGAAACAGCGAATCACTTATAAAGAGAAGGAAATTGAGATGGAGCAAAAAAGCCTCACGCTGAAACAACAGACTCTGCAGACGCAATATGAAATGAACCGCCTAACCAAAAGTTTCGCTTTGGACAAAGAAGAATACAAGATGGGTATTAAAAGCAAAGCCCAACTGGAAGTTTCGGAAGACGAATATAATTATAAACTGCAAAACAGTGCCCTTCAGATGGAAAGTCTCCGTCACGATTCGGCTGTGACGCTCATCCGAAAGGATTTGCTGAAGAATGACCTCGAACGCGAACAAAAGAAATTTACGCGTTCACTGGAACGGATGAATAATCTGGTGGTCACAGCACCGATTGCAGGACAACTCAGTTTCGTGAAAGTAACTCCGGGGCAACAGGTCGCATCGGGCGAAAGCATAGCCGAAATCAAAGTGCTCGACCAATATAAGATTCACACCTCGCTTAGCGAATATTACATCGACCGCATCACTACCGGTCTGCCAGCCACCATCAATTACCAAGGGAAACGTTATCCATTAAAAATTACAAAAGTAGTACCCGAAGTTAAAGACCGTATGTTTGATGTAGATCTTATTTTCACCGGAGAAATGCCTGACAATGTGCGTGTTGGCAAGAGTTTCAGGGTACAGATAGAGTTGGGACAACCCGAACAGGCCATCGTCATTCCACGCGGAAATTTCTATCAAGTCACCGGCGGGCAATGGGTTTATAAAGTAAATGCCTCGAAGACCAAAGCCATCAAAGTGCCTTTGACTATAGGACGCCAAAACCCACAACAGTACGAGATAACAGAAGGATTACAGCCCGGAGAATTGGTAGTTGTCACAGGATATGATACCTTTGGCGACGCAGAAGAACTGATATTGAAATAAAAGCACGCAAAATGAAAACACTGAAATATGCCGGACGCTTTCTGATGCGTTCAAAATCATATACAATCATTAATCTCCTGGGACTGGCGTTCAGCCTGGCCTGCTGCATTGTCCTGATGCGGTATATCCACCGGGAACTGACCGTGGACTCGCATTGCATCGACCCGCAACACATCATCATCCCGTTGCGGGACATCGACGGAAACATTCACCCCGGAAGTCTGGAGCAAGGCTGGTCGGACACGGATTCAACCTATATCCCGGAAAATAAAATCGTAGAGCAATGCCGCTTGCAGGCACAGCAAAGGGACAATGTGAAATATGAGAACAGTAATTATGCAATGAACATAATGGCCGTCGACTCTACATTCTTTCATTTCTTCCGTTACCCCGTATTGACCGGGGAGGCGCGGCTGACAGCTCCCGACGATGCTGTCATCACCCGGCAGTATGCCCGCCGGCTGTTCGGCAAGGAGAACCCCGTGGGGAAAGTCGTGGAGTATTATGGGAAAGACGTTATTATCCGCGGAGTGATAGATGAACCGGGATGCAAGACCTTACTTCGGTTTGACATGCTCGTGTCATACAACTTGATAAAGCAATGGCAGCGAATGGATATATCGTTGAAGCGTGTGCTGCCCGGAGTGGACCTGGACGAGATAAACAAAGTCAGCAACGTATTTAAGAAAGACAAAAGAGGAAGCAGCATACGTTGGAAATTCATTCCTTGGGAAGACTTCTATTGGGAGAATGCCATCGGGCATGATGCCGATTACGACTCCATCATGCAATTCGGGAATCACACGCATCTGTATATTCTTTCGGGCGTAGCCATCTTATTGTTGCTGGTAGGGATATTGAACTTCATCAATATATATATGGTGTTCATGATGAAACGCTCCAAAGAGTATGGAGTTAAAAAGGTATTCGGCTTGCAACGCTTGCCGCTATTTCTGCAAATCTGGTTGGAAAACCAACTTCTGGCCGTTGTCGCATTGCTGACGGCATGGCTGTTGGTGGAAGCCAGCCAAGTCCCTGTCAGCCAACTGATGGGTGAGCGAATCGGTTACTCCGCATTCGACTGGCAGATATCATTGGGGTTCTTGGTCTTATTGCCTTTGGTTACGTCCGTCTACCCGTATATCAAATACAATTACCTGTCTCCCATTGCGTCCATCCGTTCGATTGCATCGAACCGCCAATCCATCACTATCCGCATGGCATTCCTGTTTTTGCAATACATCATCACCATATTGCTGCTTGTCTTGTCGCTCTATTTTGGCAAACAGTTGAACTTTTTACTATCCACCCCTCCCGGATATCGGACGGAAGGCATCCTCAGAGCCGAATTGTTCCACGAGAACAACAATCATCTCGTGCGAGAAGAAGAGGCCGACCGAAACAAGCGTGCTGCCCGATATAGTTATATCAAACAACAACTGAACGAATGTCCCTACATTGAGATGTGGATGAACTCACATCCTTCCATATTAAGAGGAAGTTCCTTCTGCACATTGCTGAATGATAAAGATACACGTCAGAATATGCTCACGCTGTTTCCTTCTCCCAATTTTTTCCATTTATATGATTTGAAGGTGCTGGAGGGAGAGATTCCGCAAAAGTTTGAAAGCTGGAGTGACTATAAAATCATTCTGAATAAAGCGGCGATGAAAGCGATGGGATATGCCCGAATGGAGGATGCTTTTGTACGAAGCGAGTCACCGCTTTGGATAACACTCAACGAAAAGGGAGAAATGGAAAAGGGAGGAACCAAACTAATGCCCGTGGTAGCTGTGATAGATGACTATTATCCCGCACATCTCACCCAAGGAGTAAAGCCGATGGCATTTGTTGTCGGAAAGGAAGACAACAGCGGTGACTTCATAATAGCCACCAAGCCCGGTAAGGAGAAAGAAGTGATGGAGCTCCTTAGAAAAATAGAAAAAGAAGCATACAACACGGAGGAGTTCAACCATTCCTGGCTTACGGATGAAGTCAGCGACTTATACTCCGAAGATAGAGAAACGGCTCATATTTACTCTGTCTTTGCTTTGATAGCCATTGCTATCTCTTGTCTAGGCCTGTTCGGATTATCCCTGTTCGACATCCGGCAGCGTTATCGCGAAATAGCTATCCGCAAAGTGAACGGAGCCGGCATGAAAGATCTTTATCTGTTGCTTTTCCGTAAATATATCAAGGTGATAGGCGGTGCATTTATAGTAGCTGTACCTCTCTCCTATTATCTCATACATATTTATACGAGGACATTCATCATGAAAGCTCCTGTCGGCATCGGCATCTATTTCATTGCTTTATTGGTAATCCTCCTTATTTCATTGGGAACCCTGATATGGCAGATACACAAAGCCGCCAACATAGACCCTGCAAAAATCATAAAATCAGAATAATCAATCATAAATTAAGACTATGCTTCAACACTATATAAAAACGGCCTTTCGCCATCTGTTAAAATACAAGACACAGAACCTGATATCCATTATCGGATTATCTGTAGGCATTTTATGCTTTAGCATCTGCCTCTATTGCAGCCGGTTCATCTACTCTGTCGACCAATGCTTCACCAATAAAGAACGCATTGCCAATGTAAACCTCTATACGCCGGACGGTACTACATATTGGGGCATTCCAGCCAATCTGATAGAGAATCTGCGCCAAACACCGATTGAGGAAGTAGAAGCTTATACCTTTGTAGCCGATCCCAATCAGCGCAGTTACAATGTAGAAACGCCCGAAGGAAAGGAGTTGCCCTACGAAGACTTATACACCATGGAGGTAGATTCTTCCTATAACAAAGTATTCACTCCCCAAATAGTGCAAGGTTCATGGGAAACGGCTTCGAATACCCCAAATTCCGTAATACTGACCCGCTCACTTGCGCGAAAAATATTCGGCAATGATGAGAGTCCGATAGGGAAACGGATGATATTGGCACAACGATTGTCCACCTCACCCTCCACCACGCCACGAACAGGAGGCATCTCCTACACCATACAAGCCGTGATAGAAGATATCCCACTCAATACCAGTCTGAGTTTCCTGCAGCAAATTGATATGCTGATCCTGAACGACAGTGAAGGTATATTGCAGTTTGAAAGTAATAATAATAGGACAGGCGGCTTGGGATTCGCCCTTCTCCGCCCGGGGAAAACGCCTACCCAGCTGGAGGCACGCTTTCGGGCAATGAACCTGAAACATACGATGTTCAAGAAAGAGAATGACGTGACAGCCTCTCCCTTTGGAAAGAATTTCCTCGAAAAATCCATCGCCCCTTATTTTGCCGGGATTACCTCCGTCATCGGCCTGCTGATTTTACTGACCGGTTTGCTCAACTTCTTCCAATTCCTGACAGGCAGTTACCTGAACCGCTCACATGAGTTCGGCATACGCAAAGCGACAGGAAGCGGTGACAGACAATTGTTCGGACTGCTCTTTACCCAGGCCGTATTCATCTCATTGATTGCTTTTCTGTTCACCTTCAGTATGATAGAAATGCTCAGTCCGTTCCTGTCTTTTTCATTGTTCAATTTCACCTTGCTGGTGGAACGGAACTTATTACTGACACAGACTACAGAATATATGGCAGGTATCCTCCTGCTGTGTTTATTATTGTGTCTGATAACCGTATGGCGAATAAAACATATTTCCATACAAACAGGCATTCGCGGCAGCAACCCCAAACGAAGCCGCCACAGTATACGTAATATCCTTTTGGGCATTCAGTTTTTCATCTGTTGGCTGTTCGTCGTGTTCACAACAGCTCTTTATCTGCAAGCCGACAAGACCGGAAGCACCCTGTTTCATACACTGACAGAAAAAGAAAAATCCGAAATCATCAGTCTTCCGTTGGATTACCGCTTTATGAAGAATAGCGAAAAACTGGCCTTGATAGAACGTATCAGCCGCCATCCTTCCATTACAGACAAGCTGCCGGCAGACATAAATTATCTGGGTGGCATTTCGGGTACAGGTATGTATACTGAAAAAGGAAACCGGGACAGCTATATAGAAGTCAACATTATGAACATATCAAGCAACTTCTTCGAGTTTATGAATATCCCCATCCTGAGCGGACATACTTTGGAAACAAACGAACAGATGGTGGCAGACCATAAACTAACGGAACGCATGAAGAAAGATTTATTGGGAATGACTTTATACAACTATGAAGACGGATATACCGTATGCGGCACTTGTTCCGATTTCATAGCAGATACCTATAACCAAAGCCAGGGATTCATCTTTCTGCCCTGCAACTTCAATGAGTATGTGGGCCATTGCTATCTGAAGTGTAAACCGGGCAGTGTGGAAGAAGTAAAAAGCTTCATAGAAGAGACATTGAAAGAAAGTTTTCCTCCAAGCATACAACCCCGGATTTCCACCTTGCTGGATGACATACATCAGACACAAGCCATAGAAAAGAAGAAGAAAATAATCCCTTTCATCTTGTTTTCTTCTTCTCTTTTGTCAGCCTGATTATCACTTTATTGGGCGTTTATTCAGCTATTACTCTGGATACGGAACGCAGACAAAAGGAAGTGGCTATCCGCAAGGTGAACGGTGCCGGACTGAAACAGATTATCCTGTTGTTTACCCGTATGTACATTTATCTGCTGGCATTTTCCGCCATCATAGCCTTCCCCATCTGTTACGTCGTGTTCCAGCTATGGAAAAATATGTATATTGTGTTCTTCAATGACGGACCACTGTTTTGGACTTCTATCTTTATGGGAGTAGCCGCCATTACGATACTGACCATTATTTTCCGTATTCTGAAGATTGCAAAGACTAATCCTGCCGAAGTTATTAAAAACGAATAAAAACGACTTCAACAATGATAACACATTATTTAAAAGTAGCTTTAAGAAATCTGCTAAAATACAAAGCTCACAGCTTTATATCCGCTATCTGTCTGGCAATAGGCATCACCTGTTTCTGTCTGACGAATTATTTTATTGATATTGTAACCGCACAAACAGATTTGCCGGATTACGAGCGTCGCATCAGCCTGGCCTGCTGTTCGGAGGATACCGCAGCCGACATCTATTGGAAATTGGATGACATCCGTTATCTGGATGAACAATCCATAACAGGCATGGACAGCCTTGTAACAGCTTCTTTTCCTCGCAATACAGAAATCACGGTCATCGACAAGAACCAGCAGGAACTGCCTTTCATCATCAAATACCAATGTGTTTCCTCTTCCTTCTTCCCCTATAAGGTCATCCGTCCGGTCAGTGGAAAAGGAAAACTCGATGCCCCCGATGAAGTCATTATTTCCCAAGAGTTCGCCCACAAAGCGTTTGGGAAAGAAGACCCGACAGGCATGATCATCCATCTCGTGCCAACGTATAAAGAGTATCCCGAACAGATAAAGGATTACAAGATTGTCGGTGTAGTTACCGACCAAGACCTCGATTGCTATTTTCCCTTATCCATGGATCCGTATGCATCATTCAGTGTCGGTACTTTCCTCATGGGAGAAACCACTCTAGAAAACCTGAACAAGCAACTGAAACAAACAACTTGGCAGCGTGGGGAACTGAATGTATATGCATACGCCAGCCTGAATGCGGCACGCAATGATGATTTGCAAAGAAACATCACCATGCTGCTTTTCCGCTTTGTCGGTTCTCTTATCCTGTTGTCGGGACTTATCAATTTCCTGAAATTCATCATCCAAATGTTTTATAACCGGCAACGTGAGCTGGCACTGCGCAAATGTCTTGGATCGAATATCAAGGGACTGTTCTCACTGCTCTTTGCCGAAATATTCTGGATGCTGTCCATTGCTTTCCTTCTTTCATTAATCATAACAGAGGTTGTAGTATCTTTGGCATATGTCTATATACCCCAAGAAGACATGATTTCCCTGCCTATGCCAAAGATATACGGCATGCAACTGGGACTGTACATGGTGTTGCTGTTGGTATGTATGTCCGTCATACTGTACCCCATTCACCGGTTGCGACAATTGAGCATCATTCATTATATCGTGCAAAAACGGGAACGGCACGTGTTTCGCAACATCATGATAAGTGTACAATTGGCTATCTCCATTTTCTTTGTAGGGGGCGTATTCGGAATCACACTCATCTTTAACGATATGTTCGACAAAATGTACAGCCCGTTATCTTCTGAGGAAGAGAAACAGATTGTATCTCTGTCGGTAAACAGCATTCGTATGCGGCAGAACATGGATGCCATTCTTTCGGATATCGACCGTCTGCCCGATATCACGGACCGGATATCCCTTTCCCGCTCCTTCGACATCCAAGCATTCACCTATATGAATTACATCAAAAACGGCCGACCCCAAGGACAAGTGCTCATGGCTACCGGAGATCCGCACTATTTTGAGTTCTTCAAGATTCCGATGGAAGGAAAGCTAGTGGACAAGAATGACCGGGGAACGGTGTACGTCAGCGAGCAGTTTAAAGAACAATTACAAAAAGACAGCATAGAAGGCAGCGTCACGCTGAGCGGAGATGAATATCGCATAGCCGGTACTTTCCGTGCATTATATAAGGAAGGCGGACAACGCAATCTGTCCGGTTCCGTATTTTTAGCAGACCCCTATCCTTCCGCTTATTACTTCAAGACCTCCGGCTCCGACGCTACCTCAAACGTAATCAAAGAGATAACGGAAATATGCCGTCGCTATGTACCTGCTACACTTCCACTGGATATTCACGATTTCAGTGACTCCAAGCAAACCGTCATGGGCACTGTAAACCTGATGCGGAGTGCATTCATGTTGCTGGCCATTGTCAGCCTGCTGCTGGTGATACTCAGCATTTATTCCGCCATCTCCATGGATACGGTCAGCCGGCAGAAGGAAGTAGCCATTCGAAAAATAAACGGAGCCACACCTAAGGTCATCGCCCTGTTGTTCGGCAAAACCTACTTAATTATTTATGTTCTCACTTTTTGCTGCGTCTATCCCATATTAAGACTGACTTTGGCAGAGTTGGCCGCAGACACTACTCTTGGGAATATTTATAGCTGGGACAAAGGCATGCTACTGTTCCTTGCCATCGCCCTGCTGATATTCTTGGTAACGGCTTACAAAATATATGAGATGATGCACCTGAACCCGGCAAATATCGTAAAAAAGGAATAAAAGAAACGTTCATCGTGCGCTATCGAACACGAATAGTGCAAAAGCGCACGATGAACATACACTAAGGCATTCCGTACAGCTCTTATTATCAACCAAATACATTTCAGGCACAGTTATTGTATATTACAATAAAGAACAAACACTTAAAAAACCGCTTTTATGATTAAACATCTCTTGACCATTACCCTCCGCAACATGACCAAACAGAAAGTAAGGAGCATCATATCCATACTTTGCATCACGGCAGGGCTGCTATGTTTCAGTGTTTGCCATTATTATAGCACCATCATGAGCCGAGGTAATAAATTCTTGGACACCTATGAACGCATGGCAGTCATTCGGGGCAAAAACAATCCCAACATGTACATAGGATTCAGTCCTGACAAGATAAAAGGATTGGGCAACGAAGAGATACTAGGAATGGCATTCTTCACTAATGGAACTACTAATTTTGAAACACAATCGGATGCCGTCTATCGTGTTTCTACCACTTTCTGTAACCATGACTATTTTCTGGTTTTCCCTCCAAAACTCATTGAAGGAAGCCTGAAAGACTTCGACAAACGACCGGACATCATTGTCGTGACCAAAAACTTCATCCGAAAATATGCCGATGCAGGCACTACCATCGGTTCTTCCGTCACCATCAATAAAAAAATTTATACCATAGGAGCCATCATAGAATCTTATCCGGCCGGCATGAATAACTACATCACCTCGTATGATTTATTTGTCCCGTCCCCTGAATCATACGGTGATAAAATACTGTTACTCAGAAATCCTTCGGATATAGAGACTGTGAACAAGCGGTTGGCATTGCTTGACTGGGAGGGCTACCGAGCAGAACCTCAATGCTATCTGATGAGCCAACTCCCCCACAGAGCAGGTATGGAATTGTATATCAGCATCATCGGATTGATTATCCTGATTGTTGCACTGACTAATTATTTTTCATTCAGCATCAGTTCTTTTGTCAACCGCACACGCGAAATAACCCTCAGACAATGCCTGGGAGGAAAGAGCAACAACATCTTCGGATTGTTATTCATTGAGCAATTCATCATTCTGACTTTCAGTTGCATTCTTACACTTGCCTTGTCCGAAAGCCTGTTACCGGCTTTCATCAACAGCCTGAGCTATGACATCCGGCGGGAATTGGAAATCGACATTCCTTTTCTGTTAGCAAGCGAACTAAAATATACGGTTCTCATCCTGGGAGCCTCATTCCTTCTGTGCTATGTGTCTGTCACCAGAATCATCCGCCATATACACCGCAAGGGGCTAAGCGGACGAGCCGGCAGAGGGAAGCATCTGCTGCGCAATATCTCGCTGGGGTCACAATTCTTCTTTTCCTTTCTTTTCCTTTTCGGAATTGCAGGAATATATATGCAAATGCAAAGCTATTCCAGCAGCACCACTCCTCTATTAACAGATGACGAAAAGGAAAACCTCATTATCATTCCCACCTATTCGTATGACAACAAATTAAATAAGGAGCTAACAGAAGTTTGTGACTACTTTCGTGCTAAAAGTTGGTGCGAATCATTATCTTTATTCTGTTTTAATACGATGAATATAGGAAAGAAATACGTCATCGTCCATCAAGTGACTGAAGAATATCTGAACCAGATGAAAATAGAGAAGCACCACAAACCGGGAGAAAAATTTGCTTATATCACACCTACCATCGATACTGAGATAAGAAGTGACAGCAGTTTCCAAACCATCCGGTTCAGAGAAGAATTGGAATACCCCATCAAGGGACAGTGCCATGTATTCCCTCAACCCCAATACGGGACTTCTTATTTGACAGTGCTTCCTTTTGAAAAAGGATATGAACCGTACAACATCATCTTACAGTTGAAAGAGGGTGCGAACCGCAAGCAAGCCCTGCAGGAAATAAAAGAGAAAATAAATCCTTATTATCCGGCAAATGCCACATATGAAGCAACAACGCTTTATGACAATCAGGTAGAAGGTTTGAATGTCTTGCGAAATCTGTTCATCGTCTGTGCCATCATATCACTGCTAATTACCATTTTGGGAATCTACCATTCCATACAGATAGATACGGAACGCCGACAAAAAGAAGTAGCCATCCGAAAAGTCAATGGAGCCCACATCAGCGATATTTATTGGCTCTTTGGCAAAAGCTATGTAATGCTTTATCTGGTAGCAATGATGTTGGCCGTACCGATATGCCTCTTTCTGATGATTATGGCAGACAGCATGATAAAGTTCGACTACAGGCATCCGATGCTATGGAGTATTCCAATGCTTGTTGCCGCCATGGTCATCCTGCTGACCATCAGTTGGCGCATTTACAGGATAGCCCGCATCAATCCGGCAGAAATTATCAAAAACGAATGATATAATAACATTTAAAATAGAACAATGATGATTAAGACAGTAAACTTACAGAAAATCTTCAAAACAGAAGAAGTTGAGACATGGGCATTGAATAATGTCAGTCTGGAAATTAAAGAAGGCGAGTTCGTCGCCATTATGGGTCCTTCGGGTTGTGGCAAGTCTACCTTATTGAATATTCTCGGATTATTGGACAATCCGTCGGGAGGCGAATACTACCTGAACGGCACAGATGTGTCTAAATTTACCGAAGCGCAGCGTACCAACCTTCGTAAAGGTGTCATCGGTTTCGTTTTTCAGAGTTTCAACCTGATAGACGAATTAAACGTTTACGAAAATATCGAGCTGCCCCTGCTTTACATGGGCATTCCGGCTTCCGAACGTAAGAAACGGGTGGAAGAAGCCATGAACCGAATGGCAATCGCCCATCGTGTAAAGCACTTTCCGCAACAACTTTCCGGCGGTCAGCAACAACGTGTAGCCATTGCCCGTGCCGTAGTAGCCAATCCCAAACTAATCCTTGCCGATGAGCCTACCGGAAACTTGGATTCAAAGAATGGCAAGGAAGTGATGGAACTGTTGACTGAACTGAACAAGGAAGGAACAACCATCGTAATGGTTACACACTCCCAACATGATTCGGGCTATGCGGGAAGAACCATCAACCTGTTTGACGGGCAGGTAGTAAACGAGGTAAAAATCTAGACCGCATTTTTCAGGAACGAATGGCACGGAGTTCACGGAACAAAAAAAAGGAATCCGTGTATCCGTGCAATTCTGTATCCAAAAGAAAGTGTATGAAAAGAAGCACTGTCAGAAGGGAAAGCCTCCAATGATTTAATCTTAAATGTTCTGAACCTAAAAGATACAAAGAAATGAACACCATTGCCATCTTTAAAATCATCTTCCGCGGTTGGTGGAGAAATAAACTGTTTATTCTCATCTCCCTCATCAGTCTGACAGTGGGACTTGGATGTACCAACCTGCTTGTCACTTTCTTTATTCACGAGTATAACATCGAACAGCAGACGCCCGACCGCCATCTCATCTTCGCACTGCGACAAGACTCTCCGATGGAAGAAGGTGTAAAAGTATCCTACGTCAATGCGAACACCGCCGAACAAATAAAGGGAAAATATGCTGAAATCACAGACATGCTACGCCTGAATGGGATGTACGCGGACATCTGTAAATACAACGGAATAAAATATGAGCACCCGGTATTTATCTGTGCAGATTCCACATTAAATAAGTTCTTTCACTACACCACCCTGGAAGGTAATCTAAGCACAGTCTTGACAACACCGGACAAAATCGCCATCAGCGAAACCTTTGCCCGTAAACTATTTCACGGTCATAGCGGAATAGGAGAAATGATTGAGATTATTGACGCAGATGGTAAGACACAAAAATATGAAGTAGGTGCTATTCTGAAAGAACGCCCACAATCATTCCTGCATTTCGACTTGTTAACCGGCATAACAGGAGAATTTTGGGGAGGCCCAACTCTTCTAAAGTTACACCCCGGTGCTTCCGCATCGCTCTTACAAGAGAAAATAAGAAAGGATAAAATGCCGACTCTCACTCCCGGAAGTACACAATATTATGTAGATGCTCTCAAAAACCTGTATTTTAATACCAACAAGAACAGCAAGCAACAAGAGCTTCCCTATTTCCAGCAAAGCGATGTACCTTTACTCTACATCGGCCTGATTTCGGCCCTGTTGGTACTTGCCATTGCCTGTTTCAACTATACCAACCTGAGCCTGTCACGCACCCTGCAACAGATAAAAATGATACATATCGAAAAACTGATGGGAGCTCAACTGAAGGAAATCCGCAGACAATTATTCTACGATGCGACGCTCACCGTACTATTGTCATTTCTCTTTTCCTTGCTGCTTATCAATGACTTACTACCGTGGTTCAATGAATTACTGTCGGCGCATCTATCCCTTTCTTTCTTTTTCAGCTGGCAAGTCTTGCCATTGCTTTTAGCATTTGTTTCTGCCATGGCAGTGATACCCGGCTTATATATCAGCCGGAAACTTTCTCGCCAAACCCTGAGCGAATACAGCCACAATTACACCGGAAGAAGAAAGCAGCAACAGATATGGATACTAGTCACCCTGCAATTCATTTTTTCTATAGGATTAGTTTATGCCACAGCAATGGCACAAGCTCAAATGAGTTTGTTGAAATCCCGTGCCTGCCGCTATGAAAATACCATCGAGCTAAATGGGAAAAGTCCCTTCTATAAAGAACTGAAAAACATCAACGGAATAGAATCAATATCCTTATCCATGAGCTCTGTACTGAATGCGTGGATGCACGAGCTTCCCATGCAGCAACCGGACGGCAGCGTGAAACATTATTATACAATACAAATTCCAACAGACACTGCATTCCTCTCAACCATGCACATACGCCAACTGGCGGGTGTATCACCGGCTAAAGCATATCAGGAATACTCTCATCCGGTATTTATCAACGAGAGCTATGCCCGCATATTGAACATTGATGCTTCCAAAATAGGACATAACCTCCGTGAATTTGATACATTTTCCGATAGCCTGAGCATATTGGCAGGTATCATAGAAAACTTCCCTTTCAATTCACTGGAAGAAGAAATCGCAGGACAAAAAATCTCTTTTGCACCCGAAAGCAGCCTGACCGGAGCAGGTATGTTTATACAAGCCAGACTACACCCCGAAACACGTCGTGAAACGTTGGCACAAATCAAGGAGTTATGGGAAAAAATGTATGACGGAAGAGAGTTTCAGTACACAGACATGCACCAACAGTTTATGCAACGGAACAAGATAATTACGACTCTGTCCAAAATCTTGATAAGCTACTCACTCATAGCAATGGTACTTACCTGTTTCGGACTGTTCGGCATTTCATGGTATGCTGTCCGCCACCGCACCCGTGAAATAGCCATCCGCAAAGTGCATGGTGCCTTAAACCGGCAAATAGTATGGGCATTGAACCGCTCTTTTCTATGGCAAATCCTGATAGCATACACCATTGCCATACCCCTTGTGTGGTGGCTCATGGAACATTGGCTGGCACAGTTTGCTTACCGGGCTTCCGCCACTTGGTGGAATTTCGTCTTACCGCTTGCTCTGGTTCTTGTCGTCACAGGCATTACAGTGACTATACATAGCTATCGCGCTGCCCGCAGCAATCCGACCGAAAGTCTCAAAACCGAATAACCACACCCATGGGCGTTGCATCAGACTCTCTTTCGCTTCTCCTGAAAAACAACAAGAGAGACGGAAACTACAATCAATGCAATGCCCATTGCACTATATACGGTAAATAGCTCTTTGAATACAAATACACCTATCAGTACTGCCGTCAACGGTTCCAGTGCACCGAAGAGAGAAGTCAGCGTAGGTCCTGCCAACTTAATGGCCTTTACCAGAGTAATGTTTGATATGGCCGTCGCAGGAAGTGCCAATCCAAGAATATACAGCCAAGTGATGCCATTGGTTTCCAGACGGATGCCTCCCTCCCAACACGAAAAACAAAGCACCCAATCCCATCACATAGCAAGTCAAAGCCGTGGAATCAATATGTACAGCACAGCTTTTCCTCACTCCTATAATATAGCCTGCATACGAAAACACAGAAATACAAGCAGCTACCAACCCTACCCCGGTATCTCCTCCACTAAATTCAATATTACCCGACGACAGTAATGAAGCTCCTATCAATGAAAGCAGTATGGCAGTAAATGTAACGACAGATTTCTTTTCTCTGCAAAAAACAATCATAACAACAGCCACTGCCAAAGGATACATGAAATGAATAATGGATGCCACTCCGCTTGCTATATTCTGATAAGCAATTACCAGACTGAATGAGGTAACCGCCCTGAACAAACTTAGTCCGAAAACGGTCATAAACTCCTTAGCCCCCAACCGGAAATTACATCCTGCAAGGAATCCGAACAGTAGCAATACCACCGTGGCTACTCCCCAACGATAAGTCAGCACTTCAAAAGAAGAAAAACCGACAGCCAATAAACTGATAGAAAAAAAAGGCGCCAGCCCGAAAGTTGCCGACGACACTGCTGCATATATAATTCCTTTTAACTGATTCATTCTGTCACTGTCTATCTGGAAACAGACACAAAGATACGAAAAGCAACTCATGCACAAAAGCCCGCGAGCGTAAATATTCTCAGATGAGTCAACCTGACACAATGACATATATACGTATAGGCTTATGCGTACGTACGTGCAGACTTATACGTATATACGTGAAGGCCGATGCGTACGTACGTATCGGCTCACGCATACGTATGCATATCCCGGCTGACCAGATACCGAATCAGACGTCTGCTGAAAAACAGATGCGGCTCAACAAAATATTGTCAAGCCGCACCATTAAAACAAATTCTTTTATTTCAATATGCCTAATTTCTTAAAGCATTGAGTCAGCTTATCTACTGCATAGTCAACCTGCTCTTTGGTATGGGTAGCCATCAAAGCAACACGAACCAATGTATCTTGGGGTGCACATGCAGGAGGAATAACCGGATTGATAAAGATTCCTTCATCAAAAGCCAATTTGGTCACCTCGAATGTCTTGTCAGTATCACGCACATAAAGCGGAATGATAGGACTCTCGGTATCACCGATTTCAAAACCGGCCTGACGGAAACTGTCTAATGCATAATTGGTAATCGTCCACAAGTTTGCCTTACGTTCGGGCTCTGTCTTCAAGATGTGAAGTGCTTCGCGTGCGGCAGCCGTTGCAGCCGGAGTGTTACTTGCAGAGAAAATATAAGAACGTGAATTATGACGCAACCAATTTATCGTGTCTTTGTCTGCTGCCACAAAACCACCGATAGAGGCAAGTGACTTAGAGAAAGTACCCATAATAACATCTACCTGATCAGTCAGGCCGAAGTGGTCACATACACCGCGTCCCTGATGACCGAATACTCCCAGGCCGTGAGCTTCGTCTACCATGATGCTGGCATTATACTTTTCTTTCAGACGGACAATTTCGGGCAAGTTTGCCAAGTCTCCTTCCATAGAGAATACACCGTCAACCACAATCAGTTTCACCGATTCGGGCTTGCACTTCTGAAGTTCTTTTTCAAGAGCTTCCATATCATTGTGCTTGTACTTTAACTGAGTAGAAAAAGAAAGACGACGTCCGTCTACAATAGAAGCGTGGTCACGGTCATCGCAAATGATATAATCATTACGGTCTGTCAGACATGAAACCACACCTTCGTTTACCGTAAAACCGGTAGAATAAACCAGCGCATCATCCTTACCTACGAATTCTGCCAATTCTTTTTCTAACTGAACATGAAGGTCGAGTGTACCATTCAAGAAGCGTGAACCTGCACAACCTGTACCATATTTACGGGTTGCAG
>ERZ827104.2078-NODE-2078-length-16080-cov-3.573105_pt1 | contig 16080 bp, 17 predicted proteins | sample MGYA00519781_ERZ827104 | MGnify/ENA primary metagenome ERZ827104 (study PRJEB31778, sample SAMEA3449257) | human gut metagenome | biome: human gut; feature: human-associated habitat; material: faeces | place: United Kingdom | collected 2010/2012 ... | reverse complement strand
TCGTTGGCCCGGCAGCGGCGTCCTGTCTGGGGGGACGGCGGTTTGTCTTTCCCCGGGACATCGATGCCTTTATTGCAGCGGAAAACCCCTGGTCGCTCTGTGAGGACGAGGGGGAGGCCGGTTCCCCGGAGGAACGGGTCGCCATGGCGCTGCGGCTCCGGGAGGGGCTGGACTGCACCGCCCTGGAAGCGGCCTGTCCGGGGTATGACGCCGGAGCGATGCTCCAGCGGGCCAGCCGTCCGGAGATGAGAGGGCTCTGCACCGTCACCGGACGCACCATCACCCTCACCCCCGAGGGCTTTTTGGTGGAGGGGGCGCTCATTCCCTTCCTGCTCTGGGGATAATGATCTGTTGTTTGGCTGTCCCCACGGACAGCTGAGCGATATAGCTGCGGGATAAAAACACTGCCCGGTTGGTAGTCCGGGCGCTGCCGGGGATTTCTCCGGGCAGTCAGTAACCTGCCTCCTTTGGTTGTCCGTTCCCGCTTCACACACCGGCACTGCCGGAACAAAAAGGAGGAAGCGGATATGCTCTGTTCGCGTTTGACTGTGGAATTTTCCCCGCCCTGGTGGGTCGGGACGCTGGAGCGCTGGGAGGACGGCCGGTATGAGGTCGGGCGTGTGGTCTTCGGGGCCGAACCCACCGAACCGGAGGTACTTCTCTGGGTGCTGCACCGGCTGTCCCGGCTGCGCACCACTCCGGCGATGGAAGCGCCTGCCCGCCGTCCCGAGGCACAGAACCCCAAGCGGCGGCAGCGTCAGATTGCCCGGGAGCAGCAGCGTCCGGCCGGAAAGAAGGCCTGGGCAGCTGCGGCAGCGGGACGGGAAGCCGAAAAGCAGACACGCCGTCAGCAGACGGCAGAGGAGCGCCGGGAGGCAGCCCGGGAACAGTACCGGCTGCACCGGCAGAAGCGGCAGCAGAAGCACCGGGGACACTGATCCCCGTCTGCCCGGCTGTGCACAACACCCCGGCGGGGACGATCCCTGCCGGGGTGTTTTTTATCTCCTGCGCAAAAATTTACAATCCCCTGCTTGTACCCCTGCCCCAAAACCCGTATGATAATAGAGGTACTCTTATTAAAAGGAAGCGATTACCATGGCAATCTATAATCCCGATGCCCCCAGACGCCTGCCCCTGTCCCGGCGGGAAAAGCTGATCCGGGCGGCGGGAGCCATCGTGCTGCTGGGCACAACCGCCTGGCTCCTGGCAAACTGGGGCAGCCTGCCGGTGCGTCTGCCGTCCCATTATGGTTTTGGCGGCGAGATCGACGGCTGGTCGGGGCGCGGCTCCCTGGGACTATTGCTGGGCATCGGCTGGGGCGTGTGGCTGCTGCTCGCCGTCACCCGGTATTTCCCCCGGGGCTGGAGCTTCAGCGGCCTGCCGGTCACCGACCGCACCCGGCCCATGCTCTACTGCCTGATGGGTGAGATGCTCACCGTGCTGCAGCTGGTCATTGCCCTGATCTTTGCCTTCCTCAGTGTCTGGCCTCTCACCTTCCGGCCCTTGCCCGGGTGGTGGTGGCCTGTGTTCCTGGGCAGTCTGTTCGGGAGCCAGGGCTGGTATCTCTGGCGGGCAGTCCGGCTGGGACGCACCCCGCCCAGGGAGTGAAGCCCTTGCACGGGAACGCAGTTCTGTGATATACTGATTTATTAGCATGTAAGCCATTTTGGAAGGCGAATTTTATGCAGGAGAGAAGAGCTTATGGCAACACGACGCGATGATATTCGCAATTTTTCGATAATCGCACACATTGACCACGGCAAATCCACTCTGGCGGACCGGATTCTGGAGAACACCGAAACGGTTGCCCGCCGGGATATGGAGGATCAGCTGCTGGACAATATGGATATTGAGCGGGAGCGGGGCATTACCATCAAGGCCCGGGCGGTGAATCTGCGCTATCATGCCAAGGACGGCAAGGATTACACCTTCAATCTCATTGATACTCCCGGTCATGTGGACTTCAACTATGAGGTATCCCGGTCGCTGGCAGCCTGTGAAGGAGCGGTGCTGGTGGTGGATGCCTCCCAGGGCATCGAAGCCCAGACCCTTGCCAATACCTATCTGGCACTGGAACACGACCTGGAGATTGTGCCGGTCATCAACAAGATCGACCTTCCCGCCGCCGATCCGGAGCGGGTCGCCCATGAGATCGAAGATGTCATCGGTATCCCGGCGCTGGATGCTCCCCGGATCTCTGCCAAGACCGGCCTCAATGTGGAGGAGGTGCTGGAGCGGATCGTCACCGATATTCCCGGCCCGCTGGATACCAGCAGTGAACCGCTGCGGGCGCTGATCTTCGACAGTTACTATGACAGCTACCGTGGCGTCATCGTCTATATCCGTCTGGTGGACGGCAAGGTAAAGCCCGGCGACCGCATCCGCATGATGGCTACCGGGGCAGAGTTCTCGGTGGTGGAGGTAGGCCACATGGGTGCCACTTCGCTGATCCCCTGCGGTGAGCTCACCTCGGGCGAAGTCGGTTATCTCACTGCCAGCATCAAGAGCGTGGCAGATACCCGGGTGGGTGATACAGTCACTCTGGCAGCCACACCGGCATCGGAACCGCTGCCCGGCTACCGCAAGGTCAATCCCATGGTCTTTTCGGGCATCTATCCGGTGGACGGCGCCAAGTATCCCGATCTCCGGGACGCTCTGGAAAAGCTGCAGCTCAACGATGCGGCTCTGTCCTTTGAGCCGGAGACATCCATTGCTCTGGGCTTTGGTTTCCGGTGCGGCTTCCTGGGACTGCTGCACATGGAGATCATCCAGGAGCGGCTGGAGCGGGAGTACAATCTCGATCTGATCACCACCGCGCCCAGTGTAATCTATAAGATCCATCTCACCGACGGCACCGATCTGGAGATCGATAACCCCACCAATTATCCCGACCCGTCCACCATCGCGTCGGCGGAGGAACCCATGGTGAAGGCGAGCATCTTCACCCCGGCCCAGTATATCGGCAATATTATGGAGCTGTGTCAGGAGCGCCGGGGCGAGTATATTGATACCAAGTATCTGGATACCGACCGGGTGGAACTGCATTACCGGCTGCCGCTCAATGAGATCATCTATGATTTCTTCGACAGTCTCAAATCCCGCACCCGGGGTTATGCGTCCTTTGACTATGAGCTGTCGGGCTATCAGCCTTCCAAGCTGGTGAAGCTGGATATTCTTCTCAATGGCGAGAGTGTGGATGCACTGTCCTTTATTATCCATGCGGACAAGGCCTATCCCCGTGCCAGAGCCATGGTGGAAAAGCTCAAGGAACACATTCCGCGTCAGATGTTTGAAGTGCCGATCCAGGCAGCCATTGGCGGCAAGGTTATTGCCCGTGAAACGGTCAAGGCGCTGCGAAAGGATGTACTTGCCAAGTGTTACGGCGGCGATATTACCCGAAAGAAGAAGCTGCTGGAGAAGCAGAAGGAAGGCAAGAAGCGGATGCGTCAGTTTGGCAGCGTAGAAGTGCCGCAGGAGGCATTCATGGCTGTACTCAAGCTGGACAGCTGAGGAGGAACCCGTCATGGATAAGGAAACCATCGAAAAATTCGACCTCCGGCAGTTTGTAAAGAGCTGGCTGCTGCCGCTGGCTGCGGAGATTGCCATTCTGCTGGTGATCTTCAATTTTGTAATCAACATCACCTATGTGCCCACCGGCAGTATGATCCCCACCATTTCGGAGCACAGCGTGCTGATCTCGCTGCGGGAGTACAATACCGATGAGCTCCAGCGGGGGGAGATCTATTCCTTCCACAGTGACGAGCTGGGCAAGACGCTGATCAAGCGGCTCATCGGATTGCCCGGGGAAACGGTGCGGATCGAAGGCAACGGCAATATCTATATCAACGATGTCCGCCTGGACGAACCCTATGTGAAGAACCAGGAATACGGCTATACCGGGACTTTTGAGGTACCGGAGGGCTGTTACTTCTTCCTGGGGGACAACCGTTCCGGTTCCAGTGATGCCCGCTATTGGGATAACCCCTATATCGAAGCGGAGGATGTCATCAGCCGGGCGGTGTTCACCATCTTCCCCTTCTCCGACTTCGGCTTCCTGGAATAGCAGAAAAAAAGCACCCTTGGATCAGGGTGCTTTTTCATTGTCCGGATCGGGGCGGCCTTTGCCGCCCTGGGAGAAACGGGCCCGGCGCCTCCCCTTTTACCGGCATTCGCCCGAGTGATGCCCGCCGCAGGTGCCGCAGGTGTGCTCACCACAGTCATGCTCGCCGCAGGTATGGCCTTCCTCATGGTGATGATTGCAGGTGGTATCCGGGTCAAAGGCCAGGCTTCCGGCAGCCAGCTTCTGTACTGCCGCCAGGGCGTCGCCGGATACACCGGGATAGAGCTCGATTCCAGCCTGAGCCAGAGCGGTGCGGGCGCCGGCGCCGATGCCGCCGCAGATGAGCTTTTCAGCGCCCAGACCGTGCAGGAAGCCAGCCAGTGCGCTGTGACCGCTGCCCAGTACCGGAACCACTTCCGAGCGGATCACCTGTCCATTTTCCACTTCCGCCACGAGGAACTGCCGGCAGTGTCCGAAATGTCCGAAGACCTGTCCATTTTCATAGGTTACCGCAATTTTCATTGTATCTGATCGCTCCTTGTTCGGTTTGTCCGGCTGTGCGGGCCGGGCTTGTTAGCTTCATCTTACTCCTTTGTCAGGGTCCTGTCAAGCGAGCCTTGTGGGAAGTGACAGATTTCCCACTGCATTTTCTCCATAATGCCAAAATTCTCCGGGCATGGGTCAATTTTATGAAAAAAGGGCATCTTTCTTCTTGCAACCATGGATCACAGGATTGTATAATAGAGGAAAGATGCAGGAGAGCATGGTGTTCTCCTGCAAAATCACAGAAAAATGAGGTGCAGTGATCCATGGAAAAACTCCGCGTGCTGTTTGTAGGCAACAGCCATACTTTCTTCAATGATATGCCCACGATTTTTCAGATGTTCTGCCGGGAAAACGGTATTGATGCTGAAGTAGTCATGCAGGCACATCCGGGTGTACATCTGAGCTGGCATCTGTCCCAGCAGTGGGAACTGCGGTACGGACTGGTACAGGGACATTTTGATTATATGGTATTCCAGCAGGCAGCGCATCCCTGTCCGCCCATGGAGGAGACCCTGCAGGACGGCAGCAGGATTGTAGAACTGGCCCGGGCACAGGGTGTCAAGCCCATTGCCACCATCACCTGGTGCGAGCGCCGCTTCCCGGAAAACCAGCAGAAGATGTATGAGATCTTCGATGCTCTGCGGGAAAAGACCGGTATCTGCTGTTCGCCGGTGGGCCAGGTATTCCAGCGGGTCGAGCGGGAGGAAAAGGACATTGACCTCTATTGGGTGGACGGCGAACATGCCTCCCTGTATGGCAGCTATGTAATTGCCGCCTGTGCCTTTGCCCGGATCACCGGCAAGAGCCCCATCGGCCTGCCCTATCGTTCCATCTGCAGCGTGCCCATGGACCGGGAGAAGTTCGCCCAGGTCAGCGAGCTGCGCCGTCAGGCCGAGGCCGAAGCCGATCCCGCCAGGAAGGAAGCTCTCACCGCCCAGGCCAACCAGCTCTCGGCGAAGGCCTTCGCTCCCATCTATGACCGGGAGAAGCTGTGGGTGGATCTGGAAGCGGACAAGGCTGCCCGTCTGCAGAAGATCATCGCAGAGGAAATTGCCAAGTATGACGCAGCCCATCAGGGTTAAGGAAGCGATCCGGACAATCCGTTCCCATCTCGGGGGACGGATTGTTTTTTTGCCGGAGGGATTTGCCCCGGCGCGCAAATCGTGCTACAATAGACCCACACACCCCACAGGAGGACAGAACCATGATTTTATCGGGAAAGGAAATCCTCCGGCATCTGGGCAAGGAGATCATCATTGAGCCATTCGACCCCAGCCGGATCAATCCCAACAGTTATAATCTTTCGCTTGCCAATGAACTGCTGGTCTATGAAAACGACCTGCTGGACATGAAGACCCCGAATCCCACCCGGCACATCACCATTCCGCCGGAGGGACTGGTGCTGGAACCGGGGCGGCTGTATCTGGGCCGGACCAACGAGTTCACCCGCACCGACAAATATATCCCCATGCTGGAGGGCCGTTCCTCCACCGGACGGCTGGGACTGTTTATCCATGTCACAGCGGGATTTGGCGATGTCGGTTTTGCGGGCTACTGGACGCTGGAGATCTTCTGTGTCCAGCCCATCCGCATCTATCCGGATGTCCAGATCTGCCAGATCTATTACCATGACATTGACGGCGAATATGAGCCCTACCAGAGCGGCAAATACCAGAACAACACCGGCATTCAGCCCAGCCTGATGTACCGGGATTTTGAGAAGTAAGCGCCGGAAACAGCACACGGGAGATTTTCCACACCCTGCCGGGGAGCAGGTGGAAAACCTCCCGTGTTTTTATTCTGGTTCGGGGCTGTATTCTCCGCACCAGCGCTGGCTATTGAACACACTGCCCGGCTTGCCCTGGGGGTACTTGCCGCAGATGCCGGATTTCTCACTCCGGTGCCGGCAGTCCCGGCAGATCAGTTCCTCATTCCGTATGAGCCTCGGAGCAGTCCGTTCGTCCCATTCAAACCGGGACACCTCCCGTTTTGTTTTGTCCATATCCTTCCCCCCTGTTTCTGTTTCGTCCGCCGGGGAACCCCGCCCAGCACCAGCTTCCCCGCACACGGGAACCTTCGCCAGCCCACAACGCCGCAGCCCTTCGCACAGCCCGCCTTTTTCCACACCAGACTGCCGCCGCTGTGGAAAATCACACGCCGGTGTCCTCGATCCAGTGGATGGGGTGGCTCTCCCAGTAGCCTTTCCACACATAGTCCGCCGGTTCGGTCAGATTCAGCTGATAGAACCGGAACGCCACCCATTCCTTTTTGGACTCCACCCGCTCCCGGTAGGTGTAGCGGTAGGTCATGCCGATGTTCTGCATCACGCCGCCGCTGCGGGGATTGAGGACATCATGGGTCGCCGTGAGAAAGGGCAGTTCCCCGTCCCTGCGCACCTGTTCCACCACCGCCCGGGCCGCTTCGGTCATCAGTCCCCGGTGCCAGCAGGCCTTTCCCAGTCCGTAGCCCAGATCGTGCGCCTCTCCGGGGGCGATGTTCACATAGCCCACCGGCCGTTCCGGCTCCTCCCGCAGACAGACCGCATACCGCCAGCCCGTTTCGGTGCGGTAGGTGTCCAGGAACCGCTCCCGCAGGAACTTCTCTGCCTCCGCCAGCGTTTCCACCGGGAACCAGGGCAGGAAGCGGTTCACCTCCCGGTCCCGGAGCAGTTCCCACAGAGCCGGGGCATCTTCCGGCACAAACCGCCGCAGGATCAGCCGGGGTGTTTCCAGCCGGGGCGTGTTGCGTGGATTTTCCATCTCAGATCCCTCCTGTTCTGTCCGCATCCTATCATGTTTTCTGTCCCCATACAACCCTCCCATACACAAAAAAGAGCTTCCCCCATCCCGAGGGAAGCTCTTTTGTTATACAGTCAGATATATTTCGCCAGGATTATACACGATGCATGAGATCGGTATAGGTAGGCATGGGCCAGCAGGCGCTGTCCACATGGGTTTCGGCGTCATCGCAGACAGCCCGGAGGGCATCCATTCTCGGACGCACCAGATCCACCATGGCACGGGCCTTTTCGGCGGCGCAGCCGGTCTGTTCAGCGGACTGAACTGCCGCAGCCAGTTCCCGGTTGGCCCGGATAATGCCGCTGACATCTTCGGACAGGGCCGAGATCTGTTCCTTGAGCTCATCGTTATAGAGGTTGAGCTTTGCCATGTTCTCATAGGAGCCTGCCAGAGCACCGGCATACTTTGCCACAGCGGGAAGGATCTGGCGTTCTGCCATTTCCATCATCACATGGGCTTCGATGCCGATCACCTTTTCGATGCCTTCCACGAGGATCTCATACCGGGATTCGTACTCGGGACGGGAGAGAACCTGCTGCCGTTCAAAGAGGGCAATGTTCTTTTCGTCCAGGTAAGCGGGAGCCACATCCAGGGCGGTCTTGAAGATGGGCAGACCACGGCGGGCTGCTTCTTCCTCCCACTCCTTGGAGTAGTTGTTGCCGTTGAAGAGGATGCGGTCATGCTGTTCGAGGGTTTCACGGATGATGGCTACCACAGTTTCATCCCGCTTTTCGGGCCCGGCCTCTTCCAGACGGTCCGCGAACTGCTGGAACACATCCGCGAGGATGGTGTTGATAAAGGCATCCGGCACAGCGGCGGACTGGGTGGAACCCACCATACGGAACTCGAACTTGTTGCCGGTGAAGGCAAAGGGCGAGGTACGGTTGCGGTCAGAGTCGTCCTTGAGGACGCCGGGCAGCACGGGAGCGCCGATGCGCATATAGCTGCGGTCGCCATGAACCATGTTTTCGCCATGGGCAGTCTTGTAGAGGATGCTGCTCAGGTAGTCGCCCAGGAAGATGGAGATAATGGCCGGCGGAGCCTCAAAGCCGCCCAGACGATGGTCGTTGCTGGCGGTGGCAGAGGAGAGACGCAGCAGGTCGGCATATTCGTCCACACCCTTGATAAAGGCGCAGAGGATCAGCTGGAACTGCAGGTTCTGCTCCGGCTTCTTGCCGGGCGAGAGCAGGTTGATGCCGTCATCGGTCATCAGGGAGTAGTTGTGATGCTTACCCGAGCCATTGGTGCCCCGGAAGGGCTTTTCATGCAGCAGGCAGGCCAGACCCTTTTCCTTGGCAACCACCCGCAGTACTTCCATCACCAGCTGGTTGCGGTCGCAGTCCACATTGGCGATGTCAAATACCGCAGCCAGCTCATGCTGAGCCGGGGCAGCTTCGTTGTGTTCACTCTTGGCGGGGACGCCCAGTTCCCACAGCCGGCGGTCCACTTCATGCATGAAGTCGGAGATCCGGATGCGGATGCGTCCGCAGTAGTGGTCATCCAGTTCCTGGGTCTTGGCGGGCTTGGCACCGAAGAGGGTGCGTCCGCACAGCTTGAGATCCAGGCGCTGTTCATAGCGCTGACGGTCCACCAGGAAGTACTCCTGTTCATTGCCGCAGTAGGGGGCCAGCCGGCGGGAAGTGGTGTTGCCCAGAGCCCGGAGCAGCCGGATGCCCTGCTTGTTGAGGGCAGCCATGGAACGCAGCTGAGGGGTTTTGGTATCCAGTGCCAGACCGGTATAGGAACAGAAGGCGGTGGGAATAAACAGGGTCTGATCCCGGATAAAAGCGGGAGAAGTGGGGTCCCAGGAGGTATAACCACGGGCTTCGAAGGTAGCACGGAGGCCACCATTGGGGAAGGAGGAAGCATCGGGTTCACTCTGGATCAGATCCTTGGACGAGAACTCCACGATAACATTGCCATTATTATTATTATCAGGCATAATGAAGGCCTCATGTTTTCCAGCGGTGATATTGGTCATAGGCTGGAACCAATGAGAATAGTGGGTGGCGCCGTTTTCCACAGCCCAATCACGCATGGCAGCAGCCACAGCTCCTGCGATTGTACTGTCGAGTTCGGTACCCATGCGCTGTGTAAGTTTCAGACTTTCATACACATCGCGGGGCAGTCTTTGGGACATTACAGCATCACTGAATACTTTGATGCCATAGGTTTTGGTAATATCCATACTCTGTCTTCCTTTCTGCTTGAAAAATAATAATGGCAAATGATCAGATGCCGGTGAACCCGGTCATCTAATATCCATCAGTATACAACATTTTATTCTGTTTGTTAAGGGAAAGTTTTGAACTTTTGAAAGATTTTTTCCCATAGCGCCGGGATTTTCGGGAAACAGAGGCACAAGTCTGCATCGAGAAGGGTAAAATGCAGGAATTCCTTCAAATCAGCAATCGAGCAGTGATATTGACAAGCGAAAGCCGGGTCGTTACAATGAAAGCAGAGCAAAATACTCTCAAATCCCAGGAAGGAGGTGGACGGGGCGATGGGGGAACTATACTGGATTGCGTTATCCTATCATCTGCCGAGTGATTCGAGCAAGAGCCGGGTTTATTTATGGCGGAAGCTGCGGGAACTGGGCGCCGAGAATCTGCGGCCGGGGATTGCGGTACTGCCCCGGACACCGGAGAATCTGCGGCGGATGCGGCAGCTTCTGCAGAAGATCCGGGAGATGGACGGCGAAGGGACGCTGGCAGAGATGCGTTTTCTGGAGGAATCAGCGGAACAGGCGATGGTGGAGCAGTTTTCGGCCCAGGCCCGGAGCGGCTATGACCGGGTAATCCGGCGGGGCATGGAGCTGATGCAGAAGAAGCCCGACTCCCGGGAGCTGGGACGGCTGCAGCGGGATCTGGAACAGGCGCAGCGGCAGGACTACTTCCATACCGGACTGACCGGGGAACTCCGGGGCGGCCTGGAACAGCTGCTTCACGCCGCCGGGGAGAGCGTGCATGAGTTTGCCGATGCCTTCCGGGAGCTGCTGGACGAAAAGGACAACTGAATCCAACCGCACAGTCCCTGAGATTCTCAGGGGCTTTTTTGCGCCATATCCGCCAGCGGACGCATCATGCCGCACAAGCGGTCACACGCCGCCCAATCCGCTGACCGCCGGCCTTCCCGTCACACAGGCGCAGAGCCGCACGACCCAGCCGCCCAGCCCGCTATATTCCCCGTCACTAACTCCCCCATTCCCGCATATTCCTCCCACACTGACCCATATAAAAATCCCGGAAGCAGACCGCCTCCGGGATTTTTTGTTATATCAGGCTCAGTGCGATTCCCAGTACAGCGGAGGCTCCGATGAGCGCTCCCGGGGCAAAGGGCTTTTTACGCAGGCCCAGGCTTGCCAGCTCTCCCAGGAGCAGCGCACCCAGGACTGCGGCGGCAACGGGGTCAGCACCACCGCCGGAGAATATCGCATCGGAGCAGAGCCCCACACCCGCCGCCAGGATCAGCCCGGCCAGACAGGGCTTGATGCCCTGGAGCGCTGCCCGTACTGCCGGATAGCCCAGCAGACTGCGGAACGCCGCCGATACCAGCAGGATCAGTACAAAGGAGGGCAGCACCACGCCCAGGGTAGCTACCAGGGCGCCGGGCAGACCGGCTTCCGCAGCGCCCACATAGGTTGCCAGGTTCACCATGATGGGGCCGGGAGTGGATTCCGCCACAGCTGTGAGGTTCGCAAACATCTGCGCGTCCATCCAGCCATGGCTGAGCACCGTATCCCGGATCAGGGGAATGGCGCCATACGCCCCGCCAAAGGCAAAGGCGCCGATTTTCAGGAAGGCCCAGAACAGTTCCATCATGGGTTCTCTGCCCCCTTTCCGGCGGGGGTCTCCCGGAAGAGCAGCACACCGGCGATTCCGGCGAGAAGCATCAGTTCGATGGTGGAGATGGGCCAGCCCAGTACCCGGGCCAGCAGCGCCAGACCAAAGCCCGCAGCTGCCAGTCCGGTACGGAGCGACCGTCCCTGGGGCTTTTTGCGCAGCTTCAGCAGCATTTTGGCGCCGGCTTCCAGAACCAGCACAGCCACTGCCGCCCGGATTCCCCGGAACGCCCACTCCAGCACCGGCAGATCCAGCAGTTCCTCGAAGCAGAAGCTCAGCCCCCAGAACAGCAGAAAGGCCGGCAGGACGATCCCCACTGTCGCCGACACTGCCCCGGCAAGCCCGGCCTGCCGCCAGCCGGTATAGGTGGCGCAGTTGATGGCAATGGGGCCGGGGGTGGACTCTGCCACTACGGTGATGTCCATGAGCTCATCGGCGGTGAGCCACTGGCGTTTTTCCACGCACTCATGGTCGAGCAGGGCGATCATGGCATAGCCGCCGCCGAAGGTCAGTGCCCCGATCCGGAAGAAGGCCCAGAACAGTTCTCCCAGGCGCTTCATTCTTCCATCTCCTTGTGGGTATGGCATTCACAGGCTTCGGGGCCAGGGCATCCCTCCGGCTTCTCCGGGCGGCGGCACTTCTCATGGGGGCGGTGCTCCTCCGGCTCATGCCCGTGACAACCGCACTCCCCGTGGGGGCGATGCTCCTCCGGCTCATGTCCGTGACAGCCGCACTCCCCGTGGGGGCGGTGTTCCTCCGGCTCATGCCCGTGACACCCGCACTCCCCGTGAGGGCGGTGCTCTTCCGGGCCGTGTCCATGGCACCCGCACTCCCCGTGAGGACGGTACTCCTCCGGCTCATGTCCGTGGCATCTCTTGCGGAAGCCAGGTTCGCCCATCTCCGCTGCCAGCATGTGCCGCCGTCCGCAGCCATGCCCGGTCTCCTCCATGGGAGCCTTCCGGGCAGCCTCCGCCAGCTGCATGAACTGTTCGCCCAGCTGTTCCAGTGCCTCGGGCACCAGACGGTAGTGGCTGTGATAGCCCAGCTTTTCCACGGTCACCAGTCCGGCCTCCCGCATCACCCGCAGGTGCTGGGACACCGCCGGTTCGCTGATGCCCAGCATCCGTGCCAGAGAGCGCACACAGTACTGCCGCCGGGTGAGCAGTTCCAGAATCCGCAGCCGCATGGGTTCACCGATGGCCCGGATCAGTTCTTCTCGTTCCATAGTTGTTTCCTCCTTGGGATTTTATTCTGTCCCCAGTATACTGCCGCAATCTATTTAAGTCAATACTTAATTAAATATCCCACAAAAAAGGACAGAGCCCGTTTTCCGGACCCTGTCCCTGGATTCATGCTTCGGTGAGGGGGAACCACTGGTACTGTGCCGGGCCCTCATAGCCCCAGGCCCGGGTCATCACCCGGAGCGCCTCCCCTTCCCCGGGGAATACGCCCACAATGCCATATCCTCCAGACATAAAGGAGCGGAAGCCCGCCGATTCAAACTGGTCGAGCACCGTATACCGGCTGGAATCCTCCTTGTCCGGGAACCACAGCACTGCCGCATGGGCCCAGCTGTCCTCACTGGCCTCCTCCTGCGTCCGCTTGTAGCCGCCGTTCAGCGCCAGTACCACGCCGAATTCTCCCTGTACCGCTTCGGTCACCTCCATGCAGTCAGGGTCAATGCCCTGATCCGCACAGTAGTCCCCGGTCAGTTCCAGCAGAGCTGCCGGGTCAGCCGCCGGTTCATTTTCCGGCCAGTCGGTCACGGTTCCGGGGACTGCGATCCAGTCCTCGCCATGGATCTGATCGGTCGGCTCTCCCTGCCCTTCGGCATAAAACGACACAATGTCATAATCGGGGTTCTGTCCCATAGAGAGCCGGGTCTGCCGAAGACCGTCCTCTGTCCGGATGGTCCAGTCCACCTGTTCCAGAGCCGGCAGGGGGAGATCCTCCGTTTCCCAACTGTATGCGTCTGCCCCAAAGAGCGCCTGACCATTCACCACCACGACTTCTTCTTCCGCAAGATCCCAGCTTGCCTGGTAGAGTTCCGCCCGGCTCTCGTCATAGGGTTCGAATTCCAGCAGAGCCATCTCCTCCGGCAGGAATTCCGCCAGATTCTCCCCGGGCATCCGCAGGAAGAAGCGGTTCTTCTGACCGGCATAGTAGTTGGTGTGATACAGATATTCCGCCCACTCAGGCAGCAGAGGCTCAAGGTTCAGGTTCATCAGCTGGAAAACTCCCTCAGGGCTATCGTCATTCCACTTCTCAACCACCACTACCGGCCCGGCGCCGGTCTGTACCACTGTGTCGTTCACATCGCCCAGCAGCGTCCCGTCCAAACCTACCTTGTACCAGGTGGTCTCCTCGCCCTCGTCCTTCCGGAGCTGCCCCAGGCCGTTATCGTCAAAGTCATACCCGAAGGCATATTCCGCCGGCACCAGCACCGACCCATCGGCGGCACGGATGCCATAGCTGCCGTTTTCCTCATAGAGGTAGGGGCGTTCTTCCGGCATGGGAATGATGGACGGAGCATTTTCCAGCGGTACTGCCACCGCTGCCGCCTTTGTCCCGGAGGACTCAGCCTTTTCCGGTTCTGCCATACTGTTCTGGGAGCTGCCGGAGCTCTCCGGATTCTCCTCCGGTGTGCGGGCTGTACAGCCGGTGAAGAGCAGCGCCGCTGTGAGAGCCAGAGCCGCTGCCCGGATCAAAGTCTTTCGTTTCATGGGAAAATCCCCTCCTGTCCTGATTTTTACGCCCCAGCCGATCCGTTCCGGCAGACCAGCTGTTCTCTCTCCCAGGCAAGATAAGCCTCCAGTTCCGGCTGGCAGAGCTTCCAGCAGCAGTCCAGCACAGCGGCGTCATCGGCATAGCCTTTGCCGGGGACACTGTCCGGGTAGAGATCCCAGGGCGATACAAAGTAGAGCAGTGCGCTGACCACCTGGGCCATGGCAGCGGCGGAGATGACAGTGTATTCCCCATCCAGATACCGGCGCAGGAGACGCTCCAGCACCGGCACAGCTGCCAATGGTTCTCCGACGGTGCGCACCACCTCTTCCTTCTCCTCCAGACGGAGCAGGAATTTCTGCATCTGGCTGGGGCTGGCAAGCAGGCGCTGGGCGTCCACATAGCCGCGCTGCAGGGCTTTCCGAACGGTTTTTTCCTCAAATCGTCGTTCCATCGTCCTCTTCCTTTCTGTCCAGACTGTTGCAAAGCCGCATGGAAAAGGAAAAACTCCACTGCTGGCAGGAACCCCTCCGGGGACAGCCAGAGAAACCCTCACCCGGGTGTTCCCTTCTGATTCCATCATACCCGCTTTTCCAGAGAAAGGCAAGGTTTCCCCGGGAAAACCGCCCGCAAAAAAGAGCCCTCCGAGGAAGGCTCTTTTTCGCAGTTATAATTCTTCTGTAAGGGTTCCGGGCTGCGGGTCAGACGGACGCCCCCGCACCGGCAGGCACAGTTCACACTGGTGTGCGTTCACCAGATGTACCTGGTAGCGCTCCATCACCGGACGGGTGCGGTCCAGCACTCCGCCCAGTCTGCCGAGTTCGGCAAAGCACTGATGCCAGGCCGTCTGAACGCCTTGCACCGTGTGGGGAATCACGAACACCGCATACCAGCCGCCCTCCAGTTCCCTGCACAGGGCTGTGTTCTGATCCGGCTGCCAGTTCTCCGGCTTCGGGATACAGACATCATAGCGGCACTGACAAGGCGCGGTGACAGCGGGATCATCCATTGCCATGGCATAGATGGGTTCCATCTCCAGCCCCTGTTCCCGGACCCACTGTTTGAAGGCCTCCATCAGCCTGTGGTTTTCCGGGCCATAGGCACCGGTTCTTCTCCGGCAGAGCACCGGGAAGGAGGGAATCTCCTCCCAGACTGCCTCTGAATAAAACTTCAAGCATCACATCTCCTGTTTTTCCAAGTACATCGATGTCCAGTCCTATGGTAATCCCAGTTAAAATGATTTGCAAGAAGTTTTTTATATTGGAACAAAAGCCCGGGACAGTCCCCGGCGGAGCGGTTCTTATCCCCGCACCTGGCCCTCGCCCAACACCACATACTTGTAGGTGGTCAGGGCAGTCAGACCCATGGGGCCGCGGGCATGGAGCTTCTGGGTGGAGATGCCGATCTCCGCGCCCAGCCCGAACTCGAATCCATCCGAGAACCGGGTGGAGGCGTTGGCATAGACGCAGGCGCTGTCCACACCCAGCAGGAACTTCTTCACGGTGGTATAGTTCTCGCTGACAATGCAGTCCGAGTGCCTGGTGCTGTACTTGTTGATGTGGGCGATGGCCTCCTCGGCGCTGTCCACCACCTTGACGCTCAGTTCCAGCGCCAGGTATTCCTTATAGTAGTCCTCCTCGGCGGCGGGCAGGATATGGCTGTCCCAGGTCCGGGCAGTTTCGTCGCCGTGGATCACCACACCCTTTTCCAGCAGAGCCTTCACCGCTGCGGGGCCGAACGCGTCTGCCACAGCACGGTGGATCAGCAGGCTTTCGCAGGCATTGCACACCGAGGTGCGCTGGGTCTTGGCATTCATCAGAATGGGCAGGGCCTTTTCCAGGTCGGCGTCCTTGTCCACATAGACATGGCAGTTGCCGGTACCGGTTTCGATCACCGGGACAGTGGCGTTTTCCACCGTGGAGCGGATCAGACCGGCGCCGCCCCGGGGAATGAGCACATCCAGATAGCCCGAGAGCTTCATAAAGGCGGTGGCAGTTTCCCGGGAGGGGTCTTCTACCAGAGCGATGCAGTCGGGGTTCAGCCCGGCTTCGGTCAGAGCCTGGCGCATCAGCTTCACCAGACAGATGTTGGAGCGGAGAATATCCTTGGA
>ERZ827104.2077-NODE-2077-length-16085-cov-3.161946_pt1 | contig 16085 bp, 15 predicted proteins | sample MGYA00519781_ERZ827104 | MGnify/ENA primary metagenome ERZ827104 (study PRJEB31778, sample SAMEA3449257) | human gut metagenome | biome: human gut; feature: human-associated habitat; material: faeces | place: United Kingdom | collected 2010/2012 ... | reverse complement strand
TTTTAAATAAAAGGTTTTTTCAAGCCTGTATTGTACCCCGGGCTCAATATCACAATAAGCCGATAAATTATAAATTTATGCTACTAAAAATAACTCTTGTGAGTGGCAAGAGTTAATCAAAGGGACTGCCACTCCATAGTCATTCTCTGCAAAAAAATCAAGGAGATGCGACTATGAAAAATCAATTTGCAAATGACATTATTCAAAGAATATTGCCGCATATCGACAACGCACAAGCTGACAAGCTTCGGAAAGTGCTGTTCATCGTGATGGAGAGCTATGAGATACAAAAGTGAATCGGGGTGAACGGACAAAGTATCTCGTCAGCAACAATCATCCGGCTATCGTAGACAGAGATTTATTCAACTCGGTTCAGGCGGAAATTGCGCGGCGGAGCAGCAAACGACGGACTTCCGATAAAACGCTTACCTCGCTTGGCAAGTACAGCGGCAAATATGCTCTTTCAGAACTTTTAATATGCGCCGAGTGCGGTAGTCCTTATAAAAGAAAAACATGGACAAACGGAAGTGAAAAGCGTATTTATTGGCGCTGCCTTGATCGAATTGAACACGGTGCAAAATATTGTCCGCACTCAAGAGGCTTTGAAGAAAAAAGGTTACACAGCGCGATATGCAGAGCGTTAAAGAAAGCGGTAAATGATAATGCGGAATCGCTTTTGCTGATTAAGTCAAACCTTGCTTATGCAGTTACCGGAGATGAAGCAAATCTTGATTTGGGAGCCATTGAAAAGCTCATTAAGGAAGCGACAAAGGAAATGGAAGAATACATTGTGAGTTACCGCAGCACAGGCGGTGATAAAAACCAGTATCTGGAGTGTATCCAAAGTGCTGCCGATGAAATTAAAGCCCTGCGTGTTCAACTTGAAACTGCAAAGTCAAAGCTTGAAAAGTGCGACGAGGCTAATGCCGAGATCAAGCGGCTTTGCGATTGGTTGGATTGCCATGACACTTCCTTTGCTGATTATGATGACATCGTAATTCGTCGGGTTGTGGAGTGTATAAAGGTTTATAAAGACGGAACAATCACGGTAATAACAAAATTCGGAACAGAAGCGACAGAAACTATATAATAAGAAAGTCGGCAGATGAACTGTCGGATTTTTACATACAAAGAGCTTGTATGGCTTTCCGAAATATGCTATAATCATAATAGCGCAAGGGATCTGTGATTGTGCTATTTCGTCCCGACAAATATGAGAGACGAATAGATATATGCAATGAGCCGAAAAGTGCTTGTTTTAAGGGATGAAACGCATTGTGCGATTTCGTCGCGCAGTCACAGACCTGTGCGACTATAAAGCACAAAAGCCCAAAACCCTCGAGAAATCGAGGGTTTTTCGCTGTTTTAGGAGCAAATTTCAAAAGATAATTTTAAGGCACAAAACCCTATAGAATGTTCGACTAAAAGGACTTGAACCGAGGAAGCTTATATTTCTCAAAATCAGACCTCATTTTTTATATGAGAATTTATTGCTGACTTACCACACGGACTCGAACTAAAGTTATATATTATATATTATATATAGACCGTAATTTCTTTTGTTCCTATAAAAACAAAAAATCAAACGCTTGCCATAAAAACGGCGGCGTTTAAATTTTTATTTTTAAAATACCTTGACTTTTAAGGTATTTTTAGTTATTATATACATTAAGGAGATGAGGATATGTCTATCGCAAGCGATATTATAAGGGAACACACCGACACGATAATTTTATCGGCGCTGCTGCTGCGCGACAGCTACGGCTACGAAATAAATAAAAAAATAAAATCGGCATCGGGTGGCAGATATGAGCTTAACGAGGCAACGCTGTATACTGCGTTCAAGCGCCTTGAGGACGGCGGCTGTATAAACTCCTACTGGGGTGCCGAGGGCACGGGCGCCCGCAGAAAATACTACCACATAACCCCCACCGGCATAGATAAATGCCGTTCACTTATTGCGGAATGGGAAACGGCGAAAAAGATTATTGACGAGCTTATTGAAACGGAGGAAAATAAAAATGAATGAAAAACTGCGCGAACACATAGAGAAGCTTTTTAAAAACGCACCGCAAACCCGCCAGGCGGTGGAAATAAAGGAAGAAATACTGCAAAACACCATTGACCGCTACAACGATTTAAAGGCGGAGGGCAAGAGTGACGAGGCGGCTTATAATATCGCCATTGCCGGAATAGGTGATGTTGACCACCTGATTGACAGCATTATAGCCCCGGTAGCGTCATCGGGCTACTCACGCGAGGAAATACGGAAAAATCAAAATAAGCGCACGCTGCTTTTAGCGGTTGCTGTGGCGCTTTACATACTTTGCGTTGTGCCGGTTATAATTTGCGATGAAATAGGCGTAAACGAGGTTTTCGGTATAGTATCAATGTTCGTTATAGCGGCGGTTGCCACGGCGCTGATTATTTACCGCAGCGGGATGAGGCTTGAATATACCGCAACCGACGACACGGTGGTTGAGGATTTCAAAAAATGGAACCGCGAAAAAAACGAGGACCGCTCGCTTATGGGTGCTATAAACGGCGCTGTTTGGGCGCTTACCTTAACGGCGTATTTTGTTATAAGCTTTTTAACCGGGGCTTGGTATATAAGCTGGCTTATTTTCATAATCGGCGGCGCGGTCTCCAATATAGTAAGAGCGGTTTTCGATTTAAAGAGATGAGGTGCGCATAATGAAACGAAACACAATTGCAAGAATATGGTCGCTGGTAGCTGTTTTACTTACTTCCTTGCTGGTAGTCGGTATTAGCTCCTCCCCCTCCTCGTTTTTTACGGGGGATTGGTCGTTCGGCATTATCGGAGTAACATATAAAAATTCCGCCCTTTACAATGTGGGCGGCGGAACGGTGACCGATGAATTTCATAGCATTAAGGTGAACTGGACAAACGGAAAAATAAATATTGAGTCATACGACGGCGAGGATACCGTTATAAGTGAAACCGAGGTTGCGGAAAAAGAAAACAAGCTCCGCTGGCGCGTGGAGGACGGTGTTTTAAAAATTCAGCAAATGGCGGCAGGTATGCGATTTGGGTTGAAACAAACTCCGAAAAAAACGCTTACGGTTAAAATTCCGTCAAACGTGGCGGAAGGGCTAAAAGCCGTCACGTCCGATTCGGTATCGGCTGAGGTAACTATTACCGGCATTTCGGCGAGCGATAAAATAGAAATTGACACCGTAAGCGGCGGCGCAAATTTGAAAAATATCAAAACAGAAAAGCTTGATATTGATACGGTAAGCGGCAATATAAAAGCCGCCGGAGAATTTACAGAGCTTGAAAGCGACAGTGTTTCGGGCGATATAACGGTAAGCTCCGCCGTACCGCTTGAAAAACTGGACTGCGACAGCACAAGCGGTAATATAAGACTTACAATACCCAAAGACAGCGGCTTCACGCTTAAAGCCGATACCGTAAGCGGTGATATAAGCTGCGGGCTGCCCACTGTTTCCGAAAGCAAAAATCGCCGTGTTTGCGGCGACGGCTCTGCCGATTTTGAAACAGACACGGTAAGCGGCGACCTGATTATAACGTCGGCTGAATAATATTACAGTATACATACACTTTGCAGCAAAAAATAATCCCGCCTCAAATAAGGGGGATTATTTTTTGCTCTGTTTTTCTTTAAATCGCTGTGAAGATCAGCAACTCACTGTCGCCGTCATTATTTGCGGTGTAGGTAAGGTTAAGCCCGGCGTTCATAAGCAATGCGCCCGAATAGGTCTCGCCGGTTTTTTCATTTCGGTAATACCTTTGCGGCTCAAGCCCCCTCAATTTAACTATTGTATGCGGAGCACATTCTCCGCGCATTGTAACCACCGTTACCATAGCGCGGGATTTATCGGGCGATACTATCTCCCAAACCGCACGGTATGGGTTTTCAAAGGGAGATACCAGCCTGTATAAATCGCCGTTTCTTATTAAATCGTAGGTATTGTGGTAAAGCTTTACCTGCTCCTTTATTATTTCGCGGTCGGAATCGGTAAGCTTTAATGGGTCAAGCTCATAGCCGAATGTGCCCCAAAGCGCCACATTACCTTTAGTCTTGTAGCCTGTTCTGTCACAGGCAGAAACGTGCGCACCCATGGTAGAGGAGGGGTAGCACATAGATGTACCGAACTGAATATACAGCCGTTCAATCGGGTCGGTGTTATCGCTTGCCCAAATCTGCGGCGAATAGTAAAGCATAGCGGGGTCAAAGCGTCCGCCGCCGCCCGAGCAGTTTTCAAAAAGAATATTCGGGAAGGCTTTGGTCAGCCTATCCATTATTTCGTATGTACCCAAAATAAAGCGGTGAAAAAACTCTTTTTTGCGGTCGGGCGGCAAAAGTGCCGAACCCGCGTCCGAAATATTGCGGTTGAAATCCCACTTTAAATAGTCAATTTTGTTCTTTGAAAGCACATCATACATCTGCTGCCAGATATTCTCGCGCACATCCTCGCGTGAAAAATCCAGGACATACTGATTCCTGCCAAGCATTGGTACTCTGTTATCAACATGAACATGCCAATCGGGGTGAGCACGGAATAAATCGGAATCGGGCGAAATCATTTCAGGCTCGTACCATATGCCGAATTTCAACCCCTCAGCATTTACACGCTCTATTAGGGAGGAAAGCCCGCCTTTAAGCTTTTCCTCGTTTACATACCAATCTCCGAGGGATGATTTATCATCGTTGCGCCTGCCGAACCAACCGTCGTCCATAACCAGCATTTCAATGCCGAGCTTTTTAGCCTCTTTTGCAAAATTCACAAGCTTTTCATCGTCAAAATTAAAGAACGCCGCCTCCCAGCTGTTTATAAGCAGCGGGCGCTTTTCGGTTTTATATTTGCCGCGTATAAGGTTATTATTGTAAAAACGGTGGAAAATGCGGCTCATTTCGCCTATGCCGTTTTCGGTGTATACCATAACCGCCTCGGGTGTATCAAAGCATTCGCCCTTTTGCAGCCTCCAGCCGAAATCAGTCGGGTTAATACCCATAATAAAGCGGGAGGTATAATTAAAGTCACATTCGCAAAGTGCAGAGAAATTGCCTGAATAAACAAGGTTAAAGCCGTAAACCTCGCCATTATTCTCATCGGCATTTTTGCCAGCTAAAGCCGCAAACGGGTTTTGGCAGTGGCTTGATACCCCACGCTTGCTTTCAACCCCCTGAACACCGTGCGCAAGGGCTTTGCGCTCAATATTGCGCTCCTTTGCGTGCCTGCCGTAAAGGGTGATAAGGTCATAATCCATTGAGGGCAGGTTAAGACAGAGACTGAAAATTCTTTCAAGCTCCAATATGCCATCGCCATTGTTTTCGGCGCGCACGCGGCGGGTCATAACCCCGTAATTTTCAAAAACGGTATAATAAAGGGTAATTTTAAGTCCTGTAACGGCGTCCTCGACGTAAAGCTCTAAGGTTTCCGCCTCGTCCTCACTGTTTGCATAGGTTGAGGGCTGACCGGGTATTTCCGGCTTTCCTTTATATATTTTGTGCCCCGTATAGCGAATATCGGTCACGCTGTCACCGTTTGAATTTCTGACGGAAAGTGCCGAAATTCTGAAATCCCCCGCACCGTTTGTACCGTACTCCATAGGGGCGCTGTCGGGCGAAAAGCCGTGTTCACCTATTACGGGGTTTGCAAGGCTGAATGAGGCGTTAGGCGAAACACATTCGCGGTGCGGTACATATGTATCGGGTATTTTTGCCCCGTAATATAAATTAAGTATATAGTTTTCATCATATATCTTAATAATGTAGCTTGAGGTAGCTGTATCAAGTTTAAAGGTTTTGCTTTGGCTGTCGTAAATTATGGGCATTGTCATCTTCCTTTCAAGGTGAGTCTTAAAGATATATTATATTAATATCAGTGAAAAATCAAGTCTTTTTAAAGTTTCCCGCTGTCTTTTAAAAGTTTTAGTTTCAAAACCGCCGCTTGGGTTTTTGCGTCGGTAATCTCGCCGGAAAGTATCATTTCAACTGCCTTTTCAAGCGGTATTTTTTCCACTTTTAAAAATTCATCGTCATCGGGCTACGCGCTTGACGTGCCAACGGGCATTGCCGACGGCGGCGGGTTTAAGGATTGGTTTATAACCGAATTTTGCCGCCCGGGGTTTACAATCGAATTGGGGCTTGGCAAAAACCCGCTGCCCGCAGCGGACGCTGCGAAAATAAACGAACAGGTTAAAGAAATGCTTATGCTGTTTATTATGATGTGAAAATATGCTGTCGCATATCAGCGACAGCATATTTAAAAATCTCAAACGGACAAGTCCTCAACAACAAGCTGACGAACGCCGTTTTCATCAATATTTGAGGGGGTCTTTTTATCCCTTACCGCAAAGAACTTTTCGGCAACCTGCGGGAACAGTGCGTAGCTTAACACATCCTCTTCAGATTTGCCTATGCCCTTATCGCGCATTTCCTTTGCGTACTCGGTAAGCTCGGGCTTCAAAAGATCTGCGGGGCGGCAGGTTATAACCTTATCGTCACCGATAGCCTTTTTGCGAACCTCTTCGTTTACCTTGCCGGGCAGTCTGCCGTATTCGCCGCGCAGAAGTCCTTTTGATTCCTTGGTAATCATCTTGTAGCGCTCGCCCGAAAGCACATTAAGCACAGCCTGTGTGCCTACTATCTGACTGGTGGGGGTTACAAGCGGGGGATAGCCGAAATCCTCTCTTACCCTCGGTACCTCTGCCAAAACGTCATAGTATTTATCCTCGGCGTTGGCTTGCTTGAGCTGAGACAAAAGGTTTGAAAGCATTCCGCCGGGAACCTGATAAATAAGGGTCTTGGTATCAACATTCAGTACCTTCGGGTCAAGTATACCCTCGGCTTTAAGCTTATCGGCAACCTTGCGGAAGTGCGCCGCTATTTCGCTAAGCTTCATAAGGTCAAGCCCGGTATCGCGCGGGGTGCCCTGAAGCGTCGCCACAAGTGCCTCGGTAGAGGGCTGCGAAGTACCGTTTGCAAGGGGAGAAAGCGCGGTATCCACAATATCAACGCCCGCCTGCGCAGCCATAAGGTAGGTCATATCGCCGGTACCGGTGGTGTTGTGGGTGTGCAGATGAATCGGAACATTAACGTTCTCTTTAAGCTTTTTAACAAGGGAATACGCATTATAGGGGAGCAGAAGGTTAGCCATATCCTTAATGCAGATAACATCCGCACCCATTTTTTCAAGGGTCTTTGCCATTTCAACAAAGTATTCCTCGTTATGAACGGGGCTTACGGTGTAGCTTATGGCAGCCTCACATATTCCGCCGTATTTTTTACAGCTCTTCATTGCCTGTTCCATATTGCGCGTATCGTTGAGCGCATCGAAAATACGGATGACATCAATGCCGTTTTCGATCGACTTTTTAACGAACATATCAACCACATCGTCCGCATAGTGCTTGTAGCCGAGCAGGTTCTGCCCGCGCAGAAGCATTTGCAGCTTGGTGTTGGGCATATGCTTTTTAAGGGTACGAAGCCTCTCCCACGGGTCCTCGTTCAAAAAGCGCATGCAGCTGTCAAATGTAGCGCCGCCCCAGCATTCAAGACTCCAGTATCCCACCGAATCAAGCTGCTCAAGCGCCGGGAGCATATCCTCAATGCGCATACGCGTAGCCGCCTGTGACTGGTGCGCGTCGCGAAGAATGGTATCGGTTATATATAATTTCTTTTCTTCCATTTAAATTTCCTCCGATTAACCGAAAATCGAAATAAGAACGCCCGCCGCAATGGCAGAGCCTATAACGCCCGCAACATTCGGCCCCATGGCGTGCATGAGCAGGAAGTTGGCGGGGTTCTCCTTCTGACCGACCGACTGCGAAACGCGCGCCGCCATAGGAACGGCGGAAACGCCGGCAGAGCCGATAAGCGGATTTATCTTGTTCTTCTTTGTGAACAGGTTCATAAGCTTTGCAAGCAGAACGCCGCCCGCAGTACCGAGTGCGAAAGCCACTATTCCCATGCAGAGTATTTTAATGGTCTGCATATTGAGGAACGCCTTTGCCGTTGCGGTAGCGCCTACTGAGATTCCGAGGAATATTGTTACGATATTCATAAGCTCGTTTTGCGCGGTCTTGCAAAGACGCTCACAAACGCCTGATTCCTTCCAAAGGTTACCGAGCATTAAGCAGCCAACAAGCGGAGTAGCCGAGGGAACAAGCAGAGCCACGAATATTGTTACCGCAATCGGGAAAATTATTTTTTCCGTTTTGCTTACTCTGCGCAGCGGCTTCATTACTATAGCGCGCTCCTTCTTTGTGGTGAGCAGCTTCATAATAGGCGGCTGAATAACAGGCACCAGCGCCATATACGAATAAGCGGCGACCGCTATCGGGCCTAAAAGGTTCGGGTAAAGCTTTGAGGTGGTGTAAATGGCGGTAGGACCGTCCGCACCGCCGATAATGCCTATCGAAGCGGCAGCCTCCGCCGGGAAGGCAAGCGCTAAGCAGCCGATAAATGTAACGAATATACCAACCTGCGCGGCAGCGCCCAAAAGCAGCGATTTCGGGCTTGCGATAAGCGGCTCAAAGTCGGTCATTGCGCCTATACCTATAAATATAAGGCAGGGGTAAATGCAGGTCTTAACGCCGATATAAAGGAAATCGAGCAAGCCGCCGTTTGACATTATATAACCGTAGCTGTGGTAAAATTCGGAGCTTTCATCCATAAACTGCGTCCAAAGCTCGGTGTGGTACATGGCATTGTCCGCACCGGTAAACGCGGTAAGGTTTGTAAGCAGCATGCCGAAGGCTATGCCTACGAGCAGCAGCGGCTCAAATTGCTTTTTAATGCCGAGGTACAAAAGGAACAGAGAAATAAGAATCATCGCAAGCGAAGTCCAGTTCTCCTTCAAATTGCCGAACAGCATATAAAAGCCTGTTGTTTTGGCAAAATCAATTATTTTATCCATATGTCAATTCTCCCAACCGTTAACCGATAACGCAGAGAACAGCGCCGGTTTCAACCGATGCGCCCTTTGTAACATTAACCGAAAGAATTGTTCCGTCGCAGGGGGACATAATCTCGTTTTCCATCTTCATAGCTTCAAGAATCATAAGCACGTCACCCTTTTTAACAGCGGCGCCGTTTGCAACATTCACGGCTAAAATATTGCCGGGCATCGGGCTTGAAACAGTTTCCTTACCACCCGAAACCGGTGCTGCGGGAGCAGCGGCGGGAGTAGCGGCGGGAGTGGGTGCAGGTGCTGCGGCGGGAGCAGCAGCCGGAGCGGGGGAGGCTTTTACCTCGGAGGCGTCAACAGCCTCAAGAGTTACTTCGTATGCGGTACCGTTTACGGTTACATTGTATTTTTTCATTTTTAACACCTTTTTCTTAAATTTTTTTGAAGGACAAAATTCTGATTGCGGAAATATCGGTTCCCATTTCCTCCGCAAGGGCGGCAGATACCGCAGCGATTATTTCTCCGCGGTTTTCTATCGGTGCGGGTGCGGAAACAGCGGCAGGAACCGGAGCAGCATTTTCTGTTTTTTTATCGGACGACATACATATGGCACCTATAATATAACAGAGAATGATTATGGAAATCAATCCTACGAAAACAACGCCGAGACCCATGCCGACCACATACAGATTATCTACAACATTTGACAAAACAAAGCACCTCCTCCAAGGGTAAAAAGTAGTTTTTAAAATTGATTGTTATAAAAATAACAAATTTAGCCCAATTACACTAATTATATATAATCAGTCAAGCGATTACAATACATATAGAATAAAATTATTTTTTTATTAATTGTATTTTAAAAATCTTAATAAAATCTTAATGCGCGTCGTTGTAACAATCGATTGCCGCGGCAAATAAAATGTTATAGGACAAAATCCTAATTCAAAAAAGGAGAATACCGAAATGGAGAAACAATTCAATACGGCGGATTTTTACGAAAAATGCGGCTGTATGAGCGCGTCTCAAAGAGCCGTTCGGCGAGACGGTGCGAATACCGCCTGCACCGATCCGCTCACCATGGTTTTTATCAATATGCAGCCGTCGGGCGGCGAGGTTTATCCGCTTGAAAAGGCATTCTGCTCGGGAACGCTTTTTCCCGAGCTTGATAAGCCGTTTTTGGGAGGTATGCGCAAATGAATGAAAAAATGAAATTAAGGCGCAGGCTTTATGAGCTGGATTTCGCGATATACGAGCTGACCCTTTTTCTCGATTCGCACCCCGAAAGCGAAAAAGCGCTTGAGCTTATGCGCGAGTATCGTGAAAAACGCGCCGCCGTTGCGGACGAATACCGTGAAAAGTTCGTCGATTTAATAATAACCGCCGCCGATGCTCCGGCAGAGGGCAGCTGGAAATGGACAGACGGCCCCTGGCCGTGGGATAACGACTTTGGTGCGGAGGGCTGAAAATTATGTGGAGCTATGAGAAAAAACTGCAATACCCTGTTAATATTAAAAACCCAAATCCCAAGTATGCGCAAATAATTATGGAACAATACGGCGGACCCGACGGCGAAGCGTCTGCGGCTTTAAGGTATTTGACGCAGCGCTACGGTCAGCCCTATAATGAGGTCAAGGGTATGCTTACCGATATAGGAACCGAGGAACTGGCACACATGGAAATGATATGCGCCATGGTGCATCAGCTGACAAGAAACCTCACGCCGGAGGAAATCAATGCGAGCGGCTTTGCACCGTATTTTGTAAGTCATACAAACGGTGTGTATCAGGCGGCGGCAAACGGTGTGCCGTGGACGGCGACATATTATCAGTCGAAGGGCGATGTTATAACCGATCTGCACGAGGATCTGGCGGCAGAGCAAAAAGCGCGCGTGACATATGATAATCTGTTGAGGCTCATAGACGATCCGGATATAACAGATCCGCTGAAATTCTTACGCGAACGCGAGGTTGTGCATTATCAGCGTTTCGGCGAGGCGCTTCGTCTTACGACCGACAGGCTTGACTGCAAAAACTTTTATGCATTCAACCCCGGCTTTGATAAATAAACAATTGAGCAGTAAAAAAGACGGCTCACCGAAGCCCGGCATACTTCGGTGGGCCGTCCCTTTTAGAGATACTTAAAGCGGATCAGTTGCCGCATTCAATGCTTATTCGGTTGAAAATTTCAAGAATATCGTCAACCGAGGCGTTTTTCTTATCAAAGCCGGATTTATCGAGTATTATATGTCCTTTATCCATCATTAAAAGCCGTGAGCCGTACTCGACCGCATAGCGCAGATTATGAGTTACCATTATGGCGGTGAGATTTTTTTCCTTTACTACCTTGTCGGTAAGCTCCATTATAATTTCGGCGGTTTTAGGGTCGAGCGCCGCGGTGTGTTCATCCAAAATCAGAAAATCTATCGGGGTCATGGTAGCCATAAGCAGCGATACCGCCTGTCGCTGACCTCCCGAAAGCGACCCCATTTTAACATGCAGTTTATCCTCAAGCCCCAGTCCTAAAGACGATAACTGTTCTCTGTAATTATCAAAGCGCTTTTTATTAAGTGCAAACGAGAGCCCGAAGGGCTTGCCTTTATTGTCGGCAAGTGACATATTTTCAAGTATCGTCATATTGGGGCAGTTTCCCATAGCCGGGTTTTGATAGACCCTGCCTATATGCGAGTAGCGCTCAAAATCCTTCTGGCGGTTTATACATTTGCCGTTTATAAGTACCTCTCCGCCGTTCACGGGAATACTTCCGCATATAATATTGAGCATTGAGGTCTTTCCGCTGCCGTTGCTGCCTATGACCGATACAAACTCGCCGTCCTTTACGGTAAGGTTGAAATCGTCAAAAAGGCACATTTCGGTAACAAGTCCGGGGTTATATATTTTGGAAATATGTTTAAGCTCTAACATTCTTTTTCACCGAGCCTTTCTCAAAATTTCCTATAACCAGTATCACCAGGAACAGCACCGCTGTTATAAGCTTCAAGAGGTTTGCGGGGAGACCGAGGCTGATCGCAATCTGTATGCATGCTTTGTAAATTACGCTGCCCGCCGTCACTGCCGTTGTGCCCTTTACAAAGCTCATTTTTCTGAATAGGGTAGTGCCTATAATTACCGCCGCCAAGCCGAAAACCATTTGTCCCGTTCCCATCATGGCAGAGAAGGAACGCTGCTCATGGCAGACCACCGCGCCCGAAAGCGCTACCAATGCGTTTGATATTACAAGACCGATTATTTTGACTCTGCCCATATCCTTTGCGAGTGTGGTTACAAGCGCGCTGTTATCGCCGACCGCACGAAGCAGAAAGCCGCTTTTGGTTTTGAAATACAAATCGAGCAGTATTTTGCAGATGAGCATTATTATAATCGATACTATAAGCTTTCTCATAATAAGCGAAAGCGAGCCGAAAAGCGCCATGGTGGGTGCGGCGGTGAACACCGTGGCAATGCTTCTTGCAACCGAAAGGTTCGAGCCGGCTATTTGCAGATTTACTGAGAAAAGCGCCGTCATGGTAATAATTCCCGCAAGCAGGTCGCGAACCTTGAGACGCACATGTATAAAGCCCGTAACAAAGCCTGCCGCAGCGCCGACGGCAAGAGCCGCCAAAAGGGTCAAATACGGGTTTACGCCCTTAACCAGCAGCAGTGCGGTCACGGCAGCTCCCAAAGGGAAGCTGCCGTCCACCGTTAGATCCGGAAAATCAAGTATTTTATAGGTAATATATATGCCGTAGGAAAGCATTGCATATATAAACCCTTGGGTCAATGTGCTTATAATTAAATCAAGCATTTTTTCTCTCCGACAAAGTATTATTTACACTCTATTGCCTTTTCGGCTATATCCGACGGAACTGTAACGCCTAAAGCGCTTGCTGCGTCGGAATTGATATAGGTGCTGTATTCGGTGACGGTTTCATAGGGCATTTCGCTTGCTTTCTTCTCGCCCTTCAAAATTGCCGCGGCTTGCTTGCCCGCCATTTTGCCGAGCTCGATGTAATCAATACCGGCAGAAGCTACGCAGCCCTTTTTGACCTGCTCGATTTCGCTGCCGTATACCGGAATTTTAGCGGCGTTTGTCTTTTCCAGGATAGAGGGTAAAACGCCTACAACATTGTTATCGGTAAGGTTTGTAATGCAATCGACCTTTTTGTTTATAAGCGTATCTGCCGCCTGTGTAACAGAAGCCTGATCCGCAACGCCGATATCTACTATTTCAAAGCCGTATTTGCCCGCTTTTTCCTTATATTCCGCTATGGCCGATACCGAGTTCGGTTCGCTTGTGGTGTAGATAATGCCTATTGTCTTGGCATTCGTCTGTAATTTTCTTATAAGCTCCAACTGCGGGTCAACGGGCAGCTTATCCGAAACGCCGGTAATGTTGCCTTCTGTGAGGTTTGCCTGCTTCGGATCGGTAATCGCATTGAATACCACCGGAATGTCCTTATCCTCTGCCGCAGCGTAGCAGGCTGTTGCCGAGGGGGTTGCTATCGCACACATAAGCGCAACATTTTTAGAGGAAAAGTTCTGCGCTATCTGTGTTGCGGTTGAGTTATCAAACGAGGCGTTTTGGTAATCAATTGTAAAATCCTTATTTTCTTCAAGACCTGCCTCTTTAAGACCCTGTAAAAAGCCCTCACGGCAGTTATCGAGCGAAGCGTGCTCGCCGTACTGACTTATTCCGATAACCGGAATCTTTGTTTCCTTTTTACTTCCGCAGCCTGCAAAGCTGAACATTAAAACGGCGACTGTTAATATAGCAAATATTTTTTTCATGGTGAATTTCTCCCTTAAATTTTAATTTTTATTGTTTTGGCTTTAAGAAAAATTACGCCATCGTTTTGTTAATAATATCATAGTTAATTCCTCCTCGGAAAAATAAAAAAAGCCTTATCCCATATAAAATATGGGACAAGACTTGTAATCCTGCGGTACCACCCAAGTTGCCGGCTATGCCGACCGCTCATTTCTTACACCTCATTATGTAAGCCGAATTGATAACGGGTACGGTTCCCGTCGGCCGCTACTTGCCTGTTGGCTTTCGTGCCGCCCTCATAAGTCCATTCACTTAACATTGCATCACGGTATTTCCACCATCAACCGCTCTCTAAACATGCTCGGAAAAGCTACTCTTCTTAATCGCAGGTTTTTCTTGTTGTTAACAATATATCACCGTGCGGGCGGTTTGTCAAGACTTTTTTTAAAAAAATTAATTTTTTTTACGAAGGGTGGGGAGGGGAGTGTGCGGATTCGGCGGAAAGCAAAAAAATAAATCGGCAGCTATACGGTGATAACTGCCGATTTTGGTGGGGACTGGCGGGCTCGAACCGCCGACCTCCTGCGTGTGAAGCAGGCACTCTGACCAGCTGAGCTAAACCCCCGAACACATTACTATTGTATCATATTTCGAAAAAATTTCAATCCCTAATTTTATTTTTTTTAAAAAACTTTAGACAATGCAATCAGGGTACAATGCTTCCCATAGCGGAAAATTTGTCCGATTATATTGTCTATACACAAAAAGCACAGGACTTCCGAAAATAAGGAATGACCTGTGCCTTTGCTTATCGCCGTTTTAAATAAATGACTTTAAATCAGTCGCGGTTTCTGAAATTGCGGCGGTCTCTGCCGTGTCCGCCGTCGCGTCTTGACGGGCGGGGCTGCGGCACATCGTCCGCATCGGGGTCAACCGTTGCGCCGTTCACTTCAACAAGCGCGTCTCTGCGGGAGAGGTTTATTCTGCCCTGGTCGTCAATATCAGTAACCTTAACTATTACCTGGTCGCCTACGGCTACAACATCCTCAACCCTTTCAACACGCTTGGTGTCAAGCTTGGAAATGTGGACGAGTCCCTCTTTTCCGGGAGCAATCTCAACAAACGCGCCGAAGGTCATAAGGCGGGTCACCTTGCCGCTGTATATAGCGCCCACCTCCGGGTCGTTTGCTATAAGCTCAACAATGGAAATCGCCTGCTTTGCCTTTTCAACATCAAGTCCGGAAACATAAACATGACCGTCCTCTTCAATTGTAATGGTGCAGTCGCACTGCTCCTGGATAGACTGGATAACCTTGCCCTGCTTGCCGATAACATCGCCGATCTTATCGGGGCTGATGGTAGTAGTAAGCATTTTGGGAGCATATTTTGAAAGCTCGGCTCTCGGCTCCGGTATACACTTGAGCATAACCTCGTCAAGTATATAATCGCGCGCCTTGTGGGTTTTTGCAAAAGCCTCTTTAATAATTTCGGGGGTAAGACCGTGAACCTTTAAGTCCATCTGAATAGCGGTTATACCCTTGTGAGTGCCTGCTACCTTAAAGTCCATATCGCCGTAGAAATCCTCAAGACCCTGAATATCAACCATGGTCATAAAGTCGCCGTAAACGCCTTTATCGCCTGTGATAAGTCCGCAGGAAATACCCGCAACGGGCGCCTTTATCGGAACGCCGGCAGCCATAAGTGCCAGGGTGGAGCCGCAGATTGAGCCCTGCGAGGTTGAGCCGTTGGAAGAAAGAACCTCTGATACCACGCGTATAGCGTAGGGGAACTCCTCAATGCTCGGAATAACCGGAACAAGTGCTTTTTCAGCAAGTGCACCGTGACCGATTTCACGCCTGCCGGGGCCACGTGAGGGCTTTGTTTCGCCTACAGAGTAGGAGGGGAAATTGTAGTGATGAATGTATCTTTTTGATACTTCCTCGTCAAGACCGTCAAGCTTCTGAGCCTCGCTTATCGGGGCTAAGGTAGCAACCGAGAGCACCTGGGTCTGACCACGGGTGAACATACCCGAGCCGTGAACGCGGGGGAGCAGATCAATCTGTGCGTTTAAGGGACGGATCTCGTCAATACCTCTGCCGTCAACACGCTTTTTCTCGTTTTTGAGCCAGTCTCTTACAACATGCTTCTGAACGAGATACATAATTTCTTCTATCTTACCTTCGCAGCCCTCGAATTTTTCATCAAACTTTTCATGAACGGCGTTGTATATAGGCAGTAAAGCCGCATCGCGTACCGTTTTATCGTCGGTATCAAGCGCTTTTTTTACATCCTCAATGCAGAAATCTTCAATTTCCTTAAATATTTCGGGGTCGGGGTCGTTTGACTCAAACTCAAACTTCGGCTTGCCGATTTCCTCAACAATGCCGTTGATAAACTTAACAACCTCTTTGTTAGCTTCG
>ERZ827104.2071-NODE-2071-length-16122-cov-3.794050_pt1 | contig 16122 bp, 15 predicted proteins | sample MGYA00519781_ERZ827104 | MGnify/ENA primary metagenome ERZ827104 (study PRJEB31778, sample SAMEA3449257) | human gut metagenome | biome: human gut; feature: human-associated habitat; material: faeces | place: United Kingdom | collected 2010/2012 ... | reverse complement strand
ACTCGATTTTATATAATTGCATTTGCTAATGCAATTATTCAGTAGACATTAATTATTTGCCGAAATATACGCCCTTTTTGCATTACACACTGCGCAAAGTTCGAAAAATCAAAATGCGGCGGGCCGACTTAAATCTTGAAGGCTCTCTCACTGTGTTTCTCACCGATTACCGTTTTAATTCTTAATGCCGTAAATAAATTCCCTCAGCGCGCGCGAATTGGTCTCAAAATCAACCGAGAAAAGACTGCGCCCGCCGAGTCCTCTCATCCCGCCGTAGCTGCCGCTTACAGGAACGGTCATTTGCTTAATTTCCACACCCCGGTATTTAGGAGCCAAAAGCAGCAGCTCGGTAATCTCAAGCCGTGTGAGGTTAGTCTGTACAAGCGGCAGAACATTGTTGAGCAGTCCGTTCAGCTCGGCTATATCAAGCTCTTTCGTTTTGGTGACAACCGCCTGTATGACATTTCTTTGGCGTTCTATCCTGTGCCAGTCGCTGTCTATATGTCTGCAGCGAGCATAAACGAGCGCCGCTTCCCCGTCCAAATGGTTTAGACCTGCAGTATATTTTTTTAAGCCGGTTCCCTCATTAACATAGCCTGCTTCTGCCGCAGTCAATTCAATATCGATTCCGCCGACCGCCTCTATCCCCTTTTTGAAGGTGGCAAAATTCACGCGTATGTATCTTTCGACATCCACCTTGAAGCACTCGCGCACCTCGCGCATCATAAGATCCGCGCCGCCGTAGCGGAAGGTGTGGGTCAGCCAGTCGTACTGCCCCTTGTATTTGCCGTCAAGTATCGGCATACCCATACCGCGCTCAAGGCTTGCAAGCTTTAAGGAGCCGTCCTTTTTGCCGACCGACATGATCATACAGCTGTCGCCTCTTGCGTTCTCGCTGAAGTTCTCAGTGTGCTCGTCCGTGCCTATAAGCAGAATATTCAAAAACCTTTTATCCTTGTAAATTTTACCGGTAGCGTCGATAGCGTCTTTTTCTTCAAGATCGGCTATCGCGTCGTTCATTCGGCTTTGCTCATCGATCGTTTCGCTGTCGTTTGTATCAATAGAGCCGTTCCACCTGAATTTACCGTCGCTAAATTTTATCAAATTAAGCTTTGAAAGATAAAATATTACGCCGCTTGCAAGCAAAAGCACAATAACAAGCACAACTGCTGTTATAATTTTAACGGACTTTTTAATTTTTTTCATAGCTTTCTCCACACTGTTTTATTGACAACGCCTGTGTAGGACTGAATTATTTTCACGACCTTGGTCGATACATTTTCCTCTGTATAATCGGGCACGGGTATGCCGATATCACCGTTTTTATTCATTTCCACGGCGGTATTCACTGCCTGCAAAAGGCTTTTTTCATCAATTCCCGCAAGAATGAAGCATGCCTTATCAAGCGCCTCGGGGCGTTCTGTCGATGTGCGTATGCAAACAGCCGAAAATGGGTTGCCGACGCCGGTAAAAAAGCTGCTTTCCTCCGGCAGAGTGCCGGAATCCGATACAACGCAGAACGCGTTCATTTGGAGCTTATTGTAATCGTGGAAGCCGAGCGGCTCATGCCGAATGACCCTTTTATCAAGCTTAAAGCCGCTTTGCTCCAATCTCTTTTTAGAACGCGGGTGGCAGGAGTAAAGTATAGGCATATCATATTTTTCGGCAAGAAGATTTATCGCCGTAAACAGAGATAAAAAGTTCTTTTCGGTGTCGATATTTTCTTCTCTGTGAGCGGAAAGCAAAATATATTTCTTAGGCTCTAAATTAAGCTTTTCAAGAATGTCGGATTGTTTTATTTCCTCTAAATTATGATGAAGCACCTCCGCCATAGGCGAGCCCGTAACATATGTGCGCTCTTTCGGCAGCCCGCACTCGGCAAGATAGCGGCGGGCATGCTCCGAATACGCCATATTAACATCGGATATTATATCTACTATCCGTCTGTTTGTCTCCTCGGGCAGGCATTCGTCCTTGCAGCGGTTGCCCGCCTCCATGTGAAATATCGGAATATGCAGCCTCTTCGCCGAAATTGCCGACAGGCAGGAGTTTGTATCGCCCAAAATTAAAAGCGCGTCGGGCTTTATTTCGTTCATCAGCTTATATGAGCAATTTATTATATTACCTACGGTAGCACCTAAATCGTCGCCTACCGCGTCCATATATACCTCCGGATCTTTAAGCTTCAGGTCCTTAAAAAACACGCCGTTAAGATTATAATCGTAATTCTGCCCCGTGTGCGCCAAAATGCAGTCAAAATACTCGCGGCATTTGCTTATCACCGCCGCGAGCCTTATTATTTCGGGGCGCGTTCCCACTATTATTAAAAGCTTTAGCTTGCCGTTATCTTTAAACTTAACATCGTTGTAATCGGTTTTTATATTCATTACAAATTTCCCTCCGCTTCAATAAATCCTGAAAGTCCTGAGAAAATCGTTCGCAGTGCCGTCTTGCGGTGAGCGGAGCCGTACTAAAGTACTGCCCCGAACCAAAAGCGGTGCTGCGGGCGATTTTATCGGACTTATACTTTTTCAAAGAATGTATCCGGGTGATTTGGGTCAAACTGTTCGTTTGCCCACATAAGAGTCACAAGGTCTTCCGTATCGGAAAGATTTATTATATTGTGAGTATAGCCCGGCAGCATATGCACAGCTTCTATTTTATTACCGCTCACTTCAAAACGGAGCACCTCGTCGCTGCCGATTTTTCTTTCTTCAATAAGACCGTGACCCGACACCACAATGAAAAATTCCCATTTGGTATTGTGCCAATGCTGCCCTTTCGTGATTCCGGGCTTTGAAATATTAACGCTGAACTGCCCGCAGCCCGCGGTTTTTAAAAGCTCTGTAAAGCTGCCGCGTTCGTCAATATTCATTTTAAGCGGAAAGCTGACCTTTTCCTTCGGCAAATACGAAAGATAGGTTGAATAAAGCTTTTTCGCAAAAGAGCCCTCCGGCATCTCGGGCATTAAAAGCGTTTTCGGCTGATTTTTAAACTGCTCCAATAAATCCGCAATTTCACCGAGGGTCACCCTGTGAGACACGGGAACCGCACAGTACCGCCCGTTTCTGTGTTCGCGGTCTTCCAGTGCGTCCAGCATTTCGGCAACCAAATCATCTATGTATACAAGCTCCAGCTCTGTATTGCGATCGTTCACGGTTATGGGCAGATCGTTTGCGGTATTGTGGCAGAAGGTTGCCGCTGCGCTGTTGTAGTTTGGTCTGCACCATTTGCCGAACAGGTTCGGAAAGCGGTAAACAAGCACCTTAACGCCTGTTTCCTCGGCATATTTGAAAAAAAGCTCCTCTCCCGCTTTTTTGCTTCTGCCGTAGTCGTTGTCATACCGACCTATCAGGGTCGCCTGAACAGAGCTTGACAGCATTACCGGACATTTATTATTATGCTTTTTAAGTGTATTAAGCAAATCCGAGGCAAATCCGAAATTGCCCTCCATAAACTCCGCATTGTCCTTCGGTCGGTTTACGCCTGCAAGATTAAACACAAAGTCCGCCCTTTCGCAAAAACCGTCAAGCAGGTTCCTTTCGGTATCAATATCATACTCAAAAATTTCTTCTATTTTAATATTCCGCGTTCTGTCCTTATTATCGCGGATATTTTTCAGCGCCGCGCAAAGATTTTTCCCGACAAAGCCCTTAGCGCCCGTCACAAGTATGTTCATCCGTTACTCCTTAAAATCGAATTTAAGACCCACTGCTTCAAGCTCTTTTCTGTAAGCTATCACCTTGTCCGGCTCTGCTATTTTTGCCAAATCGACATTTCGCCTTATACTGCCGCGACGGAACGGTATCTGCAAAAAGCGCACCGCCCACATTAGCGGCAGCAGCGACGGATGATTTTTAAGGCATTTATATCTTGAAGCCATTGCGCTGCAGGTCGGGAACATTCGGTTTAAAAACAGATTTTTTCTGATAGCGTTCTCGCTGCTTTCCTCTCCCGCCGTTTTGACTGCGGCGGATAAAACATGCGTATCATGCGTGCCGTAAGAGCCGCTGCCGAAAATTGTATTTGTTATGCGGTCGGACATATTATCGGGCTCTTCCCCGCCGAACCAAACCTTAAGTGTATGCTCGGTGTTTTTGTAAAACTCCGCCAGCCGCAGCTTTTCAAGCTCACGCTCAATATAGCCGAAATCAAGACCGGGGTGCTTATCCGAAAAAACATACAAATCCGTCATATGGCGTATGCCTATGCCGCCGTCGCGGTAGTGCTTGGCATAATGGGTAAAAAGATATACATAAGTATCCTCATCCCGCATGTCATACCGACAGCCGTCACCCCGCCGTGCAAAGCGCCAGCCGTCCCCGTAATATTTATAATAATCCTTATTATAGGAGGGTATCAACCGCTTATGCAGCTCGGCATGCAAAATTCCCTTTTTATCCCATACAAGCTCATGATCGCTTTCGAGCACCTCATTAAAGCCGAGCGCAGTCATAATCGGGCGTATTTTTCCGTACTGCTCATATCTTATAAGTATATCCGCGTCTCCCATTAATCTAAGCTCGGGCTGCGGGTAAATAAGCTTGAGGCATGCGCCCTTAAGCGGCATATAATCGATTCCGTTTTCATCGAACGCCTTGTATATGCAGTCAAGCGCGTAAAGCTGATTCTGCGAAAATGCTACGCTCTTGAAAGTCGCAAGCTCCAAAATCCGCATTATATCCTCCGGCGGGGTAAGAGATGAATACTTGACGCCGTAATAGATTACCGGTATTATCTGATGCTTTTTTGCGGTTGTCAGCGCCTCTTCCCAGTCAAAGTCCTCCGGAACCGAAACACTCTCGCCCGTAAGCGCGCTTTTTACAAGCCCTAATATGCCGATTTGAAAGTCAGTCATTTTAAATTCTCCGAATTATAAATTTAATTCCGCAAGCTCCCTTTGTATATATGCAAGCGCCGCAATTTTCGCCTTGGTCTCTTCAACATTCAGCATTTTTGTGTTATGCGAATTAAATTCCGACAGCGTGTTGCGTTCCTCATCGCCCTCGCTGAAGTATTTATCGTAGTTAAGACCTCTGTTATCCGCCGGCACGCGGTAGAACTCTCCCATATCCACTGCCTTCGCGCATTCCTCGTTGGTAAGCAGCGTTTCGTACATTTTCTCGCCGTGGCGGATGCCTATGACCTTTATATTTTCAGGATTTCCGCCGAACAGCTCACAAACCGCTCTTGCCTGTGTTTCAATTGTGCAGGCGGGCGCCTTTTGTATAAGCAGATCTCCGTTCTCTCCGTGTTCAAAGGCAAACAAAACAAGGTCGACCGCCTCTTCAAGCGACATTATAAAGCGGGTCATCAAAGGCTCTGTTACGGTTATCGGCAGACCATTTTTTATCTGGTCGATCCACAGCGGGATAACACTGCCGCGCGAGCACATAACATTGCCGTAACGAGTGCAGCAAATTTTAGTCTTGCCCGAGCTTCTCGAACGCGCAACCGCGACCTTTTCCTCAAGCGCCTTTGTGATTCCCATTGCGTTTATGGGGTACGCCGCCTTATCCGTAGATAAGCATATCACACTTTCCACCCATTCGTCAATAGCGGCGGTCAAAACATTATCCGTTCCGATAACATTTGTGCGCACCGCCTCCATGGGGAAAAACTCGCAAGACGGCACCTGCTTGAGCGCCGCGGCGTGAAAAATATAATCTACGCCGTGAACGGCGTTTTTAATCGACTGAATATCCCTCACATCGCCTATGTAAAATTTGATCTTATCCGCCGACTCGGGCATTTTGTTTTGGAATTCGTGGCGCATATCGTCCTGCTTTTTCTCATCCCTTGAAAAAATGCGGATCTCGCCTATATCTGTTTCAAGAAAGCGGTTAAGCACGGCGTTGCCGAACGACCCCGTCCCGCCGGTTATCATTAAGGTTTTGTTTTTGAACAGTGACATTTTAATACCTCATTTCAAAGCTTGCTTAATTTTTATTGTGGATATTTTTCACTCAACACACAACATTAAGCATTCGCATTATTTATGTATTCCTTATATGATTTCTCCAAATCAATAACAGTATAATAGTGGTGTCCGACTCTTTCTTCTTCCGGAGGCAATGTCATATAATCACCGTAAAGCGCTGTGAGATATTCATGGGTTTTCGCCGGCAGAACAACCTTTATACCTTCAAATTCCCCCTCAATTCCATCGCCGAAATACGCTTTGGGCATTATTTCCTTTTCAGCCCAAGCGCCGCAAAAATTTACAATGATTTCAGAATCTTCGTACGGAATTTTTTTATACATCGTATCAAGGCGTCTGACAGATGCTCTATAATCGGGAAGCAATCTTGCAATAGCTCTTTTCACTATTGCTCTGAATTTATTTTTCGAAATATTACCCGATACAAATACAGAGGCGACCGAGATTTTCAAGATTTTCTCTTTCAGTCCTAACAACTTTCCCTTTATGCCTGAACGCGAATAACCGTCCAAAGGGAAAATATCAACATAAACACCGTGATTCATTTTAATTTTTGAAGTGCTTTTTTCAATAAACGCAGTATCGCTTTGTCTCAATTTTGCAAAAGGATTAGGGTAATTTTTATCCGTAATATATGTTTGTAAAAACATATTACTCGGCAGTGATTTTTGTGCTGCTATTAAAAATTTTTCATAGTCACCCCTCGGGAGCGCCACATCAATATCATCATCCCACGGAATAAAACCCTTATGTCTGACCGCACCTAAGGCGGTTCCGCCGACGACAAAATACCTCAGCGAATTTTCATTGCATATCTCTATAAAGTGTCTGAAAATTTCAAGTTCAATTTCTTTCAATTTTTTTATATCTTCCATACACTTACACCCTTTTAATCAGAGCCTTTATTGCCTTTGTCATTTCCTTGGGATTCAACGCCCTTAACATCAGCGTGTTGCTGTATCTTATGGGTCTTATTATGAATCCGATTATTACATTCGTGAATATCTGCGTCACGAGCGAAGCCAGCGCCGCTCCCATAATTCCCGTTATCGGTATTAAAATATAGTTGAGCGCCACATTTGCAAGCGCGCCGGAAAGATTTATTATCCAAAGATATTTTTGTTTGTTCTCCGCCAAGATCCATATGTTTCTTACAGAGCCGAGATACGAAAAGGTTGTATACCACACAATAAGCTTAAGCGCATTTATCGACGCCGAATATGCCGCTCCGTAAAGTATTTGTATAATAAGACCCGAAAAAAGTGTTATAGCAAGACTTTGAATCAGTGAGAGATAAATTATAATTCCGTAAAGGCGGCACATATCCTTTTCATACTGCTTTTCGTTATTTTTTTTATCATCAAATATCATCGGCCTGAATGAATCGATTATTGCCGAAAAAACAAACCCTGTCATTCCGGCACAGGTAACAGCAGCCGAATAATATCCCGTAGCCGCATCATCAATCATAAGCTTAAGCATTATCCTGTCGGTTTGTGCGAATATTGCTATCATCATATTTGATACTATGTAATATCTACTTTTGGAAAACAGATGTTTAGCTGTATTAAAATTAAATCTTAGCGGTCTTCCGCCGAGTTTTTTGTATACAACAGCAGCGCCTAAAGCTATTATCATATAATCAAGAGCATTTGAAACGGCAAACCAGTATATGCTTTTTTGTGTTGCCAAAAGATATATTTTATATCCCGAAACAAGAATGTAAGCCGCTAACGATACTACCGAAGAATACTTTGAGAGTAATTTTGCCTGAAACCAGTAAATCACCATTTCAAAACTTTGAAAAATAAGTAAAATGCTATACAATGCACATACAATAATAGTATCTTTTTCTCCGTGGTTGGCTATTGCTGAAAATGAAATCACACCGCCGATGCACAATATCGAAGAAATAAAAGCCATAAAAATTGAAGTTCCGAGTATTTCGCCCTCTTTTTCGGGAGTATTCACTATTTCCTGTACCAATACACCTGTAAGGCCTAAATACATAATAGGTGTTACAAATGCTACAATCGATGCCGCATAGTTTATAAGTCCAAAGTTGGACGGGCCTAAAAATCTTGCCGTAAGCATTGAAATGACCATGCCTAACAATGACTTTATAAGCTGTATTCCTATTATCCATGAGGCGTTTTTAACAACTCTGTTTTTGTTCATTATCCACCTCGCAAAATCTTAATTTAACAATCTGTTTTATTGCCAAAAAAACTTATATGGGCATATTTCAAGTTGATTCGGAATGAGAGCCTCTAAAACAAAGAGAACTATAAAGAAAACCCCAAAGACAAAATTGACAACATTTCTTTCACCCTTATTGCCCAAAAATCCGGGTGCGTTAGGTATGCATGCCATTATAAACAAATTCGGATACGCCGCAGCACGCAGCAGCGTGCTTCCCGAAAATAAAACACTGCACGCTATGGAAAACATAAGCACTTTTATTCCGGTAATCATATGCACATTTTTATTTGCAATATCGTTTTTAACATTATAGTTAGCCGTCACAAGGAAATAAGAAAACAGCACCGTTAAAACAGTAAAAATAAATGCGCCGCCCAATTCAATTTGCGTATTCGTTTTATCGGTATCAAAAATATCACTTATATACTGCAATATTCTGCCGCGCGCAAAAAACGATATTATCATTCCGACAATGTACGGAACTATATTGATTTTTGTTTTTTTGCTGCAAGCCAAACCCAAAACCGGTAAAAATACGATTGCCGAACGGTGAATGGAGAAAGCAATCAAAACAATGCCGATTGCAATAAATAAATTAATTATTTTATCCGATCTTTTCAATGCCAAATATGCCAACATACAAAGCGACATAGCAATCGTTTGCCGCAACCCCGATATGCTGAAAACAAAAAATTGAAAGCAGATAAAAATCAACAGCGACATTGTGACATTTTCGGAGACTGTTTTTATAAAAAAGTATAAAGCTGTGCACAGCAGCGCATATATAAATACAGTAAACCACTGAAAGCTTATTCCGGCTTTTGAAAACAGCTTCATAAGCTGAATATAGCCTGTTTCAAAATAGACATAATCAACATTTTCCCAGCTTTTAAATTGACTTATCAGGTATTGCTCTTTATAGCCAATGATGTCAATTCCAACTGTTTCTTTTTTCAGTGACAGTATTAAAAAAATAGCTAGTATTCCTATTTTCAAAATAGTCTTCTCCGCTTTTTTATTATCGGATATAAGCGATTTACATATAAATGCCGTAATCAATAAAAAAGCAATTAAAAATAAATAAATTTGCAACTGAACAACTCCTATGCTTTTATTTGACAACTATATAAATCATAATATTCTTTAAATCTTTCATTCATATCAAATCTTCTCGCTTTTTTTAGGCAAGCCTCCAAGCTATAAGGCTTTTTTTCGCAAATCCGTATTATTTCGTTATACATAGCATCGTTATCATCTTTTGCCACTGCCGCTCCGCAGGTTTCGTCAAGCATTTCGGGGCTGCCGCCGGTATTGAATGTTACAACCGGAGTGCCGCAGGCGAGGACTTCCATATTAACAGTCGGATAATTTTCTTCCCTTGTGGGGTTTGCAAAAACATCTGCCGCCGTATAAATTCCCGCAAGCTCGGTTTGATTCTGTGTTCTGTGAATAGAAATAATGTTATCCGGCAAAAGCTTATCAATATTATCGTCAGTGCCCACCAAAACCACCTTGTATTTTTCCTTATCAAGCCGTCTTGCCAATTCAACGAATACATCCAAGCCCTTACGCCTTCCCCAGCCGAACGCAACCCCCAAAACAATATATTTATTCTCTAAAGCGTATTTTTTCCTGAAATCGCTTTCGGTCGGTTTAAAAACATTAAGGTCAATACCGTTGTTAATAACCTTAACGGGATAATCCTTTAAATATGATTCCTTAACAAGGCTTGCCAGCCACTCCGACGGAGTAACTATCGTCATATTTTCAACACCGGTAAACCATTTTTTTTTAAGGCGGTACATATATTTTGAATTATCAAAAAGGCTTTTCGGATATTCCTTATATTGCGGACAGCCGTAACAGCCCGTTTTCCATTTATTACATCCGACAATATCAAAATACGGGCAGTGACCGGTAAAAGCCCAGCAATCGTGTAAGGTCCAAACCGTTTTTATATTATGCTTTTTTATGTATTTAAAAAGCATAGGAAGATTTATATACGCTTCATGCAAATTGTGAAGCTGAATTATATCCGGTTTAAAACCGGATATAACCTTCAAAAGCCTTTCGGTTGCAATTTTCGAGTGCATATTATGTCTGCCTGTTATTCTGTCAAGCAAAACATTAATTTTTCTGTGATTATTATTTTGAATTATATATAAATTCCGACCTGTTTTATTACCCGACGAAACCTCGGGAGCGGCGCAAAGGGTTTCCTGTTTTTCATCAGTGCAAACAGCCGATATTCCGAACATTATTTTACCGGTGCTTCCAACCGCACCGCCGTTTATCTGAACAATATTCAAAGTTACCGCCTCCAGAGTTTATTTATGCTTTTTAGCGAATCCTATCAAGTCAAGAATTCTGTTTTGTTTTATAACAACAATTGCCGCAAGCGTCAAAAAAACTGTCAGCAAATAATTAAACATAACAGACAAAATACCTACCGGGGAAGCAAATTTCGGTAACGGTTCGTATTTCACCATTACAAGAAAAAAACCGTGCATCAAATAAATTTCTAAAGATTTCTTGCCTGCATAGGAAAGAAATTTCCAAATCTTCAAACTGTTGATTTTTTTTATACTTTTCGAAATCAAACCGCATACCGCAATGCTGCCGAAAAGGGAAGCTGTTATACGCAGCATTATCCCTGTCAAATTTTCATCAATTGCATAAAAATTAAAACGAAGCATCAAAGCAATCCAAACCGCAAAAGCAAATGCCACAACTGATTCTGTTGCAAATGATATCTTGGTAATATCGATTCTTTTTTTAAATTCAGAAAACATATATCCCAAAAAGTAAAACGGCATGTAATAAAGCGTTAATTTAATACAAAGAAATTTTAAACCAAACTTAACTCCTATTAACACCAAAATAACCATTCCCAAAAGATAACCCAAAGTAAAAATCAAAAACCGAAACAATTCGCTTCGATTATCGGCAATTTTTTTACAAATAAACCGAGCAGTTCCATAAATCATGACTATTGTCCAAAGTGAAAACAGGAACCAATAGCCTGTATCCATATTGAACATAATGAATTTGATATTTAAGTACGATGTTTCACCGAATATTATACCGCGAATCAAAAAAGTCCAAGTTGCCCAAGGCAAAAGATAAGAAAATGTTTTTTTGCCCACAAACTCAATATAATCTTTGAGTGTTGCTGCCGGGCGGCTGTATTTTGTAACATATCCGCTTATCAGAAAAAATAACGGCATTTGAATTGTCCATAAAGCATTGAATAAAAATGAGGATTCTGAATTGTCGGTGCAACCGGTCATTGTATGACCCAAAACTACCAAAAGTATGGCTATACCCCTCAGGACATCAATGGTTATGTTTCTGTCGCTGTTTTTTTCCATAATTATTAATCCTCATTATAAAATTTCATTCCAAATGCCTTAGCGGTTTTTTTCAGCAAATGAAAAAGCCATTTCGGGGCGTGCCAGCTGATCTGCGCCATAATTTCAAGCTTGATTTCGGTAAAATAGCTCACAGTAGGTCTTTCCGACAATTCAAAGCCGTTTTTCTTTAAATACCTTTTTGCCTTGTGCAAAAGCTTTCCTTTTCTTATCACATCAAGAATATCGAAAGCACCGTTGTGGCTGAACATGCAGTTTCCGTTTGCCTCTTTGGCGTATTTGGTCAAGGTGGGTTCATATTGCCACGGTGATAAATCTTCTTTAACCGAATTTTTTAAAAAGCTTTTATTCCAAATAGCGGGATAAAGATTCACCGAATATCTTTCATTCAAATCAATAGGGTGAAGTGACTCAATATCTTCATATTTTTTTGGGTTCAAATATCTTCTGTCATATAAAAGCAGATAGTCTATTTGTTCTTTTTTCGCCCTTTCAGCCAAATAATCAAGCTTTTGGGCATATGTTTTTTCAATTAAAAAATAATCGTCTAATGTCAGCAACACATAATCGGTATCAATAAAATCCAACGCATATTTAATGCGTGCCGGAAAATCAAGCCCGCCGTCCGCAACAATAATTTCAACATTCTCGTATTGCTTGTCCGTAGGGCAATCGGTCACCATATAAACCTTCCATAATTCGCCGACCCAATTCTTCTTTAGAAATTCAATATGTAAATCCCATAAATCGGAAAATTTATTGCAGGTACTTATAAGCAGTGATACATTATTGTTCATTTATTCACCTGTTTTCTGTAAGCTCGTTAAACATTTTTTCCGAAAGAGTTAAATTCCGCTCCTTGCTGTGATGCTCATTTAATATTTTCTCGGATGTGTCATACAGCCTTTTTTGCAAATCGCTGTCATTTATCAAATTGCTTATTTTTTCTTTAAGCAGCTCCGTATTCTTATCTGTACACATAACCGCACACCCGACAGAGCTTAAATAACCTATTACGCCGCAGTCCGAATCGCCGTAAGCCAATATTTGAGCGCCCGAGGCGATGGCGTCAGCAGCCTTGGTTGAAAGAGAATATTTGGTTATGATTATGTTCTTTTTTTCAAAGCCCTCGGCAACCACTACAATATCGCTGTTATGAATTATTTGCATAACCTCCTTGTAGGGAACAGCGCCTTTATAGTCAATACCCGGCTTTCCTTTTAATACCTTAATATATTTTTTATCCATTTCGGATGAGTAAATTTGCAATTTATAATCGGGATTTATTTCAAAAAGAGCCTTGCCGATATCCGCCAGAGACCGGTTTCTGCCAAGTCGAATATTTCCGCAATAGGTGATTACGGGATTTTCCTTGTCAATTTCTTTGAATTCGCGTCTCTCTATATCTGAGGTAAGATAAATCGTTTCACCATTCAAGCCGAATTCGCTGTTATATTTATCCCTTATTTTATCGCTTATATAAAACGCCGAGCCCTTATGCTTAAAAACATTGCGGATAAAAGCCTTGTATTTTTTTCTGTAAATACGGTAAAACGGCGAAAGTGAAAATCTATCATTGAAATAGTAATCGTCCCCTATGCAGGACATAATGGGAATATTGTATTTTTCCGCAACATATATCGCTATTTCGGGAATAAAAAAATCATCGGAAAAAGCCAAAAAAACACATTCGGGTTTAAATTCATCAAGCCAATTATTAAGCTTTTCGGTATTCCAGTATTTCTTCTTCCACAGCCATTTTCTTGCCAAATGCTTGATTGAGGTATCTCTGCTGCCTATTTTATACAGTTTATCGACAAAAGCGTTACTCACTTCCAAATCGTTGTTCTGCCAATCGTCAGGCAGCTCGTTATAATTAAAAATTTTACCGACTTCGTTTATTTTGCCGAGCCGTTTTTTTAAAAGAGATTGGTCGGTTATTTGATACAGCGAGCCGCAATGCCCCTTAACCGGCGTTTTGGTATTTGAAAAAATCTGACGGAGATTTTCTTTTTCCCAATTATGAAAATAAGCATCAAATGCTCTCGAAGTCATATTTTTGTTATAAGGCACTGTTCCGACAATCAAAATTCGGCGGTGCATAATGCTTCACTCCAATGATTATTTCTAAGTAACGTTTTATATAAGAACTTTTTGAAAACCGGCGGCATATAAATAAAGATTCGTACTGCCAAGATGTTTCGCAAATACTCCGCCTTATTTATCATTTTTTCTTCAAGCATATACCGGCTCAGCCTTTCCCATCCGGATATGTATTCCCTACTGCTACGTCTATAAATCATACCGTTACCGATTCTTGCATGCACCAAGACATCACTGAGATTTGCAATTTTATGCCCGGCAATTAGAATTCTCAGCCACAAATAATAATCCTCCAAATATTTCATATGCATATACGAACCGACACTTTGTACAACACTCTTTCTAAACATTACCGACATATGATTAAGCGGAGATCTGAATTTTGCAAATTCATAAAGTTCAACACTGTTTGTTGGCAAAAGCTTGAGAAATACTCGTTTATTAGGGTCAGAATCAAATTCATCAATCGCAGTTCCCAAAACAGCAACATCCCTGTTATTTTTAAGAAATTCAATTTGTTTTTCAAAACGCTCAGCTACGCAAATATCATCACTGTCCGAGCGGGCTATTATTTCATACATACATTTTTTTAATCCATAGTTTAAAGCTTCGCCAAGACCACCATTTTTAGAAAGCCTGTAAACCTTAAATATTTCCGGAAACAGCTCACTATACTTTTCTATAACCTTTTCCAATTCAATGTTCAGCGGACCGTCACATACCAAAATAAATTCACTTGGTTTCAAGGTTTGGTCCAATAAATTACTTTTAAGTGCCAAATCAAAATATTCCGGGTTTTCTTTGAAATAAACAGACATTAAAACAGAGAAATTCATTTTAATTCCTCCCTGTAGTTTATATCAACACATTTTTCTGATTCCTTTATTGACTCGGTCAATTTTTTCACTTCGTAGTTCGTCTTATAAAAACTGATGGACTTTTCATAAGTAAGATTGCCGAACGCCTTATTCACAAGCCCGGTGAAACAGCCCATAATTTTTAAAAGCCATGTAACCCCACCTACAAGCCTGATTTTCTTACCGTGAGCGGCGGCTATCATTTCAACAAGCTCCGATGTATTGCTGTATTCGCTGTTTTGCGGAAAAAACGTTCCGCTTTCCTCATTTTCAACCGTAAGCCGGACAAACTCGCAAAGATTTTCTATGTAAAGCATTGAGCGCTCGTTTTGCACCCGCGGAAAAAACGGAAGTTTAAGCGCCAGCTTTGCAAGTAAAGGATAATTGCCCTTGCTGCCTTTTCCGTATATCATCGGCGGGCGAAGTATAACCACCTTAAAGTTTTCATCTTCAAACAGTTTCAGTCTTTTTTCAGCCTGTACCTTACTGTCGCCGTAGCAATTGGCGGGTGAAACGGGCGTATCGGCAGTAATTATTTTTGTTTTACCTATAGGCGCACTGTTACCGTAGACAATGGCGCTGCTCATAAATATAAACTGATGAACGCCGTCACTTTTGGCCTTTTCCGCCGCGGCTGATGTCAGCTCGGTATTCACGGAATAATAAAGCTTTTCCTTTTCGGGTGATATTTTACCGTTATCCGAATGGGCTATTCCCGCAACGTGGAAAACAGCGTCATACGGTGAAAAGTCCTTTTCTTTCCACCCGCCGCCTATCATATCAACGGTATCTACCGTGTACTCATCGGGAAAATTTGTATTTATATAGTTTTCAAACGACGTGCCTATATAGCTGCCCGCGCCTGTAATAAGAATTTTTTTCATTTTACGGCAACCCGCCTTTACAGTTTCGCTCTGTTCCCTCAATAACAAACATAGGTATTGCCGAAACAACAATACCTATGATAAACATGATGCCTCCCATTGTGGGAGTACCATCTTTTTTAATATGCCATTTTGGACCTTCCTCACGAATCGTTTGGCCAAAGTTGATTCGTTTTAAAAAAGGTATTAACCATTTTCCCAACAGTGCTGTTATCCCAAACGACAATATCACCGCAATTAGCGAAAAAACGCCACTCATCTCAATTATCCACCCTTTAATTTCACATATCTGCTGAATTCATACAACCCTTTTATACGCCTACCGCAAGCATATTTAAAGATGTTAATACATCCGCAAAAGGTATACCGCAAGCCAAACAAACAGACGCACCCATTAAAGCTGTTTTTACGTCGTCAGGTTCAGCAGTACGCAGTTTAATTCTTCCAATCACACCAACGCCAACAATTTCAAATGCACACCCAAATTCTTGAATACAATGCGCATTTCTTGCTGTAAAATCTGCATTGTCGCTGGATGTAGAGTAAGTTAATACTCTGCATTTATCTAATTTCTTTGTATCCAATTTTACAGGAAGGTCATAGTTCATTACGCAAACTGAAAAGTTGTGTAAGATATTAGCTGCCTGTAAACAGTCATCTTCACTATCCAGCACAATAATATATGGAGTGCCATATTCTCTGTGCAACAAAAATTCCTCAAAACCGCAAACGGAAAATCTGTCACTGCAATGACATTGTTCAAA
>ERZ827104.2069-NODE-2069-length-16133-cov-3.568354_pt1 | contig 16133 bp, 10 predicted proteins | sample MGYA00519781_ERZ827104 | MGnify/ENA primary metagenome ERZ827104 (study PRJEB31778, sample SAMEA3449257) | human gut metagenome | biome: human gut; feature: human-associated habitat; material: faeces | place: United Kingdom | collected 2010/2012 ... | reverse complement strand
CGGCAGGTAGGACAGCAGATAGATCACTACCGGGATCAATACGAAAAAGGTCAGACAGAAATCGATGGTCTTGATCGTATAGTCAGGGAAATTCTTCACTATATATTTATGATCGATACCGTTTGTGCTTTTGCCGGGATGTGCTTTGGCATAAAGGTATTCTCGGTAGCGACGCAGCAAATGCGCGAAAAACAGCAGTGCCAGACCACATCCGGCATAGACACCGGTCCATTTGCAGGCAATGCCAAGCCCCATGCAGACACCGCACAATCCTAATGGAAGGAAGGTCTTATGTGGTGGCGTGTCATAAAAACTCATGGAGCAATAACTGTACATAAAATAGTACATGGCAATCACGAAGAACGTGATATAGACATCGATCGTTGCAATCCTCGTCTGTGTAAAATGCATAAAATCAAAGGCAAACAGGAAGCAGGCGAGAGCCGCTGCAGGGGTATTGCCGGTTATTTTCTTCCCCAGCAGATAGAGGAAGGGCAGCATGGCGATGCCAAATAAAGTACCCATGATCCGCCAGCCGAAGGGATTCATCCCGAAAATAGCGATACCCACAGAGATCAGAATTTTGCCCAGGGGCGGATGCGTATTTTCATAAGTGGGCAGTCCGTGGAGGAATTCATAAGCCGTACGGGCATGATAGATCTCATCGAAATACATGCTGTTACGGAAAGAATAGCGTTCCGGGTAGCAATCGCTCTCATCGAACAAAGTCTCGTAAGCAGAGGCATTCACAGGGCGCAGGATTTCACCGTCCGCATCCGTGAAGACCAGTTCGATCAGAGAGGCATCCGTATCGGTCAGTGTGAGACGTAGGCAGCGGGCGTCTGTTACGCCTGCCTGCCGGGTCAGATCTTCCAAAGACACATCCTGCCAGGTGAAGACATTATTCAGAATGATCTCGCCCAGATACGTCCAGTCCTCGGCCTTTGAGCTACGGACTTCAGCCGTAAAATGCCGCTGATGCCAGGGCGCGATGTAACTTGCCAGGGTAACGGGAACTGTATTTTCCGGAAATTCCAGTTCAATGACCTGATTCTGTGTCATATCGTAGGTTGTCTCGGGAGCCTTGCGGTCGCCCAGGTCATAGAGTGCAAAAAAGCTGTAGAGAGCACAGATTGTCAGCAACAGACACAGGTCTGCTCTCGTGAAGCGCACCTGCTCCTTAGAAGGTGTGGGCGCTAAGGGGGAGAGAAAATGTTCCCGGAAGTGGGAGCCGAGGTCACCCGCGGTTGTGGCGGCAACAGTCACCGCTTCCCCATGAATATAATATTTCCAGATGATTTTGTAGAAATCATACAGACAATATAACATACCTGCGGATACCAGCAGAATTATGGGAGCCTTGCGGTCATAGTTCTGCGGATCGTAATGGTACAGCACGTTGGCAGTGTTGTAGAAATGCAGCGCGGCGAAACCGGCATAACATTTCCACAGGGAGCCGGCGGGTTTATACAGACAGCAGAACAGCAGCAGTGCAAGTCCCGGATACATATAGCGTTCGTGCATTCTGACAGAAAACAGGAACATAGTCAGAATGATAAAAGCACCGAGGCAAAAATAGCGTGAAGGTTCTTTTCGGCAACGCAAGGCAATCAGAAAAGTAAAAAGAACGATCAGCACAATGGCAATGGATCCCCAGGTTCGGCAGGGAAGGAACAGAAAGATCGTGTTCTGGTCCACCCAGTTCATGCCTAACAGCCCCCAGAAATTATAGGCATTAACCGCCGCATATTCATAGGAACCCAGCGTGGAAGTATACTGCGAGGTGGCGGCATCCAGACCGAAGGGAACGCACAACAGAAGCATGCCGCAGATCACAGCCAGACCGCCGCACAGATTATAAAAGAATTTCCTCCAGGAAAAATCCTGCAAAAATACATGATCCAAAATGCCGACCAGAAGGACGGGAGTGAAGATCAGTGTCTGCGGCTTTAACAGAACTCCAATACCGTAGATCGCATAAGCCGGAAGCATTTTGCCGTCCATAAGAAACAGGCACATCAGGATCACCACAAGGGTGTGAACGGAATCCACCTGCCCCCAGCAGGAAGAATTCAGGATGATTGCCGGCTGGAACAGATAAGCACAAGCTACACATACAGATTGCATTTCGGAAAAATGCAGTCTTTTTGACGCCTCTCTGAAGAGCAGACAGCCGCAGGCCATGTCGCACAGAATAGCAGGCAGCTTTAACAGCATGATATGCAGGCTGGAATAATAAGGGATCCCAAGCAGGGAACGCAGTGCCCCGATGAGATACAGGACATACATGAATCCGGGCGGATAATCGGTAAAAGTCTCCGCGGAATAGAATGCCCCGGGACCTACGGAGAAGATCCGGTCAGCCCACGCAGCAAAACAGGCAATATCATTGCCGAAACCGTGGGTGGTATAAGCAAGGATCAGACGAAGCAGCAGGGCAGCCCCGAAAATGATCCAGACGAACCGGGTAATGTTTTGGAATTTACATTTGTCTTCCTCTTTTTGGAAACCGGTATAGCAGACACCGCACAGAAGCAGTGAAAGGATAGCAAAAAAATGTATCATAAGATATAATTCCCCCCAATATTTTTATGATCACAACTTAAAAATATCAAAAAATGAGTCTTTCGTAAAGACGAATACTTAAAAATAAGTTATAATCATTAGTAAATTCAGACAGATGCAAAAAGGGGACAAACATGAAGAATAAGAAAGTGGAAAATATCATCACAGCAATACTGGCGGCGGCAGTTCTGATCACCGGAGGGATGAGTCTGTATTCCTATCTGTCGGAGCAAAAGGCGAAAAACGAATATGATACCATAAGACAGGAGGCAGTGGTGGAAGAGTCCAGGGTGGAAGAGACGGAAGAAGTACAGGTGAAAAACTACCCCGATCTGCAGATTGATTTTGCAAATCTCAAGAAGACCAATCCGGATTTCCGGGGATGGCTTTATTTTCCGGCGCTGGATATCAGCTATCCGGTGGTACAGGGCGAGGACAACAATTATTATCTGAAGCATTCTTTTGAGGGAGAAAGTGTAAATGCCGGATGTATTTTCATGGATTGTGAGGCTTCGGCGGACTGGTCGGACCGGAACACCTTCGTCTTCGGACATAATATGCGGGATGAGAGCATGTTCGGTAGTTTTAAAAATCTGTTGAAGGGGACGGTAAGCTGTAAGGAGGATCCGTATTTTTATATCTATACGGAAGATAAGGTCTATATTTATGAAATCTTTGCTTATTACGAGACCAGAAGCACCAGCGACCGCTTCGCAACCTTTACCTCGGATGCTTCCTACGATGATTACGTGCAGTGGGCGACGGAACATTCCCTGTATGCCTCGGATGCGGACTTAAGCGACAGGGGGAACATTGTGTCGCTGTCTACCTGCTATGGTTCCGCAGGCACGAAGCGAAGAGCACTGCTCCATGGAGTACTGACAGAAACGGCCGCTTATTAGGACATTGGTACCACAAATGGACAACCAGAGAACAAAAATAAGCAATAAATCACAAATTTAATAAAAAATCTGAACCTTTTTTATGAGATCCATAGTCTTAATAGATGTAAAGAAGAACGAAAACGTTTAAGTGCGTTGGGAGTAACACATGGGGTTTCATATAAGGGAGAAATCAGATGAGCAGACTTAGTAAGTATGTAAAAGAAAAAATCGTAAAGGTTCTGGTGGCAGCGCTGGTAGTGGGAACTGTCGCAGGGAACGGAACACTTACGGTACAGGCAGAGGAAGCGGCTACAGTAGTAGGGGAAGAGTCTGTATCCGGTGGTGACGCTGTTGTGAAAGAAAATGTAGTAGCTGATCCGGAGGTAACACCGGAAGCAACGACGATGGTTACACCGGAAGAGGCAGCAGGTGCAGGTCTTATCATGCCGCTGACAATGAATTTATGTGCGGAAGCAAATGAGACAGTAAATGCGGTGACTGTGGATATTGCTGGAGTTTTAGGAGCTGCCAATGGCTATGGAATTTTTGTAGAGGGAATTACGGAGCAGAGCGGTGACAGTGAAGCTAATATCTGCACAGGCAGTTTGAAATATTATAATAACATTGGCTATACAGGAAAAGGTACTATTTATGTAGATGGTGAATATACAGGTTCAGGCTCCAATATTAGATGTTCTAATCTGATTCTAAAATCAGCTTCTTTTGAGCAAAGAGGTAATCAATGGTTTGTAAATGGAGTTTATGTAGGAACCACTGAGCAGATTGGAAAAATTGAAAGAGGTCAGTTCGATCTGGCAGGAGCATTTACAGCTATTCGTACAAATGCTGAAAACTTGCATGCAATGGGAACGGAATTGAGTTCTAATGAGATTTCCTTGAATGATGGACAGAATATTTTTCGCGTAAATGGAATTTCGGATTTTGAACCTAAAGTAGCTGTGGAAAACGGTAAAACGGTTGTATTTAATATAACACCTGATGGTAATAATTTTAAGTTGGTAGGACAGAGCACATCTGGCATTGATAATTACCCGGAAGCAGATAATGCAAATTTGTTAGTGTATAATTTTGGAACATATGATGGAACTATTACTTTATCTACTACAAGAGGAACGATTCTTGCACCATGTGCTAAGGTGATTCTCGAAGCAGGAAATAATTCAGGTAGAATTGTAGCTGCAAATTTGCAAACGCAAGCAGAGTGTCACTTTAGTGGAAATGAGTGGCATCCCAGTGAAGAGCCTACGCCGACCGTGACACCGACACCTACGCCGACCGTGACACCTACGGCAACACCAACGGCAACGCCTACGGCAACACCAACGGCAACGCCTACGGCAACACCAACGGCAACGCCTACGCCTACGGCAACACCGTCGACAACTCCTGACAACAACCCGACACCTACTCCGACTCCGGGCGCTCCGGATACGACGCCAACCCCGGATGATCCCGGTACCCCTGCGGATCCTGTAACACCCGAGGCACCGCAGGTACTTGGTGCGAGACGCCACAGAATGGTGACGATCGAGGATGATCCGACACCTTTGGCAGACAGAGCAGTCCTCGGAGCATCGAGACGGCCGCAGACCGGCGACGCTTCCGATGCATGGAATCTTGGTTTCGCCTTATCCTTGACAGGTCTGGGAGCATGGCTTATCCTTAAGAAGAAGCAATAAGAACAGTAATGACATATAGTTACCATAAATTCATGAAAGAGGGTAAACAAATGAAAAAAAGATGGATGAGTCTGATTCTGACAGTAATCATGATGCTTAGCCTGGCAGGCTGCGGCAGGAATGCAAATCTGTCCTCTGTCAGCCGTGATCCGGCGGACAGCGACGGAACCGTATGGTTCGATGAAGAGGCGGTGGCGCTGGCAGGATCTGTACAGAGAGCCGGCATGAGCGAAGCAGAGATCGCCCGGGCCAATGAACTTCGCACCATGGCAACCGATGCACTGGCACTGGTGAATGCGAAGAGAGCAGAGAATGGACTTGCGGAGCTTACCTGGAGCAACGGACTGGAGTCCTGCGCTATGGTAAGAGCACAGGAAGCTGCTTCCAAATTCTCTCATACCAGACCGAACGGCAGAGACTGGTATACCGTGAACAGTGAACTGATGTGGGGTGAGAACCTGGCGAAGGGATATGATTCCGCACAGAGCGTGGTAGATGCCTGGATGGCTTCTCCCACCCATGCAGCGAATATCCTGGCAGGCGATTTTACGACCTGCAGCATTGCTGTCTATGAGACAGGTGGAAAACTGTATTTTGCACAAGAATTTGGTTATTGATCCCAAAAAGTTTCTGCCTAATGGGACAGAAAAATATAAATAAACAGACAAAACAGGGAAAGAGTTGATATTTTTTGAAATATTAACTCTTTCTTTGCACTCATAAGGTAGCAAAAAGGTTCGGAAAATGTTATAATGATGATACAGCAGTAGTGTCAGCAGCATTGCAGAAAAATGCCGGCTTGAGAAGGTGGAGAGACATCTCGCCGGAGAAAAGAGGTACATTATGAGTGCAAAAACTACACAGAAGGGACAAAAGCGTCAGACCAATGGTAAGACCACGATCCGCGAGCGGCTGCAGAAGGCAATCCGGCGGCTGGTATTGCTATCGATCGTATCATTGGTCATTGTGTCTATGATCATGAATCTGTCAGGTACCCTGAGCAGACTGAAGGCTGATATGCAGGAGATCGCAAAGCTGTCAGCGGATCGGATCCGTCAGGAATTAACGGTATCGGAGACGATCGTATCTGAGCTGGGATGCAGCTATCAGCTTTCCGCGGCTGTATTTACACCGGCACAGAAGCAGGAGTATATTAATCAGCGCGTGGAAGCTTATGGAATGGTCAGGGGGAAGCTGATCGGAAGTAATGGTATCTGTGCCGCTGACGGAACGGATTATAATGATCGTGAGTATTTTAAACGGTCCATGCAGGGAGAAGTGGTGGTATCGGATCCCGTAATTGCCAAGACAGACGGAAAACTCAGCGTGATCATATCTGCACCCGTCTATGAAGGCGGAGATAAAGACGGTGAGATCATCGGCGTGGTATTTGTAGTACCGGATCCGGAGTTCTTAAATGATATTTGCGCAGCCATTTCTATCAGTGAGCATTCCGGATGCTACCTGTTGGGGTCTACGGGTATTACGATCGCACATAGTGATTCCGCCATTGCCCAGGAGCAGAAAAATAATATTGAATTGTCACAGACAGACAGCTCACTGAAGGGAATTGCTAAAATAGAGCAACAGATGCTTAAGGGTGAGACAGGATACGGAACCTATTTCAGAAAAGGTGCTTATACATTACAGGCGTATGCCCCGATTGATGGTACTGACGGCTGGATGGTGGCTGTAGATGCACCGGTTACGGATTTCCTGGGTTCCGTTGTAACAGGCATTATCATAGGTGCTGCGATCGGTGTGATCGCAGTGGCATACAGCATTTACAAGGCAAAACAGATCGGACAGCGTATCGGGGAGCCGGTGGCACAGTGCACAGACAGAATACAGCTGTTAGCACAGGGTGATCTGCATACTCCGACACCGAAGGTAGAGACCGGCGATGAGCTGCAGATACTTGCGGAGGCTACCGCCAGTCTTTCCGATAATTTGCAGCAGGTAATCGGTGATACGGACTATCTGTTGGGAGAAATGTCTGAGGGCAATTTTGCGATCGTAAGTAATTGCAGGGAAGCCTACATAGGAGATTTCAGCGGATTACTGGAGTCTATCCGCAAGCTGAATCATAAGCTCAGTGAGACACTGGGTGAGATCAAAAATGCGGTAAGCCAGGTGTCTGCCGGCGCGGGTCAGATGGCGGATGCCGCACAGGGACTGGCAGAGGGTGCTACAGACCAGGCCGGTTCTGTGGAGGAACTGCAGGCGACCATTACGAACGTCACTGAGATCGTGGAGAAAAATGCCAAGGCTCTCGGAGCATCTTATGAGAAGGCAATGGAATATCAGCAACAGGCCAGAACCAGTGGAGAAGAGATGAAGGGACTGACCGATGCCATGCAGCGGATCAATGAGACTTCCAAGCAGATCAGTGATATTATCGGTGAGATCGAGGATATCGCATCCCAGACGAACCTGTTGTCCCTGAATGCAGCAATTGAAGCTGCCAGAGCGGGGGAAGCCGGAAGAGGTTTCGCCGTGGTGGCTGAACAGATCCGGAAGCTTGCGGATGACAGTGCACAGTCCGCGGTACATACCAGGGAACTGATCGAAACCTCGTTGCAGGAGATTGAAAAAGGAAATCAGATCACGGATAAAACGGCGGAAGCTTTGCAGAAAGTGGTGGAAGGTATTGAGGATCTGGCGAACGAGTCCAAGAAAGCCATGGAAGAATCCAATGCACAGGCAGATGCCATGTCCCAGATCGAACAGGGCATCGAGCAGATATCTACGGTGGTACAGAACAACTCCGCTACCGCAGAGGAGACTTCCGCTACCAGTGAAGAACTGTCTGCTCAGGCGACCAACATGAACGAACTGACAGATGCTTTCCAGTTAAGAAACGAGAAATAATCGGTGACGGTTATCATCAAGCCGGACATTTCCGCATACAATGCATAGAAACAAGCATTGGAGAGCAGCCGTGTTCGAGAAGCAGAATATACAGGAAACCATAAGTAAACTAAATAGTGACACAGTGAAAGGTCTTACCGAAGGTGAGGCCTTTCGTCGTTTACGGCAAAATGGCAGGAACGAGATGAGAGCTGCGCGGAAAAAGACAAAGATACAGCTTTTTCTGGAGCAGTTGAAGGATCCGCTGATCTACATATTATTGATTGCAGCGGTGGTATCCATTCTCCTGGGAGAAGTCAGCGATGCCTTGATCATCGGTACGGTGGTCCTGGTAAATGCGCTAGTGGGAATGCTCCAGGAGGGAAAAGCTCGAAAAGCACTGGAAGCGTTAAGAAAACTTACTACTCCCCGGACGATCGTGATCCGCGACGGCATCCGAAGAGAGATCCCCGCGGCGGAACTGGTGACAGGAGATCTGGTGGAGCTGGAGGCAGGGGCACGGGTTCCTGCGGATATCAGACTGACCAGAAGTGCGAACCTCCAGGTGGAAGAATCCGCGCTCACCGGAGAATCTGTCCCGGTGGAGAAAGATGCCCTGTTCCTGGCAGACTGCAGGCAAGAGATCCCGTTAACCGAACGGGTCAATATGGTCTATATGTCCACAGTGGTGACGAACGGTCATGGGGAAGGGCTGGTGGTGGCCACCGGCATGGATACGGAGATCGGCAGGATCGCTTCCATGATCACGGATACGGAAGATGAGATGACACCATTACAGAAGCGGCTGGGAGATCTGGGGAAGCTATTGAGTATTCTCTCTCTGGGGTTGTGCGCCGGACTGTTTTTGCTGGCGGTATTTCAACATAGAAATATTCCGGAGATGCTTCTGGTAGCGATCTCACTTGCGGTTGCCGCAGTACCGGAAGGGCTGCCGGCAGTAGTCACGATCTGCCTGGCCCTGTCAGTGACCAGAATGGTCAAAGTGCACACCATCATTCGAAGACTTCCTTCGGTGGAGACACTGGGAGCGGTCAGTGTGGTCTGTTCGGATAAGACAGGAACACTTACCCAGAATCGACTCACTGTGGAGAAATGCTGGTGGTACGACGTGATGGAGGATGTCACGGGGACAGGTGGCAGAGGGGAACACCGCATTCTGCCGGAGCTGTTGAGAGGGATGCTTTTGTGCAATGATGCTTCGCTGCGGGGAGAGCAGCGCATCGGAGATCCCACGGAGCTGGCACTTTTAGACTTTGGGGCGAAATACGGTCTGCAGAGAGAGCGGCTGGAGCGGCAGTATCCCCGCTTTGATGAGATCCCCTTTGATTCCGAGCGGAAAATGATGACGACCTGTCATAGGCTTCCCGGTGGCAGATCCGGGAGAGGGATTGCCTATACCAAAGGGGCTCCGGATGTGATCCTGCAGCACTGTACCCATATTTTACAGGAAGGAAGGAGCGTTCCCATGACCTCCATGCAGCGGAAGCGGATAGGTGAGGCTGTGGAACGGATGAATTCCCTCTCTCTTCGGACACTGGCAGCGGCACAGAGTGAAGACTGCAGAGGTGGGGAAGAGGGAATGACGTTCCTTGGTATCGTGGGAATGCGGGATCCCGCCAGACCGGAGGCTGGGGAAGCCGTGGAGATCTTCCGTCATGCGGGGGTGACCACGGTGATGATCACGGGAGATCATGTGGATACTGCCTATGCCATTGCCAGACAGCTGGGGATCGCGGGACACCGCAGCCAGTGTATTACGGGCAGAGAACTGGAACGGCTGGATGACACTTCTTTTTTAAAGAGAATTAAGGACTTAAGAGTCTATGCAAGAGTCACGCCTGCACAGAAGGTGCGGATCGTGAAAGGGCTACAGCTAAATGGGGAGATCGTGGCGATGACCGGTGACGGGGTCAATGATGCCCCCTCCTTAAAAGCGGCGGACATTGGTGTGGCTATGGGAACCGGAGTGGATGTCGCCAAACAGGCAGCGGATATGATCCTTGCAGATGATAATTTTGCCACCATTGAAAAAGCCATCGAGGAAGGCAGAGGTGTCTATGAGAATATCCGGAAATCGGTGATTTTTCTGCTATCGTCCAACCTGGGAGAACTGATGACCATGTTTGTGGCGGTGGCAATGGGGCTGGCATCTCCATTAAAATCCAGCCATATCCTTTGGATCAATCTGATCACGGATTCCCTTCCGGCACTGGCGTTGGGAGTGGATAAAAATGACAGCAAAAGCCTGATGCGCTGCCCGCCCAGAAAAGCATCGGAGAGCCTGTTTGCCAGAGGAGGAATAGCATGTACGTTGTTCTATGGAGCATTGATCACCGTGATCGGACTGGCGGCATTTCTGGTGCTTCCCTGCGGGATCCTGGCGGCGGAAGGGGAGCTTGTGGGCAATCCGTTTACCTGGGTAGAACGCCTCAGGGAACTGATGTCCAGGGAACAGATACTGGCGAAATCGCAGACCTATGCATTTACTGTGCTGGGAATGTGCCAGCTATATCATGCCATCGGCATGCGTGATGTACAGAAGTCCGTATTTGCCATGAGCCCCCGGGATAATCTGCTGATGGTGGCAGCATGTATCATCGGTTTCATCCTGCAGTTTGCCGTGACGGAGATCCCATTTCTCATCCGGGCTTTCGGCACGTCGCATCTGTCGGGACAGGAGTGGCTCCTGTTAAGTGTACTGGCAGCATTTCCGCTGTTTGCGCATGAGGTGATAGTGTTGTTTACAAAAAATTAACAAAATCCTTGCATGGAGTTTATGGTCAATTGTTACAATAAAAGTGATCATAAACTATCGTGGGAGGGCAAAATGATGAAAACAATCCGGAAAACAGCAATTGTAATGCTTCTGTTCGTTTATTTTCTGACCTATGGTGTGCTGCCGCAGGTGTTGGCAGCCGGTAAAGACACTCCCATGATCGTGGTGGCTCACCGGGCAGGGGCTAAGGTAGCCCCGGAGAATACGCTCGCGGCACTGGAGCAGGCCATCCGGGACGGAGCCCCCATCGCCGAGATCGATGTACAGCAGTTATCCGACGGGACACTGATCGTGATGCATGACAGCAATTTCAAGCGTACTGCGGGCGAGGATGTCTGTGTGTGGGATACAGAGGCAGACGTGCTTTCTACACTGGAAGTGGGAAGTACATTTTCTGCAGCATACAGAGGAGAACAGATCCCGACACTGGAAGAGATGCTTGCCTGTGCCGAGGACCGGATCACATTAATGATCGAATTAAAATACTCCGGGCAGGAGCAGGAACTGGAGGAGAATGTCCTTGCGCTGCTTCAGGAGTATGATATGGTGGACGAATGCATCATAGGATCCATGAATAGGGGAATCCTGCAGAGAGTAAAGGAACTGGAGCCGGACATCTCCACAGTATATATTGCCCATGATCTGGGAGAGGATGACTATGATCTGGATTATGCGGACAGCTATAGCATCGAAGGGAAAAATCTTACAGCAGACATGGTGGAAGCCATCCATTACGAAGGAAAATCCGTATATGGCTGGACAGCCAACACCTCCGGTGCCATGCGGCAGATCGTGGATAGCGGAGCGGATGGAATTGTCACGGACGATGTGCGCCTGCTACAGGCATTTTTGAGAGAAAATGCTTGCCGCAAAGCGTTTGAAAGTGTATACTAAATTATTAGGTATGAGGGGATGAAAGAGGTTAGACATGGGAAAAATATGGGAATTTTTTGAACATCTGGATGAGTATGTGTATGTATCGGATCCGGAGACGAATCAATTAGTATATATGAATCAAAAAGCTTTGAAGAGCTATGGCTTTCAGAGTAAGGAAGAGATTGTCGGGTTAAAGTGCTATGAGGTGTTACAGGGGAATTCCGCTCCCTGCAGTATCTGCAATAATGAGCAGCTCAGACCCGGCTATTTTAAGGAATGGGAATATTACAATCCGGTAGTAAAAACGGATTTCCGTATCAAGGATACCCTGGTGGAAGACGATGGCAGAATGCTGCGCATGGAGATCGCTATTGACTGTGGGCATTCCGGGGACAGGGAAACCTCTATGGATTACCATGAAATGGAAGCAGCAATGAATCAGGCGATCCGTGTTGCACTCAGACAGGAAACTCCGAATCAGACTTTGGAGGTATTGCTGGAGCTTCTGGGGAAAACAATGGAGGCAGACCGTACCTATATTTTTGAAAAAAATGATCATGGCCATGATGATAATACATATGAGTGGGCAGCCAGAGGCGTGATACCGGAAAAGGATAATCTGCAGGATCTGCCTCCGGAGGTTTGTGACCAGTGGTATCAGAAGTTCGCAGGGAATCAGAATATTGTGACAGAGAACCTGAGCGAGATCCGGGATACAGATCCCGAAATGTATGAAGTACTGTCGAGACAGAATATTCATTCATTAGTAGTCGTACCATTATATGATGATGAAAAAGTGATCGGTTTCTATGGAGTGGATAACCCTCCGGCAAAATATATCGATTTTGCATCGGAGATCCTGCAGATCATGGGACATTTTATTGTATCTTCCATAAGACGCCGTAATCTCGTGAGAAGGCTGGAGATCATGAGCTATACGGATCCGTTGACCGGATTTGGAAACCGTTATGCCATGGAAAAATATGTGTCTGGGATTCTTCCTCAGACGAAGATTGGCGTGGTGTATTGCGATGTTACCGGTCTGAAGCGTGTTAATGATGAAGAAGGACATTCGAAAGGAGATCAATGGATCCTCAGAGCCTGTGACTGCCTGCGGGGAACCTTGAAGGAATTCGACCTGTTCCGCATCGGCGGAGATGAATTCGTAGCTCTGTGCAGAGGCATGGAGGAGGGAGAGCTGTACCGTGAAGTAGAGGAACTGCGGACAGAGCTTGACCGGAAGAAGGTCACCATGGCTGTCGGAGCCGCAGTGAATACGCTGGGGGCAGTCGGATTTGATCATCTTCTGACAGAACCGGAGCGGCGTATGTATCAGGACAAGGCAGAATATTATAGGAAGAGCGGATTGAACCGCAGAAGACAGTAAGCCCGCATATGATCGTTAGGAGAACCGGATGAAAATAGCGGTATGTGATGATGACAAAGGCTGCCTGGATAGTATGAAGCGGTTGCTTGCAGGATATCCGGGAATCAGCAGAACAGAATACTACCAGAATCTGTCTCAGCTCTCTGAGGCATTGGAAAACGGCATGGGTTATGATCTCGTGCTGATGGATATCGAATGGGAGGGCAATGAGCAGGATGGGATAGCGTATGCGGCGCAATATAACGCACGCAGTCCACAGACCTGGTTTATTTTTGTGACGGCATATAATGATAAATTTTCTGAGAAAATCTTCTGGGAGAAGGTCAATCTGTGCGGTTTCCTGGTAAAACCGGTCCGGAAGGAACATCTGGAAAAGCTTTTGGACAAAGTCAGAGAAAAAATATTCAGCAGCGAGGCACTGATCCTGCAGCATGGAGGAATCACGGAGAAAATTGCTAACAGTCAGATCCGGTATATAGAGAGCAATGCGCATCAGCTGTTAATACATACAATTTCCGGAGAAGTCGCTTTATATGAAAAGCTGGATGTCTATGAGAAAAAGTTGTACAAGGATTTTCTGCGGGTACATAAAAGCTTTTTGGTGAATATGCAGTATATCCGCAGGATTGAGATGAAGGAGGTTACACTGCAGGACGGAACCGTGCTTCCTGTAAGCAAGACCAGATACAGTGTTTCCAGAGATAAATATTTTCGTTATATGAGGGCAATGCTATGATATGCTATATAATGTGTATCCTGTTGTGGATCGCGTATCTGTGGCTGGACTGCATGGTGGTTGCTTATGCGTTTGAACCGCGCAGGGATAGTGTCAGACAGGCAGGCATCATTCTGGGCCTGATGGCAGTACAGTTGCCGGCAGCTGCACTGAAATTTTTGTTTAACGATAATGTGCTTGTTCGTTATGGCGCCATGATAGCGGTCGGTATCGTCACCGTAGCATATGCAGCTGTATTTCTGAAAGGAACGATAGGCCAGAAAGTGCTGTTTATGCTATGCGAATATCTGACAGCTATGCTGGCGGAAATGCTCAGTATCGGTATTTTGAACAAGTATATGGAGCAAAAGCCACAATTGTCTTACTATACACCGACAATGGTATTGTTGTTATCGGTAGTATTGACAGTGACAGCCATATTTTTTCTGATTTTTCTGGTCGTATGGAAGAAAATTGTCGAAAAAGAATCCTTTGACGTCAGTATTATTATTGTGTTCAGTGTATTTCCTGTCAGCCAGCTGCTTATGATCACTGCGATCAATGAGCAGGTATTCCGGAATATGACGCTGTATACCGGGTGGATACTGGCAGCGGCCATACTGGGCTCCGTTGCAGACGGTGTGTTGTTGTATACCCTGCTTCGCCAGCAACAGCTGCAGGAGCTGAAACTTCGTCTCAGCGAGGTACAGAGTACCTGGGAAATTGCCGAGAATCATTATCATGAGATTGAAAACAGGCGGGAAGAATTCGCCAAGATCCGGCATGACATGCGCAACCAGCAGATGGTGCTGCAGGAGCTGTTGCATCAGGGGGAATATGAGAAGGCGGAAAAAATGCTGGAGACATTGACCGATACGGTGGCGGCTACGACGGAATACCTCTATTGCGGTGACCCTGTATTCAATGCCATCATGGGGGAGACCGAGAAGGCCTGCCGGGAGAAAAGGATTGCCTTTCAATACGATCTGGAGATTCCCCAAAAGCTGAAGCTGGATCCGGTGGCAATCTGCAGTATACTGTCAAACCTAACCAGAAATGCTGTGGCAGCAGCGGAAATGACGGAGAGAGAAGAAGCGTTTTTGTCCGTAAAGGCGGCAGTAAAAGGGGACTATCTGCATATCTGCGTGGAGAACAGCAGAGCAAAAAAGCTTCCCGGAAGGCCGGGGAGAAAAGGCTATGGACTGGAGATTCTGCATGATCTGGTGGAACGCAATCACGGACAGATCGATGTACAGCCCGGTGAAGGAAGCTTCCGGGTGGATGTTACCGTAGAGAATTTTTGAGAATTTCTATCAGGCAGTTTCCTTGACAGGAGCTGCTTTTTTATTTATTATTTATATGAGTTAGGAACAACTAACCAAAACAATATACAGGAGGTGAGCAATTTTTGAGTCAGGAAACATGGGAGATCCTGTGCGGAATGAAAACAGACGATGTGGAATTGCAGCTGGCATTGCAGTGCGCACCGCTTATTACAGGACTTAAAATATCCAATCTGCTGACGATTTCATCGGACGGCTTTTGTCTGGTAGAGAAGATCATCTCAGGAAGTTTTATTTCCATGTATCCGTTATTGGAAACGGAAGAAAAAACAGTCATACTGCTGTATCAAAAGGAACGGCTGGAGAAATATCTGCGAATGATGCAGGTACAGAAGCTGCTGACAGAGGAAGGGTATCCTTCCTGTCTGCTGGAAGATATTCTGCCGGTCTTGTGCGAAAAGTATGAGGCTTATGCAGAAACCAAAAATGATTTTCCCCATGAGCTGGGGTTACTTTTGGGGTATCCACCGGAGGATGTGGAAGGATTCATCAGACACCGTGGGAAAAATTGCCTCTGTACCGGGTACTGGAAGGTATATGCGGATAAAGAGAGGAAACTGCGGCTTTTTGAAAAATATGAATATGCAAAGGAAAATTTGATTCAGCTGCTGCATTATGGATTAAAAATGACGGAGATCATAGAGATCTGCGGAAGTACAGCAGCATAAAAGGAACAAAAAGTGCGGAAAACGGAGGAAAATGAAATGGATAAGATTTATGTAGTATTTTGGACACAGGGCGGCAATACCCAGGCAATGGCGGAAGCCATCGGAGAGGGAATCCGGGAGGCTGGAAAAGAAGCGGAAGTAGTATTCGTGACAGGAGCGGATATAGAAGCACTGAAGGCGGCACCCAAATTTGCTCTGGGATGTCCGGCCATGGGCGCGGAGGTGCTGGAAGAAGCGGAGATGGAACCCTTTGTATGCGATGTAGAAGGCTTTGCTTCCGGGAAAAAGATTGCGCTGTTCGGTTCTTACGGATGGGGAGACGGTGAGTGGATGAGAGACTGGACCACC
>ERZ827104.2065-NODE-2065-length-16161-cov-3.227803_pt1 | contig 16161 bp, 11 predicted proteins | sample MGYA00519781_ERZ827104 | MGnify/ENA primary metagenome ERZ827104 (study PRJEB31778, sample SAMEA3449257) | human gut metagenome | biome: human gut; feature: human-associated habitat; material: faeces | place: United Kingdom | collected 2010/2012 ... | reverse complement strand
ATGACTGTAAAGGTACAGTGATAAAGAGTAGTGTTTCAGAAGAAGAAAAGAGATTAATTTCTGGAATTACTCATTTAAATAATAGAATTCAGGTTAGAGTAAGATTATCAGATAATAGAGATAAAGGTTCATATAAAAATTTATTAGAATTGCTTGCTAAAAATCATATAAGCTTAGATTTAATTAACATTTTCCCTGAACATCAAATGTTCACAATAGATGCTTCTGAGAAGAAAAAGCTTGATGAAATAATGAAAAAAGCTGAAATTAAATATACTATAATTGAAGGCTGTAGTACTATTGCTATAGTAGGAGCTGGTATGAATGGTGTTCCAGGTGTAATGGCAAGGATAATAAATACTTTAACTAGTAATGAGATTGAAATTTTACAAACAACAGATTCTAATATGACAATATGGTGTTTAATTTACACTAGTAAGGTAAAAGATGCTATAAGATTGCTTCATGATGAATTTAACTTAGGTAGTGCAAAGTAAAATTATATTATTATAAAAATACTTAGGAGGAAGTAAAATGGAATTTACTTTTGATGAAAAAGCAAAAAATGCATTAAATGAGCTTATAGAAAATAGTTCGGAAGAGTATGTGAGAATAAAGGTGTTTTATGGATGTGGAAGACCAGCATATGATTTGTATCCAGATTTTAAGAGTGATGAAGATGAAGAAGTTATAATTAGTGGAATAAAATTCGTAGTTAATAAAAAAGATGTTAGAGCTTGTAATAAGCTTGAAATTAAATATGATAAAGAAGTATTTAATAAAGGATTTTATATACGTGATTTAGATTAATAAAAAGGGTATGCAGAAATGCATATCCTTTTTTGTATAAACACTAATAAAAAATATTTAATTTTTTGATGATTTTATAAATAATATTTTTTATAATGGGAAAAATAATGTAAAAAGTATAGAGGTGATAAAAATGAGAGATAAGGTTATAAAGGAATTAAATAAATTTTTGACAGGAGTTCATATGGGAGGAGCTACATTTAAGGATTATTTAGATAAAGCTGAAAATTTAGAGTTAAAAAGCACATTAAAAGAGATAATAGAATCATTTAAAAAACATGAGGAAGCAATTACACATAGAATAGAAGAATTAGGTGGAAATGCAAGTGATTCATTGGGGATAAGAGGAAATATAGCAGAAGCTTTTGAAAAAATTAAGCTTATTCCTGTAGATACTGACTGTGAAGTTTGTGAACATGCGATAAAAGCAATGGAAATGGGAAATAAAAATGCAAATAAATTTATTGAGGAAAATGAAAATATGGAAAAAAGTATTTTGAGTACCGGTCTTTCCGGCCAGTTCTTGTATATCATCCAAAATCAATACATCGATCAACTGATAGAAATGAAGGAAATCGTTCACTTCATTCCGACGCACCGCCTCTGTAAACTGAGTCTGAAAGATATTGGTCGACACGTACAAGACGACCTTATTCGGAAAATTCTGTTTCACTTCCAGACCGATCGCTTGTGCCAAATGTGTTTTTCCGAGCCCTGAACCACCATAGATCAACAAAGGATTGAAAGCCGTTCCTCCGGGTTTCTGAGCGATAGCCATACCGGCAGACCTTGCCAAACGGTTACAGTTGCCTTCGATATAACTTTCCATGGTATAGGAAGGATTCAACTGGGAATCTATCTGAATCTGATTGGAAGCCCGTTCAAACGGGTTCTTCAGCGTACTGTGACCGGTCTGATCCAGATAAACCGTGCTGCTTGCAGGCTTCCTTACCGGATTAGAAGCTAAAGTCGTTGTCAGTGGCTCAGAAGGTTTACTTCTCTCCACCACAACCGAATAAGCCAATTTTGCATTGGGGCCGATTACCGCTTTCAAAGCACTCTTCAGAATATCGATGTACTCCCCTTCCAAAACTTCATATACATAAGCACTGGCAACCTGAATTGTCAGTACATCATCTTTAAAACGAACAGCACGTATCGGCTCAAAAAGCGTCTTAAACTTTTCAGGCAATACTTGCTTTTGAATCAAAGACAAACATTTCAACCAAATATTCTTACCTTCCTTTTCCATAGTCTATTGTTAGTCAGGTGTTTCTTACTTTTCACAACCCGCCTCTTTTCAGCATGCTAAATTCCATAAAAAAAAATCATAAAAAAAATGGGATTTTACTTGGTTATATTCAAAAAAAGCTTATCAACTAAGAACCAAGACATTAAATATAACCATCTGATAACAAATATATTACACTCCATCAAAATCATTTATTTTTATTAAAATACCTATACCCCATTTATCACATTCAAAGGTTAAAAAAAGGAGAGTACCCAACCTAATCGTTTCAGCTTAAAGGAAAAGTTTCTCGCAACATATTAACATAACAAACATATTATATATATCATTATGTTAATAATCACCACAACAGCAACGCTCCTATTTAGAATGATTCAAATTAATATTTTATTGAATTTTAACAATAAATGATTGTTTAAAGATTTTATTAACATCTTTCAAATCTTTCTCCGCTTGTTTCAAATTCTTATAAGTTTGGATCAAATAAAGATATTTCCCGTTTTTACGCATTTCCCTTAAATCGGGATATTTCCGGTATAATTCGGAATCCAAGGCCAAGGGTTCCTCCGATTCCGCAATCACGATCCCATAAGTATCCTGGGTCGATTTACCGGAAGAAAAGTCGAACAAAGATAGATTCACAAAGCGTTTTGGATTTTGCCGGAATTCGGTCAGTAATTTATTGAGATTTTCACTCACTGCCGTCAGATTATAATACAAATCACGGTCATTCACCACTCCCCCTAGTGTACCTTTCCCCCGGTTGATCTTCATGACAATGGAATCGGTCTGTGCCAAAACACTATTCAAATAACGAACGGTATTAGCCAGATTAACCGCTTTAAGCGAATCGCTGATCCCGGTAATATTATCCAGGCTACGGGTTATATTCGCATTACTGTTTTCCAGGTTTCCGGTTATGCTATTGATATTCTCGAGAATTTTAGAAATCCGGGAGGACTCGTTGGCCAGCAAATCGTTCAAAGTACCGGAAGCATGCTCTACGTTATCCAGTGTGCGGCTGACACTTTTCAAGGATCCCCGGATATTTCCATTGGCATCTTCACTAAAAATCTCCTGCAAAGCCACCAATACCGTATCCAAAGAGACCATTACCGTCTCGGCTTTCTTCTTCAAGGGTTCCAATTGTTTGTTCAGTTGTTCCATGATACCCAATTCCAATTCCGTTCTCAAGGTATCCCCGCTCTGGGCATAAGTCGTTGCATCTCCGGGGATGAGGTTGATGGCTTTCGAGCCCATCAAGTCGGCGCTACGGATAGCAGCAATGGTATTGGAAGATATCTGCAATTTTTTTCCCACGGTAAACTGTACCAATACCTTATCGTACCGTTCACCGGTAAACTGTATGGCACTGACCTGTCCGACACTATATCCCCGATAGATTACACTACTGGAAACTTTCAATCCATCCACCCGGTCATAAATACCATAAAACACATTATTCCGGTCGAACAATGCTTTCGCTTTCAAAAAATTAATTCCCCAGATCAATATAACAACAGCAGCAATTGCTGTTAATGCCAGTTTCACTTCTCTTTTAACCTTCATTCCCATAACATCTTAATATCTTACTACTTTTTATTTTTCCGACTCCAATTTTCTGGCTTCTGCCACAGTAATTACTTTATTATTATATATCGCAATGATGAAACAATCTTTCACCTTACGCTTTACGGAAGAAAGTTTTTTCTTCACTACATCTAATTCCTTATCCTTAGCCACATAATAACGATAGCGTCCTCCGGAATTTATTTCCTCCACCTTCTCGCCTGTACAAAGCTTTGCAGGAGTTTTGACTTTCGAAGGAACAGAAGCCACCTGAATAGCATAAAACAATTCGTTTTTTCCGGATTCGGCAACTTGCGTTTTTTGTACTTCTGCAGCCTTTACGGACTGATTTCCATCCGATGCCACTACCGGCCCGGGTTGTCCGGAACGGTTCACGCTACTTTTTTTCTCTACTTGTCGTTTATAAGTTTCAATTCCTTTAAAAATAGCAGTAGCGATCTTCGTTTGTCCGGCCTGCGACATTAAAAATTTCTCATCTTCCCGGTTAGAGATAAAACCCGATTCGACAAGGATGGCAGGCATTGTTGCATCTTTCAGTACCAGATAACCGGCTTGTCTGACCCCCCGGTCTTTATGATTGGTCGCTTTGACCATCTCTGCTTGTACGGCACCGGCCAGTTCCAGGCTTTTTTCCTGATGGATATTCTGCATCAAACTAAAAATAATATAAGACTCGGGACTTGTCGGATCGAATCCGGCATAATTCTTTTCATAATCCTTTTCATGCCTGATTACAGCGTTTTCTTTCATCGCCACTTCCAGATTTTCCTTGTTTCGGGTAGATCCCAGCACATAAGTCTCCAGTCCCCGCACAGAAGGGGTTTTACAGGAATTGATATGAATAGAAATAAAAAGATCGGCTTTACAGTCGTTGGCGATCTTGCCCCGTTTATTCAGCTCTACAGGCACGTCTTTCGTACGGGTATACACCACCCGAATATCCGGATAGCGTTCCGAGATCATCTTTCCAAGTTTTAAAGCAATTCCCAAAGTGAGGTGTTTTTCCTGAGTAAGGGCACCGATTGCCCCGGGATCGCCTTCTTTATTAGCAAATCCACCATGACCGGCATCAATACAAATACATTTGATTTTTCCCGATTCTTTCTGAGCCATAGATTCATATGCGGAAAATATTACCAGTAACCAAAACAATATTCCGGTAAGTCCGTATCGAATTATCATGATATTTAAAACTTTTTAAAAAGAATGCTAGCTATTAACAATCAATATTTCTTACATTTGCAAACCGAATCCAAGGACCGGAATGCGTTTATTCATCACAAAAATAGTATAATAAATTGCAACTAAGAGCAAATATACTTCAATTTCTTACGATTTGCATCATTTTTATGATGGCAGCATGTTCCGTAGCATCACGGTCTTCACATGCCCGGAAAGATATTGCCGCCAGCGAAATGCAAGAAAAGACAGCAGCGGGAAAGCAGCAAGAATCAGTACAACCAGATTCGACGGTTCAAGATAAAACTCCCGGGCCGGTGATTAAAGAAGTCCATCACCCGGTCAAACGTCCGGCATCGGTCAGAGACAGTTTATCTGCTGCCGATTCGGCTTTAATGGCTCCCCGTCCGACTGTGTCGGATTCTCTACAGGTACAATCCGATACACTCCAAACGGATAGTACGAAAACAGAGAAACCTCTTTTTAAAGATGTAGTAGAATACAACGCAGCCGATTCGATCATTCTGGATGTTCCCAATAAAAAAACTTTTTTATATAAAAATGCCTTTGTCAAATATCTGACGACGGAATTAAAAGCCGACTACATCGAATTAGATATGGAAAACAGCCTGGCTTATGCTTCCGGTCTTCCTGACAGTAGCGGTACGATTGTCGGCAAACCCAAATTCAAGGACGGTAGCCAGGAATTCGAAAGTCTGGATCTCAAATATAATTTCAAGACAGAAAAAGGATTTGTCAAAGAGATCATCACCCAACAAGGCGAAGGTTATGTCCAGGGAAAGCTGACCAAGAAAATGTCGGATTCGGTATATTGTATCAAAGACGGCTGGTATACCACTTGTGACAAACACGATCATCCGCACTTCTACGTACGGTTGAGCAAGGCCAAAATGATCCGGGACAAAAAGGTCGTTTCGGGATTTGCCAATCTTTACATCGAAGATGTACCTCTCCCTCTGGCTATCCCGTTCGGATTCTTCCCGATCACCAAAAAAGGAACCTCGGGAATTATTATGCCTACTTACGGTGAAGAACGTATGCGGGGATTCAACTTGCGGGACGGAGGTTACTACTGGTTTATCAACGATTATGTAGACCTCACGGTTACCGGTACGATCTATACCAATGGGTCGTGGGGCCTCAACGTAGGTTCGAATTACAGAAAAAGGTATAAATTCAGCGGTAATTTCGATTTCTCGATGAGCCGGAACCATACCAGTGAAAAAGGGACTCCGGACTATACCCAGTCCAAAGACTGGTCCATCCGCTGGCAACATTCCCAAGATCCCAAAGCCAATCCTTATACGACATTTTCTGCTTCGGTAGATATGTCTTCTGCGACAAACAACTATTATAACGCCACCAATATCAATGATATAGCCAACCAACGTAAACAATCCAGTATTTCCTGGAGCAAAAAGTGGCCCGACCGTCCGTTCAATATCACAGCCAGTTTTACCCACAACCAGAACAGCCGTGACTCCTCGATCTCACTTTCTTTTCCGAACCTGAACTTCCGGGTATCCCAGGTATATCCTTTTCGGCGTAAAGAACGTGTAGGTGAATTAAAATGGTATGAGAATATCGGTTTCACCTACAATGCAGAGTTACGTAACAGTATTCAGACCAAGGAATCCGAACTGGGAAAATCTTTCCAGAATATGGCCCGGGACTGGCAAAATGGTTTTAAACATTCTATTCCATTAAGTACCAGCATCAATATTGTAAAAGACCTATCCCTTTCTCCCTCGTTCACTTATAACGGTGTAGCCTATTTAAGTTCGATCCGTAAAGGCGACTGGGTAGCCGATTCTACGATGCCGGGAGGGGGTTATATCCCTGTCGATACGGTATATGGCCTGCATTACGCCCACAATTACAACGCAAGTCTGTCTCTTTCTTACAACCCGACGATTTACGGTATGTATCAATTCTTACCGACTAGCAAAATTTTTGCCATCCGGCATGTCATCCGCCCCAGTGCCAGCGTATCGTATACCCCTAAAATCGGTGTACCTAAAAGTAAATACTGGAAAACTTACACAGATTCACAAGGTAACGATCAGGAATATTCTATATTCGACAACAAGTTATACGGAACCCCTTCCGGTGCCGAAGAATCGGGGAGCCTGAGCCTGAGCCTCGACAACAACCTGGAAATGAAAGTCCGGAACGACAAAGATACCACCGGCAAGGAAGAGTATAAGAAAATAAAACTATTGGAGAGCTTTCGTTTACAATCCAGTTATAATTTCTTTGCCGATTCTATGCGCTGGTCGGTAATTCAGTTATCGGCCCGGACCAAAGTATTCAATGAAAAAGTCAACATAAACCTGACCGGAACGTTAGACCCTTATGCCATCAATGCCAATGCCGTCAGAATCAACAGGTACAATGGAGGTATCGGACGTCTGACCCGCGTATCGGCTTCTTCGGGCATACAATTCTCTTCGGACAACGGGAAAAACAAAGAAGAAAAGAACGATAGACTGAACGGTCATTATGATGAATATATGGATTTCGATGTTCCCTGGAGTATCAGTCTGGATTATACGTTCAGTTATTCGAAGAATTATTCGCGCAATACCGCTCCCGGAGCCAAAAAACCTTTGAGCAGCAATACCATTTCGCAGATGGTGCGTATCAACGGCGACTTTTCCCTGACCCCGAAATGGAAGATAGGCTACAGCACCGGTTATGACTTCCAGCAGAAAGAAGTGACGGCTACCAGTTTCAACCTCACCCGCGACCTGCATTGCTGGGAAATGACCTTTTCCTGCATTCCCTTCGGCACGCACCAGTCCTACAATTTCCAGATCAACGTCCGTTCCAGTCTGTTGAAAGACCTGAAACTAACGAAGCGGGACTCCTGGTACGACAGGAGGTAAGCACACCCGCTCAGCAAAGTGCCGGTCAGCAACCGCAAGTCGCGCCGATTTTTTTCTGCCTTTGTCAAAAAAATTCTCCTGACCGGACAATATTGATATGAAAACGTACATTTCTGATATTTGTTTTCCTACCCCTATTCTATTTTTGCAGAGGTAAACCGAACAATTATGAGGGAAATAATATTCATATCTATACTCTGCGGAATGCTGAATTTCGTGGCTTGTCAAAAAAAAGTGACCGATTATCCGATCCAACCCGTAAATTTCACCCAAGTCCATTTAGCGGATTCTTTTTGGAGTCCTAAACTGAGTATAAATCGCGAAGTATCCATCCCGACGGCTTTTCACCAATGTGAAATCAACGGCCGTCTGGACAATTTCGCTCTTGCCGCAGGTCTGAAAACCGGAGAACACCAGGGAGATTTTCCCTTTGACGACACCGACATTTACAAAGTAGTCGAAGGAGCTTCCTACGTGCTGGCAGTGCAATACGACCCACAGCTCGACCATTATCTCGACAGTGTCATCCACCTGATAGCAGCAGCCCAGGAACCGGACGGTTATCTTTACACTTGCCGTACCAATCGTTGTGACCGCCTTCAGCGCTGGATGGGCAGCCGTCGCTGGGAGAAAGTCAATAGCCACGAACTTTACAACTGCGGACATTTATACGAAGCCGCCACGGCTCATTATTATGCTACCGGTAAACGTCATTTACTTGACGTCGCGATAAAGAATGCCGACCTGGTATGTCAGGTTTTCGGAACAGATTCAGGACAGATCCATCAGCCCTCGGGGCATCCCATTGTCGAGATGGGGCTTGTTAAAATGTACCGGGTGACCGGTAATCCCAAATACCTGGAAAAAGCGAAGTATTTTTGTGAGGAAGCGGGACGTCTCTCCGATGGGCGCCCTGCCAGTCCGTATAGCCAGGACCACAAACCGATCAAGGAACAAGACGAGGCTGTAGGACACGCCGTGCGGTTCGGTTACCTGTATTCGGGTGTCGCAGATGTCGCCGCCTTGTGCCAGGATCAAGGATTCATCGAAGCTTCAAAACGGCTATGGAACAATATCACCGACCGGAAATTATATATCACAGGAGGTATCGGAGCCAGAGCCTGGGGAGAAGGATTCGGGGAAAATTACGAACTTCCGAACATGACTTCCTATTGTGAAACTTGTGCCTCTATCTCCAATGTCTACTGGAACTACCGTCTGTTTTTACTAACCGGGGAATCGAAATATTACGATGTGCTCGAACGTGCCTTATACAATGGAGTCATTTCGGGAGTCTCTCTCGATGGGAAACGTTATTTTTACGACAATCCTTTGATGTCGGACGGTAGTCATGACCGGAGCGAATGGTTCGGTTGTTCCTGTTGTCCTTCCAATATCACCCGCTTTATGCCGTCCATTCCGGGTTATGTGTATGCCGTCCGAGGGAATACTCTTTTCGTCAATCTGTACATGGGCAACGAAGGTCAAATAACTCTGGAGGGCCAACCGGTCCGCATCAAACAGGAAACCCGTTATCCCTGGGAAGGCAGGATCAAGCTGACTTTGGATCACTCTCCTGCTTCTTCGTTTACTCTGGCTTTGCGTATTCCCGGTTGGGTACAACAGCAACCTCTTCCCGGCACCCTATATACCTATCTCGACAAAGATACAACAAGTTATACCATCAGCCTGAACGGAAAAACGGTAAAACCGGAAGTCCGGAACGGTTATGCCCTTCTCCGAGGCGACTGGAAGGGTAACGATCAAATCGTCCTGAATTTACCGATGCAAGTCAGAAAAGTGATCGCCGACCCACAAGTTATCGACGATCGTAACAAATATGCTCTAATATACGGTCCGATAATATATTGTGTCGAAGCCAGCGATCATGACGGTTACGCTTTGGATCTGTTTACAGAGGAAGATACTCCGTTCAGTCCGGAGTTTAAGCCCGATCTGCTTCACGGTGTCATGACCCTAAAAGGCCAGGGATATCATTTACTTTCCGACGGCCATACGACTCTGCCAACCTCCGTGACGGCCATTCCTTATTATGCCTGGGACAACCGCGGAGCCAACGAAATGAATGTATGGATCCCTTATACCCGCGAGGCCAGCATTCCACGCCGCACAGAAACCCTGGCTTCACAAGCACAGGCTTCTGTTTCGATCCCTTACGGAGGATACGGTTTGAACGACCGGTTCGAACCCCGCAATTCGGCGGATAAATCGATGCAGTTTCACAATTGGTGGCAATGCCTTGGCACAGAAGAATGGGCTCAATACGAATGGGACCAACCGATGACTCTCACCGAAGCATCCGTATATTGGTTGGAATTAGGACATTACGATATCGATTTCCAACTCCCGGTCTCCTGGCGTCTCGAATACAAAGCCGGCGAGAAATGGCTGCCGGTAAAAAATACCGATCCTTACGAAATCGCTAAAGATAAATATTGTACAGTCCACTTCCAGCCCGTCAGAACCAAAGCTCTGAGATTAACCGCCCAGTTACAGGAAGGCAAATCAGCCGGAATATTGGAATGGAAAGTAAGGTAAAGTCTCTTAAAACTTAAACTTTACTTTTACCAACAGAGGGTTGCTATCTTCCGGGATCCGGAGATGGGTTTTCTGAATAATAGCTCTTTTTAAAAGATCCTGCCGATTCAGTAAGATTTCATCCCAGTCCCGGTAATCGTTATAGATACCATAAAAAAAGTCTTTATCGGCCCCCCCAATCATGAACATCCCGTCGGCATCATCTCCTTTTCTCTCCCAGGTAATCGTTTTGCTATTTTTAAAAGAGTGGATACAATAACAATCGGTTGCCTCAGGTCCGCAATACGAGAAATAGAAGTAATCCCGGGTATCGTAAATATAGACCGGCATTTTATAATAATCAGAACGGAGATAAGTTTGCAGATCCGATGAATACCGGTTTTTTATCGTCTCTTTCCCAAAATCGATTTTCACCCGGGGTACCGGCAAACTATCCGAAAGATAATAACAGATATTATCACTATCCTGAGGCCGGAGAATATATCGATTATCGCTAGTCTGGGTTATCAGAGCTATATTCAGGCCATAGTCTTTACGAGGCAGAAATTTTTGCAGGATTCGCCCCTGTTCGTCATAACGATACAAACAATAGAAATCTTCCGAAAAATTATTCTCGTCCATTTGCGGGCAATAATACAAAAAAGCCGAATGACCGGGTCCACTCGCTATCGCATCGAAGCCATTACATATCTCTGGAAGCTCCAGTGTCGTTTTCCGGATAAACCGTCCGGTCTCCGTACTATATTTCACGATCTCACATCCTCCCAAAATCCATAATTCCCGGGCATCCTGGCTGAGGCATACATCATCGATAGTAAGGTATTCTTCGGGGCCACGACCATTCTTTCCGATTTGAAATAAAAACTTTCCTTTAGGACTGAACATGAACATGCTGGCAGTACTTTTAATCAGGACATTTCCGTTAGGCAAAAGCAGTATTTTTCCCACCAGTCCGATCAACGCTTTCCCGGTAGTCTCCAAAGGAACAACTTCAACCGAATCGATATACGGCAACAGGTCGTTCACCGCATTTCCTGCACTCAAGGGAGTTATTATTTCCTGTTCAACCGAAACCGGTTTACTCTGATTTCCGCACCCGGCAAGAAACAGGAAGAAAGAAAAGAAGAAAAAAGATTCTAATTTTAGCATAGACATAAGGTTCTCTTTTTCAACAAAGATAGTAAAAAAGGTTTATAAACCTTAAACAAGCAAGAAGTAATTTTAAGTACCTTACGCACTAATTCTATTTAGGTTTTAAAAGTTGTACCCCGAACTTCAGGTTCTCTCAACAGGAACAAAGTGAGTCCCGGCAAACCGGTCACCGAAGACGAATTAGTAACGACGAATAAACTTACATTTTTTAATTTTAATAAAAAAATCATTATTCACTTGTTTATCTTCAATTTTTTCTTTTCCTTTGTAAAACAGATACAAGAGGTATCTGTCAACAAAATGTTGATGCGTTACTATTACGCGTTCTGAAAGCAAGAAAACTGACAATTTTTAAATAGGAAATCAGAACGATTGTAGCAACGCTCACGTAGGAGGTTCGTATATCAATGATACCTAAGCGTGAGCTTGCTCTTTCTGTTCCTAACCATTGTCAGTGGTTCTTGCCAGATTGAGTTAAGTTCCACGCTTTGTTGTTTTAAAGGCAGCTCCGCGTTTTTCTCAATCCACTCAACATATATACAATTATCAGGCTACTGTTTGAAAGCAGACCGGATACTCCAACAGGCCTCCCAAGCCGTGTGTACAACTATTATACATTCAACCGGCTGCTTTCTTTCAACTATTGACTTGGGATTTCGGGCTAATGAATAGCCGGGGATATGTCTCGACGACATATCCCTTTTTTTATTCTGCCCTAAGTTTAAGAACCGCTTGCGGCATACCTTCCGGGCCGACTTTTACCGTAATCTGTCCGTTTTTTTCGTTTACTCCTGCTCATGGCTATCGCCCGTCCGTTCCAAGTATTGCGTTCATTCTCCAGATAAGATCGGAATCTTTCAGCGAGGCATGTCTACTCCGGAATGTTCCGGGAACACTCCGGACCATCGGCCTGCATATTAAAAATTACTCCGTACGATCAACGGCACAGAAAATCGATTTGCTTCCGGATCGCCTGACTACATACGGGGCAAAAGATATCGATGGTATGCAGGTTATTCATCAGACAGTTGGGCCATGGACGATACACTCCTTTATTCACATAACCACCTCCTTCATAAACCCCTAATTTCTGAGGTGTTTTTTCATTGACAGGAGTAGGAACCGGCGTTTTCGTGTCCAGCATCTTTTTCCATTCCTTCCGGCCGAAATCGGTCAGGGTGGTCAGATTGGCTTCCCATGGCTCTACATCGGTCGGATACATATCGTTGTACGACACGTTGCCAATATATTCATCCCCTAATCCCAGCAACACATGTCCGAATTCGTGTACATAGATTTTACCGGTACGGTTAGGATGGTGAGCTGCACTGATACCATAAAAATTATAGATTCCGCCACCACCATATTTCTGCGTATTGGACAACACATAAATATGATCATACGGCGCATGGGCAGCGATATCCCGGAGTCCCTGAAAGTCCTCGATCATTTGATAACGTTCCGAGTCGAAGGTATAGTAGCGGGCTTGAGCCGCCGTATTCCGCCATACATGTTCGCCGGGAATAGTCACACCCGATTCCATCGAAGGGGCCCACACCGCCCGGATATTAAAACGGGCAGCATTCTCCTTGAAAGGAGAGTAACTGAAAAACTCTTCAGCAAACACCCGGCAGGCAGCTGCAAATTTCTCCTTCTCATTCTGGGTATACCCTTCGGGAACGAGTACGATATCTACCCGCGTCGAGGGATTACCGTTATAGGCCACCTCGAAGGTCTCGTAGCGGGGAGTAAACTTTTTCACAAAATAAGAATTGGGATCGATGTCCTGTTCGAATTTCTTTTCAAAAACTCCTTTCCGGTTACGGGCATAGATCTCGATCCGTACCTCATTTTTCGGGTAAGGGAAAACCACCGACTCAGGCATGGCTTTACGCACAGTCTGCGCTTCGGGAGTGGTTTGCCACTCATTGAACAAGGTACAATAGCTTCGGGAATAAATCTCTTTACCACTGGCTTTATCGAAGATTTTAAACAATTGCACCCCATAACCGGTATCATCCAGCAGAGACACTTTCGAACCTGCCCAATAGGGTTCTTCCTTCAATTCGTCGAAAAAATACTCCTGGTTCCGGCTATCTCCGCAATGGTAGTAGTCGAACCGTAGTGTCTTGTCCAGAAAATACCGTTCAAAGGGTGTCTGGGCCGTCAACTCTCCTGTCATCCAGGTACAGAAAAATAAAAAAATGATTTTCAATAAGTTCATGTTTTGTTAGTTTGATTTTCTTTACAAAAATAACAATAATGACGAGGTAAGCCAAAAGTTATTTCACTTCCCACTCAAAAATTCCTGCCGCATTATCCTCCGGCAATTGAACTTCGAGTTTCACCGCAGCGGTTTTCACCGGTTCGAATTCCACCGTACAGGGAGCATCTTTCTGAATCGGATAATCAGCCGTATTTTTCACCGGGACCCATGTTCCGGCTTCATTTTTATAATATACCTTCCATGCTTCCGGTATCCGGCAACCACCCCACGGGCCGTCGTCGAACCAGTAAACGGTAGAAGAAGAGACAGTCTGTTCGCCTTTGAAGTCGTATACAATCCATTCGGTTGTATTCTTTTTCGGCCACCAATGGTAATAAGGCATCGAGCGATCCTCGGGATTCTGTGGTTGCAAACGGTCGTTTACCGCCGAGATAGCACTACTCCGGTGAGAGGCAGAAACCTCACTTTCGGAAGCAATCGTCGGCGGCATTGCCGGACGGGTAGCATTCAGGTCGATCGGTAGCCAAACGGTCATCTCTCCGGCTCCCCGATGTGCCCATGCATAATAAGGAATCAGGGATAAAGTGACTTCTTTTGCCTCCAGACGTCCCTCTTTATCGAACTCCAGCGTCTGAGCCTGTGTTTTCAACAGCTCTATGCCGTACAACAGATCACTGCGGTTTTCTACGGTAAATTCGGGTGTTTGATTCATCAGGATTCCCCGGACACTGAAATCATTATCCGGCCATTCGGCACAATACACCACCGGTCCTCGCTCGACGGATACCCGTCCACGATCGGCTTCCACTTTATAATTCGCTTTTACAATCCGCGGTTCCATATCAAAATGAATATCTACGATATCCCCTTTTTTCCATTTGCGTTGAATGGTAAAATAACCTTTTTCCAGCGTACTCTCTGCCGGCTTACCGTTCACTTTCACTGTATAGCCTAGTTTTTTGCCATCGGCATAACGGTACAAATCGCTCGGTACGACCTTTCCCTGCACCCAACCCGGAATCCGGATTTTCATCGCAAAATCGGAAATTCCGCGGGGAGTCACGGCCACTCGTATATCCCCGTTCCAGGGATAAGAGGTGGACTGTTTCAATCCTACTTTCTTCCCGGCGACTTCGAGGGTCGATTCGTTGGCCACAAACAAATTGACATAAACTTCCTTATCTTTCACAGCATAAATATATCCCGGAACAGAAGGAATAAAACGGCAGGCATTCGACGGGCAACAGGCACATCCGAACCAGGGCGAACGTTGATGCTGGCCGATAGATTCCAAAGGATTGGGATAAAAGAAAGCCCCACCGTCCAGAGAAATCCCCGACAATACGCCATTATAAAGGGTACGTTCGAGTACATCGTAATATTTGGCATCTCCTTTCAGCAGAAACAAGCGATAATTCCAATACACATTACCGATAGCGGCACAAGTCTCACAATAGGCCGACATGTTGGGTAATTCGTAATTTTTACCGAAAGCTTCACCACTGCCGGTAGCTCCGATTCCGCCTGTAATATACAACTTTTTAGTAACGACATTCTCCCAGATCCGGTCGATCGCATCGATATACTCCTGATCACCGGTCAGGGCAGCGACATCGGCGATACCGGAATACATATAAGCAGCCCTGACAGCATGTCCGACGGCCTCGTTCTGTTCCAGAATCGGCTTATGAGCCTGGCTATATTCGTCTTTCCGTTCCGTATATCCCCGCTTATCCAGGAAAAATTTCGCTTCATCCAGGTATTTTTTATCCCCGGTCACCACATACAACTTCGCCAAAGCCATCTCGGCGATCTGATGTCCGGGCACTTTCACCTGCTGTCCGGGTTTATCACCGATCTCACGGCAAACACAGTCGGCATAGCGGATCGCAATATTCAGAAAGTTTTTCTGTCCGGTAGCCTGATAGTGAGCGACAGCCCCTTCAACCATATGCCCCAGGTTATAAAACTCGTGGCTCAGGTCTTCCACTTTTTCCCAGCGTTTCGATCCGGCCCATTCATGGGGGTGTTCCGGATTCATCGTCCGGGAAGTATACAGGTATCCGTCCGGTTCCTGTGCCCTGGCAACGATCACCAGCACACTGTCGATATATTTTTTCAATTTTTCATCCGGATACGTCTGCAACAGATAGCTGGCCCCTTCGATCGTTTTATACACATCGGTATCGTCAAAAGAAAATCCGGTTACTTTATTATGAGGACCGGGATTAGCGGCCATTTCGAAATTCTTGTAGCGTCCTGTTTCTTCGCATTTACTGAATGCCAGCGGAATCGTCACTTCACGGCTGGCTTTCAGTCGTTGTCCCCAAAAGGCATCGTTCACTTTTACAGCTGTAAAAGGAACCGGGGTAATGGGATAACCGGTATGTCCATTCTTCTGAGCACACACACTCAGTGCCAGACATGCGGCAACAAAAGTCATCACTCTTTTTTTCATAAGCTTTTTATTTTCTTCAGAAATT
>ERZ827104.2063-NODE-2063-length-16183-cov-2.507937_pt1 | contig 16183 bp, 15 predicted proteins | sample MGYA00519781_ERZ827104 | MGnify/ENA primary metagenome ERZ827104 (study PRJEB31778, sample SAMEA3449257) | human gut metagenome | biome: human gut; feature: human-associated habitat; material: faeces | place: United Kingdom | collected 2010/2012 ... | reverse complement strand
TGTCATCTAAAGCCAGTGGGATTGCGGTAGCCATATTTCAAATGGAAGTCCTCTCTGTAAGATAATCTGTTTATAAAACATATTGATAGCACTGGAAGCAGGGATACCAAGTGCAGACAGGATACTTTCTGCTTTTTCTTTGACATCTGGTTCAATCCTTGCATATAAATTTGCTGATTTTGTAGCCATATAAAACATCTCCTTTCGTGAGTAGTATTTCCATCTATCTTTATTATATGCAAATGTCCGCACAATAGCAATACTAATCATCACTTAAAAGCATTATGATGAAAGAACCTGTGCCGGAATACAGCAATTAGTACGATGATGCCTACCAAGATTCCTGATGCAATGACATAAAGGAGAGTATAGGATTTTCGGTAGGGAAGGGCTATACTCCCAACGGCATTAGGATCAGAATTTTTGACACTGCTTTCATCAAACATTGTGTTCATGATCTTTATAAATTTATCAACTCGGTAGCACTTACCGGTTTCTATTTTATATTTACCAGCATCAGCATTTAGTGCCTCGGGATTTTCTGGATACGGAATGATGTAGCTGGTATTATTGCATTTGATATATACCATGTCTAAAGCATATAAAATATTATTCAAAAATGTTATATCTTTAATTTTTGTGTTTTTGTTTAAATTTTTAGTTAGAATCGAGATGATTTCATCTTCTTTGGGCGGCCAAATTGCCTTTCTCTGATCGTTATCTGTTTCTGATACCCATTCAAAAGAGTTTGCTTTTGGTGCCAAAGATGCTACACCATGTTCGTCATTAGCGGTTTTATAGGGGACTTGCCATCCATAGGAACTCAAAATTATTTTATCAAAATTTTTATTTTGTTTATAGTATTCGGATATTAAAAAATACTCTGTAGAAGACAGCGTATATGCTGTGCTATATTGATATTCTTCTCGTCCGAGGCAAGTTTCTGCGTCTGAAATGGTCTCTGTTTTGGAGCTTCCTTCTTGATTGGCCTTTTTTTCTTTTTCTAGTACAATTTTAATTTTATTCAAATCGTTTCTTTGCACCTTTTTCTTGTTTGCAAAAATATTCTTTACTTGTTGCCGGATGGATTCGCTGGCAGAAACAGGTACACTGCTATTTAAAACAAACAATGACATAATTAATATAAAACAAATTTTTTTCATGAGTTACACGCTCCTTTCCTGATAACTTTTCACGTATTGTATTGTGGCGGCAAAGTTACTTTAGAACAATTTTCTTCAAATTCCCCTTATTAATAAGGTCATTATATGAAACAGATATTGTGGATAGTTTTTTGAAATAGTCACCGTTTACAACATAATCTCCACTAGTGGCTGTTTGGTATAGTTGATTATCTTCATCCAATAAGATAGGGGCGGAGGAATCACAATTTTTATCCACCTCATGAAGGAATACAAAACGCTTTGACTTATGTTTTATCAAAACATTTTGTGAGAAATCGTCCAAGTCATTAATACCACCATCAATAAATTTGCCATCACGATATAACATAGTATATTGCAATATGTGTTGTTTGTCTTGAGAAAATACAAATAGATCGATGAGGGATGTATTTATATTTTTATCATTGATTTCCCAATAATAAATAGCCGTTTTGGATACATAAAAAATCTTTTCTCCGTATACAGGTGAACTAGGCGTTTCGTTGGCCATTGCATCAATCAAACTAACTAGGTCGTCATAGGTGGATTTGGTTTTCAAGAATTTGTCTACGTCAACAAATAGGCTATCTGTTTTGCATCTGGTAATATCTTTTTCGTTAAGATAATAGGCAGTATCCAAATTGGCTTTTGGAGGTTTTTCAACGGAATCCTTATGATTCGTTGATGCTTTATTTTGCTCATTATTTCCGATATAAAACTGTTTTGAACATATAAATATTGCTATAATGCAAATACATAATGCAATAATATAATACTTTTTCTTCATATATAAATCAACCTTTCTGAAATCAATACATTGTTTAACGCATTATTTCTGTGTATCTGAAAATACTTCTTAAATTATATTACCACCTTTTCGGAAAAAACCGCCATGGAAGTTTGAACTGTGTATGTATTTTTCGTGTGCTCTTCGCATAAGATGAAACAGACTTATCCAGTGGGAGGACGACGAGATGGATGACAAGATAGAGGAGATACTCGCGCAGTATCCGGTACAGATTGAGAGCAGAAAAAGAATTCGTGGGGCAATTCTGCTGGAGACCAGAGAAGGGCAGTATTTGCTGCGAGAATATAATGGCTCTGCCAGCCGCCTTGAGCGGGAAGAACGCATCAAGGAGAGTTTGATGAGTCATGGCTATCGTAAAGTGGACAAAGCGCTGGCTAATAAACAAGGGGAACTGTTGACACGTGATGGTTCGGGAAATATTTGGCTTATGAAGCGTTGGTTTGCCGGGAGGGAGTGCGATCTAAAAGACGCAAAACAGGTGTGCAGAGCAATGTCTCATTTGGCGATGCTGCATTTATGGATGAGTGAGCAGCAGGAGGTGGATGTTCGCACACAGCAAACCGAAAATGCGGAGAAATTGACACCTAGCGGCAGGGAGGCAATTTTCGATAGTGGGGAATTGGCATCTAGCGACAGGGAAACGGATCTTGGCAGTGAGGAATTGCAGGCGGCAGAAGTGACAGCGTTTACACCAATCGATTTTTTTGGACGACGCAACCGGGAATTAAAACGTGTACATACATATATTCGCAAAAAAAGAAGAAAGAATGAAATGGAACTTGCTCTTTTAGATGCATTTGCCCATTACTATGAGCAGGGCTGCGAGGCAGAGCAGTTGGAGACTGCAGAGCATAACTATGATTATTTGCAGCGGGAAGCGGCAGAACAAGGCAAACTGATGCATGGAAGCTATAATTATCACAATATTATATTTCAAGGACGGGAGGTGGTCACATCCAACTTTGAGAACGCCAAAGTGGGTATACAGATTATGGATTTATATGGTTTCCTGCGCAAAACCATGGAGAAAAATGGATGGAAACAGGATTTGGGACGCCGCATGATCGCCTCTTATGAGGAAAAACGTTCGCTGTCGGAGGAGGAGAGGCATTTGTTGTATACGCTTCTTCTATATCCGGAGAAGTATTGGAAACAGTGTAACTTCTATTATAATGGGAAGAAATCATGGATGTCGTCGAAAAGTTATGAGAAACTGTTGCGCATACGCGGGCAGGAAGAGGGGCGGATTCAGTTTCTGGAAATGATAAAAGACGTTTTATTTTAATGCTCATTTTGTCTGTGCTCTTTGAGGAGATTTTTTCTGTGATGCGACAGAATAAGGAATATTACAGATATAAACACGAGCAATATTCCAACGGCTGCAAAGAAGAGTTGCAGAGATTTACTCACGTTATGTTGTGGTTTCTGTTTCAACGAGGATTGCATTTTTGTCGGGGCGTGTGTCTTAGCTGCGGGTGTTGCCGTGGAGAATGACAACGCTCCGAAATTTTTTAAGTGATCTGCAATGTACTGTATCTTTGCATCGTAGGTCTTCTTGGCAAAGCTTTTTTCCTCGTTTGTGTAAGAGATGTCACCTTGCCCATCTATATAGGCGAGTGTGTTTTTTTCATTCTCGATTATAACAACGTCACCACATTCACCGACGCCAAGTACGTAAAATATAGCAGGGGTATCCGCTTTTGACATCTTATTTAAAGCGTCGGTTTGTTCGCTTTGTCCTTCTATGGACATCTGCCAGTCTCCATTTTCTTGAGATAAGGAAAAGATACCGATGATATTATGTTTATAATAAAGTGGGTAATTTACGGCAGCGTCTTGGGTGCTTTTCTTTACATCAAAATAAAAGAACGGATCACCGGTCGTTATGGATGCTGCAGAAATACGGGAATTTTTATAATCGTCTTCTAATAATAGAGGGATCCAGTCATTGATTTCCTGTTTCATCTTGTTTTTGGCATAGTGATTTAGCGTGTGACGGATTGTTTGGTACGCTGAGCGGCAGGAAGAGCCGGAGTCTGTTGCTTGGGCAGCAGCAGATTTGGGTAAATAAAATAAGCTTCCGGCCAGCAATATAATACTAATCTGTAATAATAGCTTCTTTGTCATCATGATCGTATACCCCCTTCTTAAGTCATGAATTCTATGGTTTCTAATATCATACATCCATTAGTCTTTTGATCAAACTCGCAAATCCGCTCTTGCAGAGCTTATTCGCTTGATTCAAAAGCTTATTTGCTTGTTATATTTATATTACCATTTGTGCTGCAAAAACCGCCGCATTATGTGAGGGCTCTGTCGGAGTTTGCAGATTTGCATTTTTTGGCGATTCAAAGTTCAAATGGTGTATGTTAATTGCGCGTAAGGTCTTTTATTTTGGGTATCTCTGTGGTAATATAAACAATGCGGGTAAAATTGGATGGGGTGATTATCATGCTTAACGGTCTATACATCACAGGCCGTGAGTGCATGGAAGATTGCGTAAAAAGAAACACAGATGGAGGAGCAATTGAAGAACAGTAAGAAAATATTGCTTTTGATGATGTGTTTGCTGTGTGTATGCATGCTGACAGCGTGTACCGTGAAACATCGTCGACAGCGTAACAGTGTTTCTGCGACAGGATCGCCGGTGAACACGAAGACGTTGACCGGAGTGGTGACCGGACAGGATGTAGAGAAACAGAATATTACCGTGCGAGAGCTTGATAGCAATCTGGAATCGGTACTGTATTACGACTCTACCGCAGCGGTAACCAACAAATTTGGAGAGACGATCACGGCAGAGCAAATAACAACGGGCGAGATTTTGGAGTTGGCATATCGTACTTCGGATACACTGCTGGTGTCGGCGGCGGTACCGGAGGATGTATGGGAGTATGACGAAGTGGATTCCTTTTCTTTTCGGGCAGAAGAGAATATGATGCGTTTTGCCGATAAAAAATATCAATACTCAGCAAATACGTATATTTCATCGTCCGGGCAGCAGATTGCACTTGCAGAGCTTAATCAAGAAGATACGTTGACGGTGCGGGGCGTAGGCATACATGTCTATTCTATTACACGAACAGCGGGGCATGGTTATGTTCGGCTGACCGGATATGAGGACTTTACAGGCGGTATGGTTGAGGTTGGTAACCGTATTATTCTGCCGATCGCAGATAATATGTTGATCACGGCACCGGCAGGCATTTACCGTGTAACTTTGTGCAAGGGAGTGTCGATTGCCAGCAAGACAGCGACGGTGCAGCAGGATCAGACGGTAACCGTTGATTTTTCGGATTATGTGTCTACGGCGAAAGATATTGGAACGGTTACGTTTGATATCGAGCCGGAAGGGGCAGACTTGACGATCAACGGGACAACGGTTGACTATTCGCAGCCGGTTGCATTAAACTATGGAGAGTATAAGATCACAGTTGCCATGACAGGGTACGAAACCTATAGTGGTACGCTGGATGTTGAAGATGCATCGGTACCGGTGCATATTGATCTGATCGAGGAGCAGGCGACGGTAAATAACAGTGCGACAGCGACACCTGCGGCAAGTGCGGCGGGAGATAACAACAGCCCTTCAGGCTCGACAACGAGCGATTCGTCAAGCAGTTCATCGACAGACAGCAGTGCGGCGTCCAAGAAAGTGGACAGTTCGCATACGATTACGGTAACGGCACCGCGAGGTGTTGAAGTATATTTAGATAATGTGTATAAAGGGTTGGCACCATGCAAATTCAAGAAGGTGATAGGCTCGCAGACAGTAACTTTGAGCCAGACCGGGTATGTGACGAAAAGTTATTCGATTGATATTTTGGATGATGATGAGGATGTCACGTTGAAGTTTGCAGACTTGGTGAAAGAAACCAGTAGTCGATAAGGGTAGGGAAAGGAACAGGTAAGAACAAGGCACAAGCAGGAGGATGTAAGCAATGGATTACAAGAAGATTTATGAAGCATGGTTGGCAAATCCTTATTTTGATGAGGAGACAAAGGCTGAGCTAAAAGCAATCGCAAACGATGATGGAGAGATCAAGGAGCGTTTTTACAAGGATCTTGAGTTTGGTACTGCCGGACTTCGTGGCGTGATCGGTGCAGGTACGAATCGCATGAATATTTATACGGTACGTAAAGCAACGCAGGGTCTTGCAAACTATATCAACAAAGCAGGTAAGGCAGCACAGGGTGTTGCAATTGCTTATGATTCCCGTCATATGTCACCGGAATTTGCAGATGAGGCGGCACTTTGCCTAGCAGCAAATGGGATTAAGGCGTATGTGTTTGAATCTCTTCGTCCAACACCAGAGCTTTCCTATGCAGTGCGTGAATTGAAGTGCGTTGCCGGTATCAACATTACAGCAAGTCATAATCCGCCAGAGTATAATGGTTACAAGGTATATTGGGAAGATGGTGCACAGATCACACCACCTCATGATACAGGAATTATGGATGAAGTTAAGGCTGTTACAGATTATGCGACAGTAAAGACGATGGACAAGTCCGATGCAGTGGCAAAGGGATTGTACGAGCAGATCGGTGCTGCTATCGACGACAAATATATTGAAGAGTTAAAGAAACAGGTTATTCATTGGGATAGCATCAAAGAGGTCGGTAAAGATCTTAAGATCGTATATACACCACTTCATGGAACCGGTAATATCCCGGCAAGACGTGTATTGAAAGAGATCGGTTTTGAGAATGTATATGTTGTTCCGGAGCAGGAACTTCCGGATGGAGATTTCCCAACGGTAAGTTATCCAAATCCAGAGGCAGCAGAAGCATTTGAGCTTGCACTGAAACTGGCGAAAGAGAAAGATGCAGATCTTGTATTGGCAACAGATCCGGATGCAGACCGTTTGGGCGTTTATGTCAAGGATACCAAGAGCGGAGAGTACATTACTCTGACCGGTAATATGTCAGGCTGCCTGCTTGCAGATTATGAGATCTCTCAGAAGAAGGAGACAAAGGGTCTTCCTGCAGATGGCAAATTGATCAAAACGATCGTTACTTCGAATCTTGCGGATGCGATCGCAGAATACTATGGCGTTGATTTGATCGAAGTATTGACCGGATTTAAATATATCGGACAGCAGATCCTCGGTTTTGAGACAACCGGTAAAGGTGAGTATCTGTTTGGTTTTGAGGAAAGCTATGGCTGCCTGATCGGAACACATGCGCGTGACAAAGATGCGATCGTTGCTACGATGGCTCTTTGCGAGGCTGCAGCATATTATAAGACCAAAAATATGACTTTGTGGGATGCTATGCTTGCCATGTATGAGCGTTACGGATACTACAAAGACGGTGTGAAGGCCGTGACAATGAAGGGTATCGAAGGACTGGAGAAGATTCAGGAGATCATGAATGAGCTTCGCACGAATCCACCAAAAGAGTTCTGTGGATACAAGGTAGAGTCTTTCCGTGATTATCAGGCAGATACGATCACAGACATTGCGAGCGGAGAGGTTAAGCCTACCGGCCTGCCAAAGTCGAATGTACTGTATTTTGATATGAGCGACAAGGTATGGATGTGTGTACGTCCATCCGGTACAGAACCAAAGATCAAGTTCTACTTTGGTGTAGTTGGAGAGTCTCTGGAAGATGCAGACAAGAAGTCGGAAGAGATGGCAAAAGCAGTAGATGCATTAGTGGCTTCTCTGTAAAAATGTAAGAATTAAGGAATACAAATGCCTCCTGGCGCATATAATCACAAGGGTATGTATTACGTGATGATATGCAAAGGAGGTATTTTTTGTGTCGGGAATTGTCAGTATTCACAACCGTTTGTATACATATTATGACTTAGAGCGTGATCTGCATGAGCTTGCCATCTGCTATCCGGATTCCACGGAATTGACTTCGCTTGGTCAAACATTAGATCATCGGCAGATATATTGCTTGCGGATACATGGAACAAAAGGTTTCACAAAGCATGCCGTGGTAATTCAGGCGGCAATGCATGCAAGGGAGTGGAAAAATGCGCAGCTCTTGATGATGATGGCAGAACGTTTTCTTCGCTGTTATGGGGAGGATATTCTTTGGGAGGGGATTCCATATCGGCAATTGCTGCGGCATTATGATGTCTATATATTGCCGATGGTCAATCCGGATGGCGTTCAGATCAGCCAATTTGGCTCCGAAGGCATTATCGATCCGGTGCTTCGGCAGGAATTACAGGAAAAGATCGCGACACAGAGAGAGGCAAGACGCTGGAAAGGAAATGCGAAGGGAGTTGATCTCAACCGTATTTTTACGGAAGAAGCGTTAGATCAGCCGGAAAGTATCGTGCTGCGTGATCTCGTCAACGCAGTATCACCGCAGCTAACAATAAATTATCATTCTACCGGACAGGTTATTTTTTACCGACAGTTTTTTACGGCATTAGAATACATGAGCAGACGCACCGGATATCCCCTTGTGTTAGAGACCGGAAAGCCCGTTGGATCATTTGGAGATTATCTGACAGAGCAGGGTAAAAAGTGGTGTACGATCGAGACGGGAGCGTGGGAAGCACCGGTGGGACATATGCAGATCTATGCTTGGTGGATGCGTCAGAAAAGCCTGCTTCCGCTTGTTCTTGCATCGCTTTTATGCTAAAATGGAAATACTAAAATTGCCTTTGAATGACCGATGGTCATTCCCGGGAAAATACAAATTATGGGGGAAGACGTATGCAGGAAAAAATGGATCAGTGGATCAACTGGGTGGAGTATGATGAGCTGCTAGCCGGTCATCATAATGCACCGCATAATTTATTGGGTTTACATGAATTTGGCAAAGGACAGGTGTTTACGGTATATCGTCCGGAAGCGCAGAAGATTACTGTGACGGACAAGAATGGCAAGCACGCATTAGAACTGGAAGAGATACAGGAAGGCAGTGGATTTTTTGGAAAATACGTGCCGGATCATAAGTACAAAAAACCGTATCTTTTACATATTCAATATGGAGAAAATGATATTGTAACGACAGCGGATCCATATTCATTCGATCCGCAGCTTTCGAATGATGATCTGTATTTATTTGCGGAGGGAAATCACTATAATATTTATGAAAAATTAGGCGCACATCCTCGGACGATCGATGGCGTAAAGGGTGTGTATTTTGCCGTTTGGGCACCACATGCAAGAGCAGTCAGTGTTGTGGGCGATTTTAATATGTGGGATGGCAGACTGCATTTGATGCGCACGTTAAATGTGTCCGGTATCTATGAGATTTTTATTCCGGGTGTAAAGACCGGGGCTGTGTATAAATACCAGATATTAACTCGTACCGGAGAGGTCTTGATGAAGTCAGATCCGTATGCTAATTGCGCTGAGCTGCGTCCAAATAATGCCTCTGTCGTGGCGGATCTGAATGTATATCATTGGAACGATCACCGCTGGATGCATGACCGCGCTAAGGAGACCAGACAGTCTCTGGGGCAGAAGCCGATGGCGATCTATGAGATGCATTTGGGTTCTTGGAAAAAACGCGTGGAAGATGATGATAATGGATTCTTCTCCTATCGAGAGCTTGCGCCAATGATCGCGAAGTATGTCCGTGAAATGGGATATACACATGTCGAATTAATGGGTATTGCAGAGCATCCGTTTGACGGTTCTTGGGGATATCAGGTGACGGGATATTATGCTCCGACCAGACGATATGGCAATCCGGATGATTTTATGTATTTTGTAGATTATATGCATGACCAGGGGATTGGCGTGATCTTGGACTGGGTACCGGCACATTTCCCGAAAGATGCGTACGGACTTGGTATGTTTGACGGACAGCCATTGTATGAGCATCCGGATCCAAGACGTGGAGAACATCCGCATTGGGGTACATATATCTTTAATTACAACAAGCGTGAGGTCAGCAATTTCCTGCTTGCCAATGGTTTGTTTTGGATGAAAAAGTTCCATGTAGATGGACTGCGAGTAGATGCTGTAGCGTCTATGCTGTATTTGGATTACGGTAAAGATGATGGCGAGTGGCTGCCAAACGAAGATGGCGGTAATGAAAATTACGATGCGATCAACTTATTCCGTCATATGAACAGCGAATTTGAGAAGCAGGTACCGGGCTGCATGATCATTGCCGAAGAGTCTACAGCTTGGCCAAAAGTCAGCACAAGTGTGCGCGATGGAGGTCTTGGATTTACATTCAAATGGAATATGGGCTGGATGAACGATTTCTTGGAATATATGCATATGGATCCATTGTTCCGTTCCGGTAATCATGGTAAGCTGACATTTAGTATGGATTATGCGTATAGTGAGAATTTTATTCAGGTATTGTCGCATGATGAGGTTGTTCATGGTAAGGGATCCATGATCAACAAAATGCCGGGAGAATTGGATGACCAGTTTGCTAACCTGAGAGCAGCATATGGCTTCATGTATGGACATCCCGGTAAGAAGTTATTGTTTATGGGACAAGAATTTGCACAATATCGTGAGTGGAGCGAAAGCCGCAGTCTGGATTGGTATTTGCTTGGTGAAGAGCGCAACAGACAGATGCAGGCTTATGTGAAAGCATTGAATGCACTGTATCGCAAAAATGAAGCGCTGTATGTGAATGATTATGACATTATGGGCTTTGAGTGGATGAGCTGTCTGAATGCAGATCAGAGTACGGTATCTTTCGTGCGCCGAGGTAAAACGACGAGGAAACAGCTTCTCTTTGTATGTAATTTTACTCCAGTGAAAAGAGAGGATTTCCGGGTAGGTGTTCCATGCAGCGGAGAGTATTCGCTGATCCTGACATCGGATGATAAAGCATATGGTGGAACCGGAGTGCGCAATGCGAAGAAGGTGACAGCGGACAAGATTACTTTTGATGGAAGAGACTATTCGATCAAAATGACACTGCCTCCATTATCTGTTACAGTATATCAATTTGATTATAAGTAAGAAGTGTGCTATGATAACACAGTATGCGTAGCTGTCAGTGGCTGGTATATAGAATGAACAGATGGAGGAATTAAGATGGATTACACATGGAATGTAATGCCGGTATACGGTGTATCAACATGGGTCATAGTAATGCTTGTTGTTATTGTGCTGTTGATTGCGGCGTTGGTTGCGTTAAGTATTTATGGTAAGAAACTGCAGGACAGACAGGAAGATTCACAGAGACAGTTGCAGGAGGCTGCACAAAGTGCCAAGCTTCTGGTCATTGATAAGAAAAAGATGAAGTTCAAAGATTCGGGACTGCCGCCAATGGTGCTTGAACAGGTGCCGAAGTATATGCGCGGACGCAAGGTGCCGATCGTTAAAGCAAAGATTGGTCCGAGAATCATGTCTCTTATCTGCGAGGACAAGATCTTTGATTTGATCCCGGTTAAGAAAGAGATTCGTGCGACGATCAGCGGAATTTACATTATGGATGTAAAGGGACTTCACAACAATTTAGAGCATGCACCTAAGGGCAAGAAAAAGCTTGGAGAGCGTATGCGTGAACGTGCTGAGAAGAAGTCAAAAGAGCTGAATCAGAAACGTGCAGAACTTGAAAAAGACACCAAAAAGAAACATAAATAAGATTTCAAACATGGAACCTGCAAGGTATGTAATGTACTTTGCAGGTTTTTTGTTTTATAAGCGCTGGCTTTGCTTTTTTAATTAATAAGATTAGGGTGTCAAAAGGTCTGAATTTCCCTGACGGGCTATTTTCTCGAATCTTTGACCACAATATCTATCAACGATGCGCCGCATCGCCTCAAGATATTGTAGCGCAAATCTTCAAAAAAATATCTCCGTCATGAAAATGGACTTTTGACACCCTAATCTTAATAAGAAATTGCTGTTATGTAGTGTGATGTTATGCTTTTTTACATAGATTACACATTTATTTTACGGGAGTATGATATGAAGAATCTCTAACATGCGTTACGCTGAATATGTATCGAAGGAAAATGTTAGAGAGGAATGGCAACGATGAAAGAGAATTTAGAAGTTGTATTTGGTCTGTTAGGTGGACTGGCGCTGTTCTTATATGGAATGAACAGCATGAGTGATGCGCTGCAGAAAGCTGCAGGCGAAAAAATGAAACGTATTTTGGAAGTATTGACGAAGAACCCGATCATGGGTGCGTTAGCAGGTGCCCTTGTGACCGCGGTATTACAGAGCAGCTCGGCAACAACCGTTATGGTTATTGGATTTGTCAGCGCAGGACTGATGAGCCTGCCGCAGGGTATATCTGTTATATTTGGTGCGAATATCGGAACGACGATGACAGCACAATTAATGGCATTCAAGATTAGCGACTACATTTATCCGATTATTTTTATTGGATTTATGGTATCGTTTTTGAGTAAGCGTGAAAAGGTAACAGAGATTGGTAAAGTTATTTTCTCCTTTGGTTTGTTGTTTGAAGGAATCGAGATCATGGGAAGCGTTATGAAACCACTTGCAAGCAGCCCGGTATTCATTGATCTGATGGGTAAAGTATCGGATATTCCGGTACTCGGTGTTGTGTTAGGTGCAGTCATGACACTTGTTGTACAGAGTAGTTCCGCAACGATTGCGGTACTGCAGAATTTTGCGTCACAGCCGGCAGCGGACGGAGTGACAAGTGTGATCGGTCTTAGTGGAGCAATTCCGATTCTGTTAGGAGATAACATTGGAACGACGATCACAGCATTGCTGGCTTCGATCGGACAGTCTAAAAACGCTAAGAGAACAGCGGTAGCACATAGCGTATTCAATATTACGGGTAGTGCAGTGTTTTTGCTCGTTATCCCGGTGTTCAGTAAATTAGTGCAATATATTTCACCAAAAGGTAATGAAGTTGATGTGATCTCGCGACAGATCGCTAACGCACATACGACATTTAATGTGACCTGCACATTGATCTGGCTGCCGTTGATCCCGGTAATGGTTAAGATCGTGTCGGCCATTGTAAGAGGTAAAGAGGATGAGGAAGTCAGTGCGTTTGCGCCACAGTATTTAGACGACAAACTGATCATGCAGCCGGCAGCCGCTATGTATCTTGTATCAGAAGAGATCAAGCGTTCTGCATCTTATGCCAAGAAGACGTTACAGTTGCTTAATGAGTTGTTTTCCGGCAAAAAAGCAAAGGCGGCAGAAGGCAGATTTGCGGAATGTTCAGACAATGTCAAGGAACTGCAGGTGTGCATTTCAAATTATATTTCGAAGATGTTTGCAAGCGGTAATCTGACAGAGTTGCAGTCAGAGCAGACGGCGGGGTTATTATGCGTATCTAATAATATTGAGAGAATTGCTGACCGTTGTGATGAGATTGAGCAGTCCTATCTGCTGATGAAGAAACATGGAAATAAATTGTCGGAAAAGGCTGTCGAAGAGCTGCGAGAGTGTATGCAGCTTTCCACCAAGCTCTTTGAGGAGGCAATTGCGGCAGTGGAAGAGGGCGATCAAAATATCGTCGATAAGATGACAAAAGATAAAAACCGCATCCGTAAGATCAATCGACAGTTTAGTAAGGCACATTTTGGGCGTGTCAACAAGAAACAGTGTGACACCGCACTTTCGACCGGCTATACAGAGATTTTGCAAAATATAGGTCGTATTACAGATAACTGTGTGGGCATTGCAGAAGAGGCAATGGCAGAAGTCAGCTTTATCACGCTTAATGAGGAGGAATTGAAGCGTATGGATTTTGCACCGAAAACAGAAGCCGTTGCAAAATAGAGTCGTTATTTTGAGGACACGGAAGCCATTGTAAAACAGAGTTGTTATTTTGAGGACGCGGAAGCCATTGCAAAATAGAGTTGTTATTTTGAGGACAATGTGCTGCAGGCAGAAAAGAGGTTTGTAATGACAAGGATAACTAAAATCACAGCATGTTTGATCTGTATCTGTGCTGTTTTTGGGACAGCATCTTGTGGCAAGAAGGCATCATTGCCGGATGTTCGCGATTTGGGACAGATATTAACGGTATCGCGAGAAGAGGGATCGGGAACCAGAACAGAATTTGACATGAATCTGAAAGTTACGGAACAGAATGCAGATCAAGTAGTATCATCGACAAAGGATATGCTGGAGACGGTTGCTTCTACCAAAAATGCAATCGGTTATGTGGCATACAGTGCCATTGCGAATGAATTAGACGGTGGTATTACCGCCGATGACAAGACCGATAAATTGTCGCTGTCAAGGCAGTCGGCAGATTATAAGATGATCAAAGTGGATGGGGTAGAAGTGTCCGACAAGACGATCCGTAGTGGGAAATATGCGTTATGTCGTGATTATTATGTTGCCTATAAAGGAAAGTTAAATAGTGTCGAACAGGATTTCCTTCGATATATTATGTCGGCAGGACAAAAAGAGGTTGATAAAATCTGCGTTGGCAAGAAGAAAGCGGCTACATTTTTGTCGGACAAATCCGAAGGAACGATCTCAATAGAGGGTTCTTCATCGGTTGCTCCGATCATGGAGAAGCTGATCGCTGGATATGCGTCGTATAATCCGAAAGCAACGATCACGATGAAAACAACCGATTCCTCGGATGGATTGAATGCGGCAATTCGTGGGGACTGCGATCTGGCAATGTCTTCACGTGCCTTAAAAGATTATGAGAAAGAGCTTTTAGCCTATGAGGTGATTGGATCGGATGCTATTGCAATCGTGCTGCAAAAGAACAATCCAATCACAGACTTATCGACCAAACAAATCCGAGATATTTACAATGGAAAATATCCAAAATGGTCTGATATCAATTAAGCGATCGGCTTGTTATTGATCAATATTTCCATAGCGTATTTGCCGAGACTATTTCCGCCCATCTGAAGTTCATACTCAATGGCAGTATAGAGATCCGGTTCACCTTCCAGTTCTAGTTCCTTTATGGTGTCCGGATCGTTTGTCATCTGTACCAGACCGGTGTTGAGCACCATTTGCAAAGCTCCGTAAGGTGTGTCATAAAAACCGCGGAAACGTCATCATTGCGAAATTCCATGGTAGAATTGATGGTACCTTTCTTGATCAAGATTACTTCTTCGTCTCTTATCTTAAGAAGGTTTTTGGTGCGGTCTCCAGGGTCTGAGGAGACGGTCTCTTCGTAGGAAAATACATGCCAGTCACCGACTTTACGGTATTTTGCCGGATATGTATTTATAATTCCCTCACCATCTTCGCTGTCTAATTGTTCCATTCGTAATGTCAATACTACGTTATTATCCAAAAAAGTATCCTCCTTGTTTTTCTCTGAGGCTCATTATATCACAAATTCGCAACGCAAGGGAGCTTGTTTCAACACCTATTTGACTAGTGAGAGGTAATCCAGTCATAGATGCCGGAGTGAAACGAGACCTTGGGAGAAGGCGATGGCGTTTTTTTCTTTGGCGCCGGAGAGGAAGTGGCTGTAAGGTGGTTATATTCTTCTGTGGTTATATGTTGCTTCAACTTTTGTTTAGAGTTTTCTGGGACTACAGCCGTAGTCTCGTCAACGAAACAAAGACATGGAAATAGCACACACCACCAGTTACGGCCTTCGGATTTGCCAATTTCCACACAAAGTGCACGATACGTTCCCGGTGGAAAGGTCAGATCGCCATATTGTTTGGTTGGAAAATAGCGATCTTCCAGTGACACAGATACCGGGTAGGAAAAACCGTGTGAGCGAATCACTTTTTCAGCAGTATTCATAATATAATCTTTTTCGGCGCAGATTCGCTGTTCTGCTTCTTGTGGATCTGCTGCATTTGCCAAATCTTGCTGCAGCTCGTTAATAATGGCATCTCGTACTTGATATTTCAATGTTTGATCGGCAGTCGAATTGCTATTGGCAATGACGTGCAGTCGAATCATACTATCGACAAGATCTGCCGATGGGGAATTTATCTGATGAGTCTTGGCCTTTGCTTGTTGAGAATGGGTGAAGCTGGTATGTACAGCGTTTGCATTTACTGCACGCAGTCCGGTCAACAATGTAGCGAAAGACACTGTAAAAAGCAACAGTAATGCAACAGCTTTGCTATAACGTCTCCTGCGGTCAGTGTTTTGAGGCTGTTGCAGCCGAGCGGAAACGCATGTAAGAATGGTGTCTGTATCAGATAAGTTATGGTAAAACATAGTAATCCTCCTGTCTTTTTTGATCCTGTAAATCTAGGGGAGCCCTAGCATCATATTGCAGGTATCATGTCGGTGTCGCGAAATTCGTTCGCTTTGTGCAAGGTGATCAATCTTGCTTTCAATGACAGCATTCCCATATTTTTCCGTGTTATACAGAAAAAATCAAC
>ERZ827104.2056-NODE-2056-length-16237-cov-3.135212_pt1 | contig 16237 bp, 9 predicted proteins | sample MGYA00519781_ERZ827104 | MGnify/ENA primary metagenome ERZ827104 (study PRJEB31778, sample SAMEA3449257) | human gut metagenome | biome: human gut; feature: human-associated habitat; material: faeces | place: United Kingdom | collected 2010/2012 ... | reverse complement strand
AAAGTAGAGTGGCAGAGGCAGCACTTGACGCAGGAGCAGATCTGGTCAACGATATCTGGGGACTGAAGTACGATCCGGATCTCGCAGGCGTGATCGCCCGAAAAAATGCCCCATGCTGTCTGATGCATAACCGTAAAGAGCCGGATTACACTGATTTTATTGCAGATTTCCTGAAAGATATGCAGGAGACCATTGACATTGCAAAAAAAGCAGGCATCGCCGATGAGAATATCATTCTTGATCCGGGTGTCGGATTTGGCAAGACTTATGAAAATAATCTGGAGATCATCAACAAACTGGAATGCATGCATACGCTCGGCTATCCGATCCTGCTTGGAACTTCCAGAAAATCCGTGATCGGACTGACACTGGATCTTCCGGCAGATCAGAGAATGGAAGGAACCGTGGCAACCACTGTGATCGGTGTGATGAAAGGGGTCGCTTTTGTCCGTGTACATGATGTAAAAGAAAACTACCGTGCCTTGAAGATGACAGAAGCCATCCTCGGCAGATAACAGGCAGATAGGAGAAAGATGATGGATACAATTTATATCAAAGATCTGGAAGTGTTTGCCAACCACGGTGTCTATCCGGAAGAGAACAAACTGGGTCAGAAGTTTGTGATCAGTGCGGATCTTTCAGTGGATGTGCGGATGGCAGGCCTGACAGACGAACTGGAATATTCGGTAAATTACGGCGAAGTCAGCCATACGATCCAGGATTTTTTGCAGAAACATACCTTTAAGCTGATCGAAGCGGCGGCAGAGGGGCTGGCAGCGGAGCTGTTTTGCAGATATCCGCTGATCCGGGCACTTCGCCTGGAGATCCAGAAACCGTGGGCTCCGGTAGGACTGCCGCTCAGGACAGTCTCTGTGGAGATCAGAAGAAGCAGACATACCGTTTATATCGCACTTGGCTCCAATATGGGAGATAAGATGGCCTATCTGAAAGAGGCAGTGGAGAAACTTTCAAAACTGCCGGGCAGCAGCGTGAAAAAGGTGTCAGATTTTATCAGAACAGAACCTTATGGAGTGACAGAGCAGGACGAATTCCTTAATGGCGTCCTTGAGATGGAGACGCTTCTGACACCGCAGGAACTGTTGGCTCAGTTGCATCGAATCGAGGCAGAAGCAAACAGGGAGCGTATCCTCAGGTGGGGACCGCGTACTTTGGATCTGGATATTCTTCTGTATGATCAGGAGGTCATCGACACAGAAGAGCTGCATATTCCGCATATTGATATGCAGAACCGGGATTTTGTCCTGGTGCCGCTCTCTCAGATCGCACCGTGGGTACGTCATCCGGTTTTGAACAGGACAATAGAACAGTTAAGGAGAGAACTTGATGGTTGATTTACAGGACTTAAGAAATGAGATAGACTCCATTGACCGTCAGATGACGGAGCTTTTTGAGAAGCGTATGGAGATCAGCCGAAAAGTGGCAGAATACAAGATCAGCACCGGCAAAAAGGTGTTTGATAAGGAACGTGAAAAAAAAGTCATTGAAAAGGCAAAAGATATGACACACAACGACTTCAACCGTCACGGGATTGAAGAACTGTTTCAGCAGATCATGGCGATGAGCCGTAAACTGCAGTATCAGCTGTTGGAGGAAAACGGTGTGGCAGGCCGCCTGCCGTTTATCGGTGTGAATGAGCTGGAGAAAGAGAATGTCCGCGTAGTGTTCCAGGGCGTGGAAGGAGCATACAGCCAGGCTGCAATGCAGCAGTATTTTGGCGATAAGATCACCTCGTTCCATGTGGAGCACTGGAGAGATGCGATGGAGGCGATCGCAGAAGGTGCGGCAGACTATGCAGTGCTGCCGATTGAGAATTCAACGGCAGGGAGCGTCAATGATATGTATGATCTGCTGGTAGAGTTTGAAAACTATATCGTCGGTGAGCAGATCATTCGCTGTGAGCATTGTCTGCTTGGGCTTGAAAATGCAGAAATCTCCGATATCCGTACTGTTTATTCCCATCAGCAGGGACTTTCCCAGTGCAAGAGCTTTCTTCAGGAACACCGGGACTGGAAACAGATCCCGCTTGAGAATACCGCAATGGCAGCGAAAAAAGTGGCAGAGGACGGCGATGTGACGCAGGCATCTGTTTCCAGTGCCTTTGCGGCAAAATGTTTCGGGCTGAAAGTGTTAAAAGAAAATATTTACAACAACAAGGCAAATTCTACGAGATTTATCATTGTGACAAATCAGAGAATTTATCAGAAAGATGCGAAGAAGATCAGCATCTGTTTTGAAACGCCACATACCAGCGGATCTCTTTACAATATTCTGTCTCACTTTATTTATAACAATCTGAATATGTTCGGAATCCAGTCCAGACCGATCCCGGGACGCAACTGGGAGTACCGTTTCTTCATTGATTTCGAGGGCAATTTAAACGACAGTGCGGTCAAAAATGCCCTGCGTGGTATCCGCGAAGAGGCAACGAATATGAAAATACTTGGAAATTACTGAAAATACAGCGGCTTTTGCAAAAAAGCTGCTGTTTTTGGAAAGGTTGATAAAAATGTTTCGAATTGATGAATTAATCGTATACCGAGAATATGAGCAGGATCAGGATCAGGTCTTAAACGATATGGCATTTATCGTGGAAGAAACAGAAACGATGGGGATGCCGGTTTCGGATCTTCGTGGGCTTTATTTTTCCTGTATCCACAAACTGACCGAACTTGCCGGTACTTATGGATTTGAAGGAAATTTATGGCACAGCTATCTGACCTAGCTTCTGGTAAACAATGAAAATGTGTTCAGTCATGCAAGCGAGATCCGCGGCGAGGTGGATGGCAGCATCAATGCATTGGTGGAGCATGATTATGAGATTTTTCGTGAACTATATGCCCTAAACTTTGAGGCACTGGAAGAAAAGCTGGGTGCACATTGCTTTTTCATGATTGCAGATTATGTTAATGCACCGCAGAGCAGCAAAGTATTTAACGAGCGTATTCGCGATCGGATCTGTGAACTGAGCGAAAAACTTGCAGGAGCAAAAGATGTGCATGAATTTAAAGAAGATATGACTTCTTTCTACAAAGATTTCGGTGTGGGAAAACTGGGACTGCATAAGGCATTTCGCGTGGCACATGATGAAGATGGCGTACAGATCGTGCCGATCACCAAGATCGCACACGTACACCTGGATGACCTGGTAGGTTATGAGCTGGCAAAGAAGAAACTGATCGAAAATACCGAAGCTTTTGTGCAGGGAAGAAAAGCAAACAACTGTCTGCTTTTTGGTGATGCCGGCACCGGAAAATCCTCCAGCATCAAAGGCATTCTCAATGAATATTACGACCAGGGACTGCGTATCATTGAAGTTTACAAACATCAGTTCCAGGATCTGAATGATGTGATCGCTCAGGTCAAAAACAGAAATTATCGTTTTATTATCTATATGGATGATCTTTCCTTTGAGGAATTTGAAATCGAATATAAATACCTGAAGGCCGTGATCGAAGGCGGACTGGAACGCAAGCCGGAAAATGTACTGATCTATGCAACTTCCAACCGCAGACATCTGATCCGTGAAAAATTCAGTGACAAGGAAGAGCGAAGAGACGATCTGCATACTTCTGATACGGTGCAGGAGAAACTGTCACTGGCATATCGTTTCGGACTGAAGATTTATTTTGGTTCACCGAGCAAAAAAGAATTTCAGAATATCGTCCGCGTCCTGGCAGACAAACACGGAATTACGATGTCGGAAGAAGAGCTGTTTTTAAAGGCAAATCAGTGGGAACTGCAGTATGGCGGACTTTCCGGACGTACTGCACAGCAGTTTATTGATCATCTGCTTGGACAGGAGAGAAAGGACGTGTGAGTATGAAACTTTTTGCAGCAATCGATATAGGTTCCTGTGAAGTGGAAATGAAGATTTTTCAGATCACTTCCGGAAAAGGAATCAAAGAGATCGACTGCGTGTGCCATCGCATGGAACTTGGCAAAGATGTATACCGTGATGGCAGGATCGGTGTGGAGATGACCGATGAGCTCTGCCGGGTTCTGAATGACTTTGTAAGGATTATGAAAGGATATCGCGTGGATGACTGGCGTGTGTGTGCCACGAGTGCAGTAAGAGAAGCGGGTAACCAGCTTGTTTTTCTGGACCGTGTGAAACGCCATACCGGTCTGGAAGTGGAAGTTCTCTCAAATGCATCACAGCGTTTTATGGATTATAAATCGATCGCATCCAGGGAAAATGAATTCAACCGTATCATCCAGAAAGGAACGGCGATCGTAGATGTCGGCGGCGGCAGCATTCAGATTTCTCTGTTTGACAAGGATCGTCTTGTTGCAAGCCAGAATATGAAAATCGGAAATCTGCGGCTGCGTGAACGGATGATGAATGAGGGTGTGAGCCTGAAGCATTATGAGACACTTCTGACAGAAGTTGTGAAAAATGAATTTCTGTCATACAAAAAGCTGTATCTGAAGGATCGTGTGATCTCCAATTTGATCGTGGTCGGGGACCATATCGGCGATGCCGTTCATAAAAATGTGATGACAAGAGCGGATTTCCTGAATTTTTACGATGACATGATCTACCGTTCTGACGAAGATGCGGCAGGACGCTGCGAGGTTCCGGAAGATGTGATCTCGGTATTGCGCCCGTCTCTTGTCGTTTACCGTTGTTTCCTGGAGGCAGCCGATGTGGAGAATATCTGGATGCCGGGTCTGCACCTGACTGATGGCATGGCGTATGAATATGCACAGCAGAACCGGCTTTTGAAACTCGGCCATGACTTTGATGAGGATATCCTGGCGGCTGCAAGAAATGCTGCCAAACGTTATCAGTGCAGCAAGTCGCATATCAAAGTGTGCGAAGATCTGGCAGTTGGTATTTTTGACAAGATCAAAAAGAGCCAGGGATTCGATGACCGGGATCGCCTGCTGCTCCGCATTGCGGTGATCCTGCATGGATGCGGTAAATTTATCAGCCTGTCAAATGCCGGGGAGTCCGCGTACCATATTATCATGGCGATGGATATCATCGGATTATCGGAAGAAGAGAAAGAAATTGTGGCAAATGTGGTAAAATATAATACGGTGCCGCTGGAAGGATACGACAAAATCGGAAGCAGCCGGATGACAAGGGAAAATTATCTGACCATTGCCAAACTGACGGCAATCCTCGGAGTGGTAAATTCGCTGGACCGCAGCCACAAGCAGAAGACCAAAGAGGCAAAACAGATATTGCACGAAAACGAACTGGTCATTCAGCTTTATTCGGACGAAGATCTGTCACTGGAAAAGAAAGAGTTTGCAAAAAAAGCAGAATTTTTCGAGGAAGTGTTCAGCATCCGTCCGGTGCTGCGTCAGAAAAAAATGATGTAACGAAGGAGGTATGTCCGTATGGGTGAAATGGATTTAAAAAAAGCAGAATACTATACAAACCGAGAATTAAGCTGGCTGGGGTTTAACAACCGCATTTTGGGAGAGGCAAGAGATGCCTCACTTCCGCTGTTTGAACGGCTGAAATTTTTAAGTATCACAGCATCCAATCTGGATGAATTCTTTATGATCCGTGTGGCATCTTTGAAAGATATGGTGCACGCAGGTTACACAAAAAAGGATATTTCCGGGATGACGGCTTCGGAGCAGCTGAAAAAAATCTTAAAAGAGACACACGAACTGGTAGATCTGCAGTATTCTACTTACAATCGCTCTCTGATCCCGGCTCTGAAAAAGCGGGGGCTGAAAATTATTTCCGAGCACGAGAGTCTGAGCGAAGAGCAGAAAAAATTTGTGGATGCTTATTTTGAGGAAAATGTCTATCCGGTTCTGACACCGATGGCGATGGATTCTTCCAGACCATTTCCGCTGATCCGCAACAAGACCCTGAATATCGGTGCCCTGATCTGCAGAAAAGACGGCAAGGAAAAGCATAAGACACTGGATTTTGCAACGGTGCAGGTACCATCTGTCCTGCCAAGAATCGTGGAACTTCCGGAAGGAAAAGACGGAGAAAAACGTGTGATTCTTCTGGAAGAGATCATAGAGCGGAACATCGGACAGCTGTTTTTAAGTTACGATGTCGTATGTGCACATCCATACCGTGTTATGCGAAATGCAGACTTATCCATTGATGAGGATGAAGCAGAGGATCTGCTCAAAGAGATTCAGAAACAGTTAAAGAAACGTCAGTGGGGCGAAGTGATCCGTCTGGAGATCGAAGGAAAGATCGACAAACGGCTGTTGGATATCTTAAAAGAAGAGTTTGCCGTGAAAGACAGCGATGTATTTGAGATAGGCGGACCGCTGGATCTGACTTTTCTGATGAAGCTGTACGGCATGGAAGGGTTTGAAGACTGCAAAGTGAAAAAATATATTCCGCAGCCGGTACCGGCACTGATGAACGATGACAGCATTTTTGCCAATATCCGCAAAGGTGACATTTTACTGCATCATCCGTACATGACGTTTGATCCGGTCGTAGATTTTGTAAAACAGGCAGCGAAGGATCCGAATGTTCTGGCGATTAAGCAGACACTTTATCGTGTCAGCGGTAATTCACCGATCATTGCAGCACTGGCACAGGCGGCAGAGAACGGCAAACAGGTTTCTGTTCTGGTAGAATTAAAAGCCCGTTTTGATGAAGAAAACAATATCATCTGGGCGAAAAAGCTGGAAAAAGCAGGCTGTCATGTGATCTATGGACTGGTGGGTCTGAAAACACACAGCAAGATCACCCTGATTGTCCGGAGAGAAGAAGACGGTATCCGCCGTTATGTGCATCTCGGAACCGGAAATTATAACGATTCTACGGCAAAATTGTATACGGACTGCGGTCTTCTGACCTGTGCAGAACCGATAGGGGAAGATGCGACTGCGGTATTTAACATGCTCTCCGGCTATTCCGAACCAAAACACTGGAACGACCTTATCGTTGCACCGATATGGCTCCGCAAACGTTTCTTAAGACTGATCGAACGAGAGAAGAACTGGGCACTGGCGGGAAAAGAAGCCCATATCATTGCAAAAATGAATTCCCTGTGTGACCGGGAGATCATCGAGGCACTCTATGCGGCATCGGCGGCAGGGGTGAAGATCGAACTGATCATCCGCGGCATCTGCTGTCTGAAGGTCGGCATCCCGCATATCAGCGAAAACATATCGGTACGTTCGATCGTCGGCAATTTCCTGGAACATGCCCGTATCTTCTATTTCTATAATGACGGGGCAGAAGAGTTGTATATGGGCAGTGCGGACTGGATGCCGCGAAATCTGGACAAACGTGTTGAGATCGTATTTCCATTAAAAGATGAAAAGATCAAACAGCAGGCAAAACATATTCTGGATATCCAGCTTGCTGATAATCTGAAGGCTCACATCCTGCAGCCGGACGGAAGCTATGAAAAGATTGATAAAAGAGGGAAAAAGACGCTGATCTGTGCACAGGATTATTTCTGTGAAGAGGCGGTAAAAAATGCAAAGCAGCCGACAGATCCGGTTCTGGATCATGTATTCATCCCGGCAGAAGCAGGCGTCTTTTCCGAGAGAGATTGAAGATAACAGTTGACGCAACTTACGGAAATTGTTATAGTAAAAGTAACGTATCCCTGCCTGTTTATGACTAAGATAAAGAGGTTTTTGTGCAGGGGTACAAAAAGAAAAGGAGGAAACACATGAAAAAGAAAACAACATCACTGGGTATGAAGCTCGTTGCTTTTCTGGCAATGCTTATGCTGTTCTGTATTCCTGTATCCGCAGGCGTAAAAGAAACAGCAGGTGAGTATGAGATCTACCCGACACCGCAGGAGATCACCTACGGTGACAAAGAAATGCAGCTTACCGATCAGGTGAAACTGTCGATCGGAAGTGACATTGACGATTACACAAAAACACGTATCACAGACACGCTGAATGTGCTGAAACTGACCGGAAACGAAAGTGCAGCGTCAGACAAGACCGAGCTGATCGTTGGTGTTTATGGTTCCGGGGATGCAGCAGATACTTACGGAAAAGCAAGCGGAGCGGTTCAGGCGACCTTTGATAATTACGATGCTTATATGCTGTATGTCAAAGACGGCAAGATCGTAGTCCTTGGTAAAGACACCGATGCGGCATTTTACGGTGTCACCACACTGAAACGTATTTTTGAACAGCTTTCCGCAGACAAAAAGATCAAAGAGCTGACGGTGACAGACTATGCAGAAGTACAGTTCCGTGGATTTATCGAAGGATATTATGGAAATCCGTGGTCACTGGAAGACCGTATTGATCTGATGAAATTCGGCGGCGAGATCAAGATGAATCAGTATGTGTTCGCACCGAAAGACGATCCTTACCACAACAAACAGTGGAGAGAGCTGTATCCAAAGGAAGATCTTGAGAAGATCAAAAAACTTGCACAGGCAGGCAATGAAAGCAAATGTTTCTTCGTTTATGCTCTGCATACGTTTATGAACAGTCCATTTAATTTCAACAATTACGATGCAGATCTGGCAACGGTAAAAGCAAAATATCTGCAGGTGATCGAATCCGGCGTGCGTCAGATTGCCCTTCTGGAGGATGATGCGACCGGATCAAGTGCAGCAAACTTAAGCAGACTGCTCAATGACTTGACAAACTGGCTGACAGAACTGAAAAACACCAAATATCCGGATCTGAAAACCGATATCCTGTACTGCCCGACAGACTACATGGGAAATGGTTCCTCTGCAAAACTGAAAGGCATCAATGCTTCTGCCAACAGACAGGTACATATGCTGATGACCGGTAATGCAGTATGGGGACAGGTAAGTGCAAACTTTGCAGATAACTTCTATAACAATGTAGCATCCAATGGCGTTGCAGGACGTTATCCTTACATGTGGGTAAACTGGCCGTGCAACGATAACTATAAAACAGGTCTGATCATGGGTGGTCACAATACCATCCTGCATACCGGAATTGACGGTCATAAATATGAAGGTATCATCCTCAACCCGATGCAGCACTCAGAACCTTCCAAAGTAGCGATCTTTACCGCAGCAGACTATAGCTGGAAACCATGGGATGCCACAGAAGAAGGAGACCAGGCATGGGAAGATTCCTTTAAGTACATTGACCATGTTACCGCACTGGAATCAGATTCTTCCACAGCCCTGCGTGAAGTGGCAAAACACATGATCTATCAGGGACCGGTTCAGACAGCCGGAAGACAGGCAAAATTTGAAGAGTCTGTTGACCTGAAAAACAAGCTGGCAGAGATCCAGAAAAAAGTAGAAGCAGGAACAGTTACGACAGCAGAGTTGAATGATATGCGTAACGAGTTCAAGACCATTTACGATGCAGCTGTAAAATATCTGACAGATGGCACCAATAAACGTCTGAGCGAGCAGATGACACCATTCCTTGAGTGTCTGCGTGATGAGTGTGAAGCAGATATCGAGCTGATGGATGCACTCAAAGCTGTTCAGACAAAAGAAAATGATAAAGTATGGGAGCACTATTCTGCAGCACAGACTTTATATGAACGTTCCCAGACTTATGGATTCCGTTATGTAAATGAAACAAAATATGCGACAGCAGGTCTTCTCTACATTGTTCCGTTTACCGAAAAAGTCATGAAAAATGTTTCTGATACCGTAAAACAGATCATTGATCCGGAACACATCAAACTGGAAAGAACCCTGATCTACCGTGTCGGCGGAACAGAAAACTCCGGAAATACCGGAAATGCAGCCAATGCAATTGATGGAAACTTAAATACCAATTTCCAGATTCAGACGGATCAGCAGACTGGTGACTATGTAGGACTGCTCTTTAACCAGATGACACCGGTTAAAAAAATGACGGTCGCACTGGCATGCAGCGGTCACGAAAATGATTATATTCCAAACGGTGTTATGGAATATACGACAGACGGCAGCAGCTGGACGGCATTTGAAACACAGCCGGCAGCCGGTTCTACCACAGATGTAACTCTGGAGCTTGCAGAAGCAAAAGAGATCAAAGGATTCCGCTGGAAGAACAGCAACAACGACAGAAATCGCTGGCTGATCATCCGTGAGATTTCCTGTGATGCATTTGAAAAAGATGGCAACAGTGAAGCAGCAGATAACAAATATACTGGAACCATCAGCTATACGAGCGGATGGAGCCTGTATCAGTCCGGAAGTTATCCGCTGTCCAATGTGACGGACGGGGATGATTCTACCTTTACCTGGTTTAAGCCAGCTTCCAATGATACCAGCGTTGCCGGAGATTATATCCAGATGGATCTTGGTGAAGCAAAAGAAGTATACAAAGTGCGTATCGTCACGGGTGCGGGCAGTGCAGATAAATGGATCAAATACCATCTTGAATATTCAGAAGATGGAAATAGCTGGACTTCAAAATCTGCACAGACCGGAACAGCCAATGGCACCGATACTTATGAGGAAGATTTAAAAGGTGCATCTGCACGTTATATCAAACTGGTAAACAATGAAGACCGTCACAACTGGATTAAATTTAACGAGTTCTCTGTTTGTGGAAAAGAAGCAGAAGTAACCGGCGATGTTATGGATTACACCAATACAAACGATGAGAACTGGAAAGTAACTTATGGGGATGAAGTTTCCAAAGTTTATGCAAGAGACAATGTAACCCTGAAAGCAGGACAGTACATCGGACTGAAACTTGACCGTATCCATGCGATCGCATCCATCGATACAGAAGGCAACGGAACTGACAAACTGACTCTGCAGACTTCCCTGAATCAGAAAGAGTGGACAGATAGCACATCTGCAAAGAGTGCACGTTACATCCGCCTGATCAACAACGGAAGTACGGATGTTACCTTCAGCCTGAGCAAATTTGAAGTGACAAACGATGAGATCGGGGCTATGGATCTGTTTGAAACAAACATTGGCGGAGCGTCAAACAGTGAGGATGCAAGAAAACTTGGTACGACCGCAAACTGGATGGACGGCGATTTGACATCGAAGGCAAAATATTGTGCAACACCGGCAAAAGACGATTATATAACATATACACTCGGACAGGAAATCACACTGAAATCTCTGAAAGTATATGTTCTGGATACTGCAATCGATTATCCGCGTGATGCAGTGATCCAGGCATCTGTTGATAATAAAACCTGGACAGACCTTATCAAGATCGGTGACGGTATCGAAAACGACGGAACAGACCGCGACACCAAACCGGCAGAAAATGGTTGGACACATGACACTGTAGATGTAGCATATTCTTATGTTGAAAATGCAAACATTAACAATGTAAAAGCAAAATACATCCGTCTGTACTTTAACGCAGGATACAGTGCTCGTTGGGTAGAACTCAATGAGATCCAGATCAACGGCGGTGCATATATTCCAACTGTAAATGATCCGACATTTGAGACCGATGCTGCTCTGCAGAGAGGTCAGGAGCCTTGGAACTTAAATGACGGTGATCTGACAACCGCATTTGTACCGGATATGACGGATAAGACTGAAGGTTCTCTGGTATATCATCTGTCTGATGCAACAAACGTACGTAAACTGAATATTGTACAGAAATCTATCAGTAATGCAACTGTTTCAGTTCGCATCGATGAAAATAACTGGGTAACACTTGGAACATTAAATAAGAGCCTGACTACATTCTATACTTATATGTATGATCAGGTATTAGATGTAAAACTTACCTGGGGTGATGTAAAACCGGCAATCTGTGAAATTATTACACTTCAGGTTCCAAAACAGACAGACGATGAATTAAAACAAGAAGTGGAACAGAATTTAAGTGCAGCTATTGCATCAGCGGAAAGTATTTATACTGCCGGGAACGTAGATAAAACTTATACAGATGCAAGCTGGAGTGCATTTGAAACTGCATATAAAAACGCAACAACTGTTGACAAAACTACCGCAACAGCAAATGAAATTCAGACATTGACAAGTGCTTTGCAGGATGCAAAAAAGAATCTGAAAAATGTTGCAATGGAAGAAGCTGAAAAAGCACTTGCTGCAGCAATAGCTGATGTAAAAAATATTTATGACGCTGGAAATACCGGGGATGAGAACTATACAAGTGATAGCTGGAAATTATTTAAGGATGCATATAAGGCTGCAACAGCACCTGCATCAAACGCAACAGCGGATGATTTGAAAACATTAGCAGAAAATCTTCAGAAGGCAAAGGCAAACCTGAAGGATGCAAAAGTGGCAGCAAAAGAAGCACTGGCAGCAGCAGTGAACAGTGCAGAATACAAAGATATCTACGATGCTGGAAATGCTGACGAAACTTACACAAGTGACAGCTGGAAAGTATTTGCAGATGCATACGATGCTGCGAAAGCACCGGCAGAAGATGCTACAGTAACTAAATTAGGAGAGTTATTGACTGATTTACAAAATGCCAAAGCAAATCTGAAGGATGCAAAAGTGGCAGCAAAAGAAGTACTGACAGCAGCAGTAAACAGCGCAGAATACAAAGATATCTACGATGCTGGAAATGCTGACGAAACTTACACAAGTGACAGCTGGAAAGTATTTGCAGATGCATACGATGCTGCGAAAGCACCGGCAGAAGATGCTGCTTTAAGCACATTAAGAGAATTACTGAGTAACTTACAGGATGCAAAAGCAAATCTGAAATATGCAGCAGTAGAAGCAGCTAAAACCGCATTAAAAAATGAAACAGAAAATGCGGAAACCAAGAGCATCTATGAAGCTGGAAATGCAAACGCTACTTACACTTCCGAAAGCTGGACAGCATTTGTAACTGCATATAACAATGCGAAAAATGCAAAAGCAGATGCAACAGCCGAAGAACTTCAGAGCCTGCTCACCGCTTTACAGAGTGCAAAAGCAAATCTGAAAAAAGCAGATACACAGACAACGGATACATCTAAGCAGCCAGATACACCATCTACTCCATCCACACCGTCCAATCCTGGACAGACGGCAGTAAAAGAAACGGTAAACAAAAACGTAACTTACCGCATCTTAAATGAAAATAAGAAAACAGCAGCCGTTATTGGTGTCGGAGGAAGTAAAGGAAAGAATCTAACTTCCGTAACTATTGCCAGGACAGTTAAGATTGGAAACGTTACTTACAAAGTAACACGGATCAGCAAAAATGCATTCAAGAGCTGCAAGAAGCTGAAGAAAGTTACGATCGGAAGCAATGTGAAGAAGATTGAGAAAAATGCATTTGCAGGCTGCAGCAAACTGAAGACTGTCAATATGAAGAAAGCAACCGGCATTACTTCCATCGGAAGCAAAGCATTCAGCAAGATCGATGCAAAAGCAAAAGTGACCGTACCGGCCAAGAAGCTTTCCAAGTATAAGAGAATGCTGAAAAAAGCAGGTCTGCCAAAGAAAGCAACTGTAAAAAAATAAGAAAACGGAACATGTTTCCGGAACAGTAAAAGCTACTCTGTAACAGAACCGTTCCAAAGAAACATCCGATAGCAAGAAAAAAGAGCGGGAGAGAACCCAAAAAGGTTTCCCCGCTCTTTTGCTGTATAAGATCAGATATGATGCTCTGAAACGCTCTGACCGGAATGAGAATTTGAGCAAAAGAAAAAAGAGCCGGGACATCGGTCGTTCTATCCCTGCTCTTTTATATCCATGTTTTTATTTTATGATCCTTATGCTCTTTCAACTTTATCAGAACGTAAGCATGAAGTACATACATACATTTTCTTTGTTCCACCGTTTACTTTAACGCGAACAGATTTAATGTTAGATTTCCACATTTTATTGGATCTTCTATGAGAATGACTCACGTTGTTACCGAAATGAGCTCCCTTATCACAAATAGCACATCTAGCCATGACTGCACCTCCTTGACATTATATTGCCTACAATAGGCTCACAACAATAAGTATTCTACCAGAAGCTGCATGATAATGCAAGTAAAAAATGCGAAAATTTAAAAAAACTGTAAAAAATGATTTTTCATGTTTTCTTTTTATATGAAACAGGTTATAATGAATAAATAATACAGCTATTAACATAGGAGGTATCATGATATGAAAGGAAGAATGGAAACAGAACTGGGTTCGATTTTGATCGACACGGATGTGATCGCTACCTATGCCGGAAGTGTTGCAGTAGAGTGTTTTGGAATTGTCGGTATGGCAACGGTGAGCATGAAAGACGGTCTGGTAAGACTTCTGAAGAAAGACAGCCTGAAAAATGGAATACAGGTTACCGTTGAGGATAATAAAATTTCACTTGATTTTCATGTGATCGTGGCTTATGGCGTCAGCATTTCTGCGGTTGCAGACAATCTGATCAACAATGTCAAATATAAAGTCGAAGAATTTACCGGTATGGAGATTCATGAGATCAATATTTATGTAGAAGGTGTCAGACCGATAGATTAAGGAGGAACTCGTTGTGGAAATAAATACAATAAATGCCGCACTTTTTGCCAAAATGTTTCTGGCAGGAGCAAAAAACCTGGAGTCAAAGAAAGAATGGATCAATGAACTGAATGTTTTCCCGGTACCGGACGGTGATACCGGAACCAACATGACCATGACCATCATGGCTGCGGCCAAAGAAGTAGCGGCACTGGAAGATCCGACGATGGAAGTACTTGCAAAAGCGATTTCTTCCGGATCTCTTCGCGGAGCACGCGGTAACTCAGGTGTTATCCTCTCTCAGCTGTTCCGTGGATTTACAAAAGGAATCAAAAAGTATGAGGAGATTGATGTTGCGATTCTGGCAGCTGCTTTTCAGAAAGCAGTGGAGACTGCATACAAAGCAGTTATGAAGCCAAAGGAAGGCACGATCCTCACAGTGGCAAAGGGTGCAGCAGACAAAGCACTGGAGCTTGCAGAGAATGATATTTCGCTGGATGATTTCTTAAAACAGGTGATCGAAGAGGCAGATGCTGTCCTTGCAAAGACACCGGAGATGCTGCCGGTTCTGAAAGAAGCAGGAGTAGTGGATTCCGGTGGACAGGGACTTCTGGAAGTATACCATGGTGCATATGATGGTTTCCTTGGCAAAGAGATTGATTATACACAGTTTGACAAGGCAAAAGGTCCTGCTGTGACTAAGATCGATGCACAGACAGAGGCTGATATTAAATTTGGTTATTGTACAGAGTTTATTATTCTTCTGAACCAGCCGATGTCCGAGGAGACAGAGCATGAATTTAAGAAATTCCTGATGTCCCTTGGTGATTCTATTGTGCTTGTTGCAGATGACGAGATCGTGAAGGTTCATGTTCATACCAATCATCCCGGACAGGCTATTGAGAAAGCCCTTACCTTTGGTGCACTTTCACGTATGAAGATTGACAATATGCGTGAGGAGCATCAGGAAAAGGTGATACGAGATGCACAGAAAGCGTCCGAGTCGGCAAGCGCACCAAAGAAAGAGGAGCCACGTAAAGAAAATGGTTTTATTGCCGTAGCAGCCGGAGATGGATTGGCAGATATTTTCCGTGATCTTGGAGTGGATTATGTGATCGAAGGCGGACAGACAATGAACCCAAGTACGGATGATGTATTATCTGCAATTGAGCAGGTGAATGCAGATAATATCTTTGTTTTGCCAAATAATGGAAATATTATTTTGGCAGCAAATCAGGCAAAGAATCTGACAGAAGATAAGGAAGTGTACGTCGTTCCGTCCAAAAATATTCCGCAGGGAATTGCTGCAATGATCAGTTTTGTCAGTGGAAGATCTGCTGCAGAAAATGCAGAATCTATGGAAGAAGAGATGCAATTGATCAAATCCGGTCAGGTTACGTATGCGGTTCGTGATACGAATATGGATGGCAAAGATATTAAGCAGGGTGACTTTATGGGCCTTACTGATAAGACGATCGTATCGGTTGGCAGTGATCTGCAAGGTACAGCAAAGGAATTGATCGAGTCTCTGTTAGATGAGGATTCTGAGTTAGTCAGTCTGTATTATGGCAGTGATGCAACGAAGGAACAGGCAGAGCAGCTTGCAGAGGATATTGAGAAAACACATGAAGATGTTGAAGTAGAAGTACAGTACGGTGGTCAGCCGGTATATTCTTACTTTATTTCTGTAGAGTAATAAGCGAGTATTAAGAAACGTTTTCGAGAAAGGGTTGTCATACTGGTCGGACAGAGCAGCGTGATGATCCTTTTTCAATAGAGACTCTAAATCTTCTAAAGCCGGAGTAACTGTAAAGTGATGGATGATTTTCGAGCTACGGAGGGAGGAGACATCGTTGCGAGAGAGGGATAGTATACGCAATATAAAAGGGGTGGGACAAAAAGCAGAAAGTTTGTATGCAAAGCTGGGAATTTATA
>ERZ827104.2045-NODE-2045-length-16317-cov-3.750338_pt1 | contig 16317 bp, 16 predicted proteins | sample MGYA00519781_ERZ827104 | MGnify/ENA primary metagenome ERZ827104 (study PRJEB31778, sample SAMEA3449257) | human gut metagenome | biome: human gut; feature: human-associated habitat; material: faeces | place: United Kingdom | collected 2010/2012 ... | reverse complement strand
GAACAATTCAAAAGTTTACACCTACATGCTTGGTTAAGGTACTTTTGAATTGTTCAGCAGGCATTAATAAGGATGCAAAATAACCCCCTTCGGGATACCAAAGCCTCAAAGGGGGCATGTTTCTGTTCGGGCAATTTTAATCAACCTATAAATTTACAGGCGGCATATGCGGCGGCTGCACCGTCGGCAGCAGCTGTGGTCAATTGGCGAAGCGCCTTCGTTCGGCAGTCACCGGCAGCGAAGATACCGGAGCATGAGGTCACACAATCCTCGCCCGCTTTTATAAAGCCGCCGTCATCAAGCTCCGCCGTATTTTTGCAGATATCATTCTGCGGCAGGAAGCCTATCGCAACAAACAGAGCCTCAACCGAAATATCGCGGCTTTCACCCGTCCGTTTATTAAGGACGGTTATTTTTTGCAGACCCTGCTCCCCTGCAAGCTCGGTTATTTCCGAATCGAATTCATAGCGGATGTTGTTTTTTTTGCGCAGCTTTTCCGATAAAACCGGGTCTGCGCGGAATTCGGAGCGGCGGTGTATTACCGTCACGCTTCTGCAAATATCCGAAAGAAAAAGCGCATCGGTCACCGCGGTATTTCCCCCGCCGCAAACCGCAACATCCTTTCCCTTAAAAAAGGCCCCGTCGCACACCGCGCAATATGATATGCCGTGACCCGCAAGCCTTTCCTCATTTTCAAGTCCAAGCCTTCTGTGTGTAAGTCCCGCCGCAATTATAACCGCACGGCACTTGTATTTGCCGTAATCGGTTATCACCGTTTTGTATTCTCCGTCCGTTAAAATTTTCACGGCGTTATCGATTTCAAACTCCGTGCCGAGACCCTTTGCTTGGGAATAAAGCCTGTCGGAAAATTCAAGACCGCTGATTTTTATAAAACCGGGGAAATTTTCAACCTCCGGTGAATAGACAATCTGACCGCCGAAGGCATTTTTTTCGAGCACCAAAACCGATTTTTCGGCGCGCCGTGCGTAAATTGCCGCCGTAAGCCCCGCACAGCCGCCGCCGATTATAACTATATCATAAATTTTTCCTTCCATTTTAATGTCCTCCGAAAATATTTTTAACTTCCTTGCCCAATTTATCCTTGAACACATTTATAAAAAACATTATTATATTTGTAACCGTTTTATATGTTTGAAACGTTTTAAAAGAGGAGGGGGCGATTTCGACGTTTATTTCGGCGTTTGATACAGAGGATGAAAAAAGCAAATTTGAGAAAATATATTATAAATACCGTGATATGCTCTATGCGTGCGCGCTGAAGATAGTTAAAAACAGCGCAGACGCGGAGGATGTTCTGCATGACGCGTTTATAAAGACAGCGAAAAGCATTAAGCAGATAGACGATATAGGCTCAAGGCGCACTGCGGCGTATCTTACGGTAATAACCAAAAACACCGCCTATGACCGTCTGCGCCGCCTTAAAAGGCTTAACGAAACGCCGATCGATACCTGTGAACTCGCAGCGGATGACGCGCTTATTGAGGAGCTTGCCGAAAAAACGGAGTACGAAGACCTGATTGCCGCAATCAAAAGCGTGCCTACGCCGTATAATGAGGTTTTATTTCTGCATTATGTGAACGAGCTGCCTGTCAAAAAAACGGCGGCGCTGCTTGAGAGAAAGGCTTCAACCGTAAAAATGCAGCTTGTGCGCGGCAAAAAGCTGCTGCTGCAGGCATTAAGGGGGCAGGAAAATGAATAATTCCGTTCTGAAAAAAGCGTTTATCGAATCACAGCTTGATTTCCCCGCAAACGGCACACATGAATTCTCCCGCGAATTTGATATGCGGATGGAAAGGCTTATCCGTATGCAGAGCGGGGTCTGCAGGCTTATAAACACCGCAGGCAAGCGCGCCGCCTGCATAGCGCTTGCGGCAGTGCTGTCGCTCACTGCTGCGGCATGCGGCATCAGGGAGGTAAGAGAGCCGCTTATAAGAGAAATAAAGCGGATGTTTGTTAACGCGCGCGAGCTTTTCGAGGGTACGCAGGCGGAAAGCATATCCTCTCTCCTCCCCGCAGAGATAGAAAAAATCGTTGCGGCCGACCGTACCGATAAAAACGACGCCGAATACACAATAGACGATCCCGAAAAAATAAAAAGCTTTATAAAAATAATGACCGATACCGCTTGGTATAAGCCTGATGTCGATCCGCGGGATTCGGAGCTTAATTCCTATTGGAGCTTTGAGTTTTACTCTGCCGACGGCAAATGCTTGTCAAAGCTTGATATGTGCCGTACAATCTTCTCAGACGCTTATGTGATAATACAAAAGGACAGAGAAAAGCATATTTTCCGAATTTCGGATAATGTGTATTCCGAGCTTTTGTGCTTTACAAATAAGAGATATTATCTGCATAATTCTTCGCTGCCCGTCCCGAGCGAGGAGATATGCACCGCAGCGGAGGAACGCATAACCGAGGGCTTGAATAAGAACGAAAAAAAGCGTGTGGAAAGGGAAATACGCGACGCGCATTATGCCGTTGAGGAATTTTTACTGAATAATGTATCGCTTTTAAAATCCAAGGACAGCGCTTACTGGGACTGCCTTGAAAGCAACGAAGGCTTTTTAGACCCGATAACGAACGAAAAGAAGGAATTTGATGTTAACAAGCGGGTGAAATCGGCGCTTTCGTATATCATTTATAAGATAAACGATAAGGAAAGCGGCAATAATTTGAAAAAGGCGCTTGAAATTTGGGAACGCGGCGTGAGGGAACATAATTTGGACGACCTTTTCACCGCGCACGAATATATCCATGATTACGATTATTTTTCAATTAACTATCCGACTCATTATGTTTACGATACCCGCGCCGATTTTCAGGGAATTGACGATTATTTCGGCAGAACGGAGGAATCGTCAAAGCAGAGCGCGTCCGAGTAAACCGTTCGGCTTGTTTTACCGCTATTTATGGTACGCTCCGCCCGAATTTATTTTATAAGCACGGTAAAGCTGCTCAAGCAGCAGCACTCTGAAAAGCTGATGCGGAAAGGTCATTTTTGAAAACGAAAGCCGAATATCAGCAGTTCTTTTCACCTGCTCCGCAAGCCCGTGCGAGCTGCCGATTATAAAGGTAAAGGGCGTACCGGAATTATCCGCCGCGTGAATTTCCCCTGCTAATTCCTCGCTTGAAAGCATTTTGCCCTCAATGCAGAGGGCGGCCGTGCGGCTGCCTGCGGGGATTCGCTTTAAAATCTGCTCCGCCTCGCGGTCAAGCGCGGCGGCTATTTGTGACCCACTCGGCTTATCGGGCAGCTTAAAGGGCGAAAACTCCGCAATCTTCAAATCGCAAAAGCTGCGCAGCCGCTTTATATATTCGTCTGCCGCGTCCCGCAGATATTTTTCCTTAAGCCCCTCGGGGGCTATAAGAGTTACCTTCATCATAAAACCGTCACCCCGTTATTTTTAGGGGCTGCCACTTCTAAAATGCAGTCGGATCCGACCGCAGCGCCCGCCTCTGTCAATGTACTTTTAGCGGCTGAAAGCGCCAAAAGCGGATTGTTGTTGTTCCTGCTTAAATGTCCCAAAATGAAACGGGTCGTACCGCTTTTCAAGAGCTCCGGCAGCTCGGCGGCACAGGCATTGTTCGATAAATGCCCGCACTCTGACATTATCCGCATTTTAAGCTCTGCCGGATAAGGCCCTTTTTTGAGCATATCGATATCGTAATTTGATTCTATAAGCACCGCATCGCTGCCCGAAACGGCGCCGCGCACGGTATCGGTCATAACGCCGAGGTCGGTGCAGACCGAAATCTTCCGCCCGTCCGGCATAAAAAAGCAGTAGCCGCAGGGAGACGCCGCGTCATGGCTTGTTTCAAAGCGGGATATTCCGATCCCCCCCGCCTCAAGCATTTCTTCTCCGATAGCAATGGTCTTCGTGTGCGGCGGTATTTTCCCCGCGGCTTCAAGTGCCTCAAGGGTTCCGGCAGTTGAGATAAGCATCGCTTGCCTTGCCGTGTTAAGAAACGGCTTTAAGCCCTTTATGTGATCTATGTGCTCATGGGTTATAACCACGGCGGATATTTTTTCAATATCACCGCCTACATATTGAAGCGCATCGGTAACCGCCTTGCAGGACATGCCGACATCCGCAAGAACAGCGCCGGTCGCCCCCTCTATATATGTACTGTTGCCGGTAGACCCGCTGAACAGCGGACATATTTTCGACATTTTTTTACTCCCGAATTTAAAAATTAAAAATAGCCCCCGTTATATGCGGGAGCTATTTTACACTGTAATAATAATTCCGCATTACGAATTCCGCATTACGAATTATAAATTATGCCTGTTTTAATGCCTTGATATTATCAAAGCTCTTAACTCGCTTTATATCCGCGCCCAAAGCGGAGAATTTTTCAACAACATTTTCATAGCCGCGGTCGATATGGTCGATCTCCTCGATCTCGGTTATGCCGTTTGCCGAAAGCCCCGCAATTATCATTGCGGCGCCCGCGCGCAGATCAACTGCACGAACAGGCGAGGGCTTAAGACATTCAACGCCGGTTATAACCGCCATTTTGCCGTCCACCTGAATATCCGCGCCCATAAAGGTGAGCTGCTCGACATATCTGAAACGGCTGTCCCACACGCCCTCGGTTATTATGCTTGTACCGTCTGCTATGCTTAAAACCGCTGCTATCTGTGGCTGCATATCGGTCGGGAAGCCGGGGTGAGGCATTGTTTTAACATTACACTTGCGCGGGCGGTGCGTCATTTTAACTCGCACCGATTCATCAAATTCGGTGATTTCCGCGCCTGTTTCACGTAGCTTTGCTATAATGGATTCCAGGTGCTTCGGAGTCACATTTGTAACCAATATATCGCCGCGTGTGGCAACCGCCGCCGCCATATAAGTTCCCGCCTCGATCTGGTCGGGGATAATGCTGTAATCGGCGCCGCTTAAATGCTTTACGCCGCGTATTTTGATAACACCCGTGCCTGCGCCCATTATGTTGGCACCCATGGAATTGAGGAAATTTGCAAGATCCACTATATGCGGCTCGCGCGCGGCGTTCTCTATTATTGTAAGACCCTCCGCTTTAGCTGCAGCCAGCATTATATTTATGGTTGCCCCTACCGACACAACATCAAGATAAATGAGGCATCCGGTAAGCGACATTGCCTTTGCGTCAACCATTCCGTTTTCTATGGTCATTTTGGCGCCCAGTGCCTCAAAGCCCTTTATATGCTGATCAATCGGCCGAACGCCGAAATCACAGCCTCCGGGCGGCGCTACGCGCGCACGCAGCATTCTTCCCAAAAGCGCACCGAGAAAATAGCTTGAAGCCCGCATGCCCTCCGCCATTTTTTTGGAAACGACAAAGGAATTAACATGGCGCGGATCTATTTCCACCGTGGATCTATTTATCATCCTTATCTGTGCACCCAAGGACTGCATGGTTCTTAAAATTGTGGAAACATCGGATATATCAGGAAGATTTTCTATAACGCAAGGGCCGTCGGAAAGCAAAACCGCCGGAAGAATGGCAACAGCAGCATTCTTTGCGCCGCTTATGCGAACCTCGCCGTGCAGCGGGCGTCCGCCGTTTATTACGAACTTTTCCAAAAAACGCACTCCCCGTACAAAAATTCAGCACAACAACGAATCAGACTTAATACTATTGTTGCCTGATAATCTAAATCAATCCGTTAAGAATTTTTAAATTTTAAAATTAATTAATCTTACCGTAAAGAGGAGCGTCATTATCCTTTTTCGGCTCTCTGTTTGATGCCGATGCAGGGGCAGCCTTTGAAGGCGCTCTGCGGCGTCCGCCGTCCTTAAAATCTCTGCCGTTTTTTCTCGGAGGACGCATTTCTCCGCCCTCAATGCCGATTACAACCCGCCTTGCGGTTCCCTCGCCGAAGGAATTGGAAACCACGCCGTTGATTTCCTGCACGGCAGTGTGAATTATTCTGCGCTCATAAGGATTCATGGGCTCAAGACTGCGGCAGCGACCGGTTCTTATAACCTGCTCAGAAACGCGCTTTGCAAGATTAACAAGTGCTTCCTCACGCTTTTCGCGGTAGTTGCCTATGTTTATGGTGACCTTAAAGTATCCTCCGCCGTTGTTGCTTGCGGCAAGGCTGGTTAAATACTGAATCGAATACTTTCGAGATTTCTTCGATGGTTATAGTCAGCGGATGTTTTACGCCCAGGGTAACTTCTTTCCCCGGTTCCGTGACATCTATCTTTTCCAGTTTGAACTTCGCTTCCTTGGCTGCGGCCTTCATTGTTATATCGGAGCAACCGATATTATCGAGTATTCCTCTTAAATAATTTGCTGCGCGCGCAGCTCTTGAATCTGCGGGCAGCTCAGCTATTTCCCTAAGCTCACCGAAGCCCTCTGTCGGATCGGGCTTCTGCGCCTTTTCGGGTTTTGCGGCAGGGGCAGTTTTTTTCTCAGCCTTAGGCTCCTGCGGTTTTTCTTCCCTTACGGGTTTTTCAGCCTGCTTTGCAGGCTTATTTTCTTTTTTGGGCTGCGGGCGCTTCTGCTTTGCGGGCTTTTCATCGGGCAGCTCCACAAAAACACGAACCTCTGCCTTTCTGCCGCCGAAAATTCCGAGCGTTTTTTTCTTAGGGGTAGCTATAACCTCAAACTGAATATCGTCATTTTCCGACGCGTTTAACATTGCAACGGCATTTTCTCTTGCCTCGTCTATAGTATTGCCGTATCCTCTTGCTTCCTTTATCAAGTGAAATCCTCCTTTATGTGCGGCGCTCTATACGCCCTATAGCTTTATTCCGTTTTTTCTCCGTTTAAATTTGCCTGTTCGGCTTTTTTCATTTGGAGCGCCTCAAAATCGCATTCCTTTGTAAGCTCCTTTACGCGCTCACGGGCAAGCATGCGCTGCGGGCCGTAAAACTGCTGCACGCCCACCTGTATAAACCCGCCTATAAGTGACGAGCACGCCCAGTAGAACGCAACGCCGCCGGGCAATGTAAAGCCGATAAACAGGGAAAGAAGCGGCATTGTGAGCATCATTCCCGCCATATTGGGCGAATCGGGGTTGAGCTTTTTCTGCATCATAAGCGACAGCGCGCTTGTGAGCATTTGCGCCAAAAACGCCAAAATCGGCATTACCCAAATAAGCTGGGCATTATGGAAAATATCAAATGAAAATTTAGGCGTCTGGGTTAAGTCTATTCCGAAGAAGGAATAGTCAACATTTGCCTTTTCATCGGCTGCTGTAATTGATTTAAGGTCATTTTCTATTTTCGCGTATTCCTCATCTGAGAGCAGTTCCTTTATAACCTCGGGCTTTTCGCGTATAATTTTAACTATACTAAGCTCGTTGTTGCCTCCCTTTTTCCAGGAGATTTCGTCGGTTATTTTTTTGTATTCTTCTTCGTTGCTTTTTTGCAGGTCGGTAAGGCTTTCGCTTATGGCGGTAGTAACGTTTGAAACCTGCGTTGGCTCTGCGTGTGACATATAGGTGAGCGGGGACATAATAAGGTAGTAAATGCTCATCATAAGCACCAGGCGCAAAATCATAGGCAGGCAGCCGCCCGACATAGACACGTTCTCTTCCTGATACAGCTTTTGCATAGCCTCGCTGTACTTTTGCTTATCGTCGCCGTATTTCTTTTTAAGCTCGTCCAGCTTCGGCTTAATGCGCATTTGCTGAACCGAGGATTTCTGGCTTTTTATGCTCAGCGGAATAAGAATAAGGTTGATTATAAGTGTAAACGCAAAAACAGCGGCGGCAAAATTTCCGCCGAAAATGCCCGAAAGAAATTCAAGCACCCAACCGAAGGGAATGTTTATAATATTAAAAATTGCTTGCATTAACGCACCGTCCGTTCAAGCCGCCTGGCGGCTGTGGTTAGTTTTAATCGCTTTTTTTGCCCTTTTTTTCGGGCACGGGATCATACCCGCCCTTGCAGAGCGGATTGCACCTTAAAATTCTCCAAATACTTAAAAGTGTTCCGACAAACGCTCCGCGTTTTTGTATTGCCTCAATGGCATATGCCGAGCAGGTCGGCGTAAACCGACAGCAAGGAATTTTACGCGGAGAAATATTTTTACGGTAAAGCTCAATCAGCTTTATCAATATTTTGCCTATCATAATCGTAAATACCCGCCGCTGACAGCTGCTTCTTCATGGTTTGCGCGGCGGCGGTGCTCTTAATTTCAAGTATGCGGGTTCTCGCCACAATAACAAAATCGTATCCCGGCTTTATTCCGGGAAGACACTCTCTGAAGGCGGCGGTTATTACTCTCTTTGCGCGGTTGCGCTGAACCGCTCCGCCTATTTTTTTCCCGGCCGTTATACCGAGACGCGTTCCGCCGCAGCGGTTCTTTGCCGCATAAATGACAAGACACGGCGACACAAAGGATTTCCCCTTTTTATATGCACGGCGAAACTCGTAATTCTCTTTTAGCTTTGAAATACTTTTCATAGTCTCAATAAAATGAAAAGCCACATAGAAGTGGCTCAAACTGCAGACAACTAAAACTCAACTCCGCAAAATTCCCGGCACAATATGCGCCGAAAAAACGCCTTATAAGCGAAAATCAGCCTTAAAGCTGATTTTCAGGGGCGCAGGGGTAATATCGGCAAAAAGAAAGTACAGCCGAAAATCCCCGATTTTCAGAAGCGGAATTTCCGCCGGAGAGTGCGGACGTGCCTGCACTCCCGATCGGCTTTAGTATGTCAACTGCTTTCTGCCCTTTGCTCTGCGGCGAGCGAGCACCTTGCGGCCGTTGGATGTTGCCATACGCTTTAAGAAGCCATGCTCCTTCTTGCGGTGCAGCTTTTTCGGCTGATAAGTTCTTTTCATCTATAAACCCTCCTTAATTAACACGGTTGGCGGTCAGGCGCGCCCTAAAGGGCGAAGAAAAATTAAAAGCCATAACCTATCAATTTAAGATTATACCTCAAATTCCATACATCTGTCAATAAAAAGTTTTTATAAACTACTCTTTTTCGGTATTTTCCTTCGGCGCTCGGCGCTCTACCGCCTCTTTTAAAAGAATATAAAGCACTGCGGACACAGGCACGCTCACAAGTGCACCGAAAATTCCCCCGATATTTCCGCCGACCAGCACTGCGCAAACTACTATTACGCCGGGCAGACCTACCGATTTACCCACAACGCGCGGATAAATGAGCGAGCCCTCAAGCTGCTGCAGCACCACAAAAAAGACAATGAAAAGCAGCGCCTTTACGGGGCTTGAAATGAAAATGAGCAGGAAGCCCACAATAACGCCGAGCGTCGCGCCGACTATTGGTATAAGCGAGGTCGCGCAGATAAACACCGAAATTATTGTTGCGTTCGGGAAACGGAATACCGTCATGCCTATAAAGCAAAGCAATCCCAGAATGACCGATTCGGTAAGCTGCCCGCCTATAAATTTTGAAAAGCAGCCGTATGTAAGGGAGGAAACATGATAAATCGCGGCGGCAGCCCTTTTCGGTGCGAATGCGTCAATGCATTTCACCGTAAACCGCCCTATCTTCTCCTTGCAGGCAAGAATGTAAACCGAGATCATAACGCTGAACACCGTGTTGTAGACGCCCGAGAAGACCGAGGTTGTAATGCTGAACGCGCTGCCGAAAATGCGGTCGGAATAATTTACGAGATAATCCTTTATCGTATCGGCAACCTTTGTCCAGTCGATCTCTATATTCGGCACAAAATTCTGCGACAGATTAAATTTTTCAAGTGTATCCTCGGTAAATGTCCGCACATCGTTCATAAGCAATGGCAGCTTTTCCGCAAGACTTACGCAGGTGTTTATAACATCGGGAATTATAACCGCAATAAGCAGCACTATAAGCCCTAATGCTATAAGATATGTAAGTGTCAGGCAAAGCGGTCTTTTCGCCTTTTTTACAAGCCTTCGTTTGCTTTTATCCATAAAAGCAAACGCCTTGTTTTCAAGAGCCGACAAAAGCACATTGAGAACAAAGGCGATGCAAAGCGCGGTAATAACCGGGCGGAATACCGAAATCACTCCGCCCAGCGCCGATAAAAGCCTTTCGAAATTTGCAACGGCTGCAAAGCACACTGCCCCGAAGGCGATGAAAAACAGTATTTTTTTTGTGGTTTTGGGGTCAAGCTCCATAACTTCTCACCGCGCTTTCAAAATCAGTCTTTTTTGGTAAATATCTTATTGAGAATAACGGTAATGAGGATTATTACCCCGATAACCGCGAAAATGCTTACCATTCCCACGGCGAGGTAGCGAAGGTTGGTTACGAAATTCATAGGATTGAAAGTCATTACTTAAGTCCTCCTTATAAGAAGAAATTGAGTATCAGTCCGCCTGCTATTACAGAGGCTATCTGACCCGATACATTAACGCCTACGGAGTGCATAAGCAGGAAGTTCTGCGGATCCTCCTTAAGCCCCATTTTGTGCACAACGCGTCCCGACATCGGGAAAGCGGAAATACCCGCCGCACCTATCATGGGGTTGACCTTGTTCTTTAAAAACAGGTTGAGGAATTTGGCGAAAAGCACGCCGCCGGCAGTATCAAACACAAAGGCGAAAAGCCCGAGTCCCAGTATTAAAAGCGTTTTCGGATCGAGGAATTTTTCCGCCTGCATCTGGGTTGCTATTGTGACCCCTAAGAAAATGGTAATCAGGTTTGCAAGCACATTCTGCGCCGTTTCCGAAAGGGAGTTTAACACCCCGCACTCACGCAGCAGGTTTCCGAACATAAGGAAACCGATAAGCGAAACCGATTCGGGAGCAACTATGCCTGCCACAACGGTTATAACGATGGGGAAAAGTATTTTTGTAAGCTTTGATACCTTTTTATCGTGGTACGGCATTCTTATAAGCCGCTCCTTTTTGGTGGTAAGCAGCTTTATTACGGGCGGCTGAATTATGGGCACAAGCGCCATATACGAATACGCTGCCACCATTATAGCTCCCTGATAAGCCGAATTGAGCTTTTGAGATACTACAATCGCGGTAGGGCCGTCCGCCGCGCCTATAATACCTATCGAAGCCGCATCGTTTAAATCAAAGAACATCGATGCCGCACAGAAGGTGAAGAATATTCCGAACTGCGCCGCCGCGCCGAAAATCATCAGCTTAGGGTTTGAAAGCAGGGGACCGAAATCAATCATAGCACCTATACCTATAAACAGTATAAGCGGGAAAAGCTCGTTTTCTATACCCGCCTTATAAAGCGTTGAAAGCGCGCCTTCCTGCAGCTTTCCGCCGAAAATCCTATCCACCGCACCCGAAAACGGAATGTTTACAAGTATTGTTCCGAAGCCGAGGGGCAAAAGCAGCGTAGGCTCCATTTCGTACTTTATCGCGAGAAATATGAGTATTCCGCCGATAGCCCACATCACAACATACCGCCAGTCGAGCAGCTCGGCAAAATTCTGCACCAAAAAACTAAAATCGCTTAATGACATTTTTTCTCATCCACACCTTTTAATAAAATAATGTTTTTAAAAACAGGTTTAAAAAAAGACCCTTACCGCACAGTGTATGCACGGTAAAAGTCTTGCTGTTTAATGCAAACGCGGGCAAAAAGCCGTGTATTGACGCATTTTGCAGCGGTCGAAAGCCCCGACCGTCAGCTACTCCCTTAAACCTTAAAGGCAGTATAACACAAAGCGGAAAAAATTTCAAGATATTTTTCAAACGGATTTTTTAAGTATTGCGGTTATCACGGTTATATCGTCCTCGCGGTTGTCGTTTCTCCGCCTGTGCGCGCCCTCGCACAGCCGCTCGGACAGCTCCTGCGCCGTTCCGCCCTCCCATTTTTGAAGCTCGTCTCTTATCCAGTCGCAGCCATCAAATGCCGCCCCGTCGGACATCATTACTATTATATCCCCCTCGCGGCATTTTACCGTCGCCTTGTCAAACCGTACCTCGCGCAGTATCCCCGCAGGCAGCGAGGTGCTTTCCGCCTTACCGGTTCTGCCGGAGCGGCGTATCACCGTTGGGGCTGCGCCCGCCTTGTAAAGCTCGACCTGCCCGTTATAAAGGTCTATGCTTGAAATATCCACCGTCGCAAGGGATTCGTCGGTTGATTTGAAAAGCATTGAGGAATTGAGAATTTTAAGCGAGCAGTCAAATCCGAAGCCCGCCTTTAAAAGCCGACACATAAGGCCCGACGCCATAGCGCCGTCCACCGCGGCTCTGCCGCCCGTGCCCATTCCGTCGGACAGCACGGTGATAAAATGCCCATGACCGTCGAAGAAATACCTATAGGCGTCCCCGCACATCATGGATTCGGAAGCACATTTTTGCTCTATCCCGACATCCACCCTGAGAGCCGCATGCTCGCTTAAGGTTATAAATATATCTCCGCCCGATTCGTTTACCGCAGGGACATCGAAATCCCTTTCGCAGACCACCGATACAAGCTTCATGATCTGCAGCTTATTAAGCACGGGAGCACCCGCTTTTTTAAGCTTCAGCTCAATTTTTATCCGTCCGAATTTATCGGTGCGGCTACTGCATTCATCAACCTGTATATTAAGATTTTTAAGCGCCGCCGCAGCCTTTTCCGCCGCCGTATTATCAAAATGCGAATCTGTTTCTATATCCCGCGCCAGCTCGTACAGCATATCCGAAATACCGTCAAACTGATCGGACACCACCGAGCGCACCTCGTCTATCCTTTTTTCCGCCGCTATTCTTGAGGCGTAATCTGAATACCTTTTATAAACAGAATTTGCTACGCGCGAGACCCTCATGCATCTGCCGATAAATTCCTCGGGTGCGCTTTTTTCGGGCTCCGGCTCACCGTTTTTTACCGCCTTGGTCATTTCGAGAACCGCAGTGACGGTATCGTCGCGCTTGCTTTCCCAGCAGTGAAGCCGCAGCTTGCAGCCCGCGCAAGCGTCCTGCTCCACCGCGGATATCACCGTGCCGAAATCGGGAGAATTGATTTTTGAAAGCTCAGATGCCACCTGCTCCACCGTTTCGGAGACATCGCAAAGGGCGTTCGCCGCCATATCAAGCCTCATTTCGAGCGATTTTTTTATACCGCCGGGTATCGCCATTTGCGGTTTAACGGTAAAAAGCTTTCCGAAAAATATACCCGCGCGCCGCGGAATCGCCAAAAAAAGCGCCGAGCCGAGTATTGCCTCAACCGCGCATACCGCGCTTTGCAGGGCGCTCATATTTACAGCCGCTCCCGCAAGCCCGAAAAATAAGGGTACAAGCATCGCGGCATATTTGCCGAACGAGGAAAATACGCCCGCCAAAACGCCTGTGAAGGCATAAAACACCGCCGTGTCCCCCGGGGCGCCGCCGAAAACGAGAGAAAGTGCCGCAGCGGCGCCGCATACCGCACCCGACAGCACGCCTCCGTATTTCGCCGCCGTAAGTATAAGCGCCAGCGCCGCGATGTGGCCTACCGATATTCCGCCGTATACAAACCCGTGAAGTCCCGTAAGCATAATTCCGAGAAAGCAAAAAAGCGAAACCGCGCCGCCTGTTCCGAGCCCCGCAGGATTTTCGTAATACTCCCTAAAAAATCCCGAAATAAAGTACGCACCGCCCGCAGCAAAAAAAGCCTCGGCAAATATATCCGTCACAGAGGAATCAAACAGCCTCATTGTGAAAAATGAGGTAAGCAAACTTGAAAAAAGGCATATTGCCGCCGGCAGCAGCCGATTTTTTGATATTTTTTCTGATAATGAGGCAAAAAGCCGCAGCGCAATTACGCCGAGTACCCCCGCTATATAACGAAAATTACCGCTTTCGAGAGGAGAAACCAGATATCCCAAAAAGGCACCGACCGCAGCTGACGGAGCAAATGCCGCAGGTATTCCTGCCGCAAACGACAGCCCGAAAGGAATCAGCCTGTCCGCTATTACCGCATGCGACGCAACAAGCCCTGCCACGGCGGTCAGTACATGCCATCCTGCCGCCGTGGCAATATCTCTGTTCGTTCCGAGCGCCCTTACGGGCGCAGATCTTATAACATCCTTCAATTGAAATCACCGCCGTATTATCATAAACTGTTTCAAGCCTATTATAACGCCTGCGGTTTGTTTATTTTGTCGAAGCCCCCTGCAGAGTTAAAGCTTTTTTTGACGAAAGAAAGTAAGCTCTGTATTTTTTTGAATATTTTTATAAAATGCGGGAAATATATTAACAAAAAAATATAAGGGAAGCGGTTAAATGAAACGGTTTTTTATATTTGCAATGACCCTGTCGCTGCTGCTCGCCATATGCGGTATAACCGCAGCAGCACTTTCAAAAATGGGGTCACGCTCCGATGAGGTCAGAAAAATTCAGGAGGCACTCAAGAGTAAGGGCTACTATACCTACAATACCGACGGCATATTCGGCACGCGCACAAAAAATGCCGTTATCGCCTTTCAGCGGGATAACGGACTTGATGCCGACGGCATTGCGGGCGAGAAAACTCTTAAGGCACTCGGTATAAACGAATCGTCCTCCGGCGGATACTCCTCGGCGGACTTTGAGCTGCTTGCGAGAATAATCTCCGCCGAGGCACGGGGTGAGAGCTATCTCGGTCAGGTAGCGGTGGGCGCGGTAATACTTAACCGAATAGAGCACCCTTCGTTTCCGGATACGCTTTCGGGCGTTATTTACCAAAAAGGCGCGTTTTCCTGCCTTTACGACGGGCAGTTCTATGAACCGATAGCCGACAGCGCCTATTCCGCCGCCCGCGACGCAATCAACGGACTTGACCCGAGCGGCGGTGCGATATATTATTACAATCCCTCAACCGCCACAAGCAAGTGGATATTCTCCCGTCCCGTGATAACCACGATAGGCGCACACAGATTCTGCAGCTGATTGCCCGCCCGATCGCCTTTTGCCGACACAGGCAAATCGGAAAACCGACATCTGCGCCGAAACTGTGCTTGCATATCTAATATCTGCCGTCAGGAATCTAATATCTAAAAGAGGACTCCTTGTGACGGGAGTCCTCTTCATAGAATAAAGCTTATTCGATTTTATCCGGATTATTCCTCTGCCTGTCCTTCGGTCTCTGCCGGTGCTGCAGCCTCATCGGGAGTTTCGTAAACGGTTTCATCCGCTTCGGAAACGGCAGGAGCAGCCTCTTCAGCCTTTTCAGGCTCTAAAAGCGCACGGATAGAAAGGCTTACGCGCTTCTTTTCGGAATCGATGGCAATGATCTTTGCGTCAACCTCCTGACCCACGGTCAGCTCATCCTGCGGCTTTGCAATGTGCTTATCGGCAATCTGCGAAATGTGGATAAGACCGTCAATACCCGGAATTATACGGGCAAATGCGCCGTATGTAGTCATGCTGACAACAGTAACCTTAACGGTATCGCCCACATGGTAGTTATTTTCAAAAATAACCCACGGATTATCCTCAGCCTTCTTGTAGCCGAGAGATATCTTTCTCTTTTCGGGGTCGAGCGCCTTAACATAAACCTCAACGGTATCGCCTACAAGCACTACCTCCGACGGGTTCTTAATTCTCTGCCAGGAAAGCTCGGAAATATGAACCATTCCGTCTACCCCGCCGATATCAACAAAAGCGCCATAGCTTGTGATTGACTTAACAACACCCGTGAAGCGGTCACCCACTGCGATGGTCTCCCAAATCTTATCCTCTGCCGCCTTGCGCTGCTCCTTGAGCACGCTGCGGATAGAGCCTACCGCTCTGCGGCCTCTTCCGATTTCGATAATGCGGAAGGAAACCTCCTTACCCTTCAGATCCTCAAGGGATTCACCGCGGGAAGCGGTTGCCTGCGAAGCGGGGATGAAAACGCGAACATTATTGGAATAAGCCACAACGCCGCCCTTAATAACATCCTTAACAAAGCCTGTAACGATCTCTCCGGAATCCTTGGCGGCAACTATATTGTCCCAACCGGCAATAGCATCGTAACGACGCTTTGAAAGCATTGCGGTTCCTTCCTGGTCATTAATCTTCATAATGATAAGATTAAGCTTATCACCCGCCTTTACCTCGTCCATAAGCTTTACATCGGGATCAGAAGAATACTCGTCCGCTGTAACATATCCGGTGACACCTCTGCCGATGTCCACCGAAATTTCTCCGGGGTTAACAGCAATAACCGTACCTTCGACCTTCTGGTCGCCCGTTAAGCTGCTGAGCGAAGCCTCAAATGCTTCCTCGTCCGTCATTTCCTCAAAGCTTTTTTGAACAGATTCTTTTACCTCCGTCTGTTCTTCAACCGGTTGTAAATTTTCCGACATGGTTTTAATAACCTCCTTTATAATACCTGCAGGCGTGGAAGCGCCCGCAACAACTCCCGCCGAGCCGCACCCATCAAACATGGCGCCGTTAAGCTCCGCCGCCGTTTCGATAAGATAAGCTCTGCCGCATTCCGCCCTGCATA
>ERZ827104.2039-NODE-2039-length-16352-cov-11.441308_pt1 | contig 16352 bp, 13 predicted proteins | sample MGYA00519781_ERZ827104 | MGnify/ENA primary metagenome ERZ827104 (study PRJEB31778, sample SAMEA3449257) | human gut metagenome | biome: human gut; feature: human-associated habitat; material: faeces | place: United Kingdom | collected 2010/2012 ... | reverse complement strand
GATAAAACAAATGCCGGAAGCCCGCATAAATACAGGCTTTCGGCATTTTAATCCGCTATTCAAACTCAATCGTTCCAGGTGGCTTACTCGTCAGATCATAGAATACACGGTTTACCCCGCGTACCTCGTTGATGATTCGGCTCATTACTGTTTGCAGTACTGCAAATGGAATCTCTGCGCTTTCGGCGGTCATGAAATCGACGGTATTTACGGCGCGCAGTGCAACTGCGTAGTCATAGGTTCTCTCGTCGCCCATTACTCCAACGGAACGCATATTGGTCAGGGCTGCGAAATACTGGTTCGGCATCCAGGATGGATCTTTGCCGTTTTCTTTCTTGTAAGCAGCTACTGCCTTGTCCACTTCTTCCCGGTAGATGGCATCGGCATCCTGTACGATGCGGACTTTCTCAGCATTGACTTCACCGATGATTCGGATACCAAGACCCGGACCCGGGAATGGCTGACGGAATACCAGATGCTCTGGAATTCCAAGTTCAAGACCGGCTTTACGAACCTCATCTTTAAAAAGGTTACGCAATGGCTCGATGATTTCCTTGAAATCAACATATTCCGGAAGACCACCTACGTTATGGTGGGATTTGATGACAGCGGATTCTCCGCCAAGACCACTTTCTACCACATCCGGATAAATGGTTCCCTGTGCCAGGAAATCAACGGCTCCGATTTTCTTTGCTTCTTCTTCAAAGACACGGATAAATTCTTCACCGATAATTTTACGTTTTGCTTCCGGGTCTGTTACTCCGGCAAGCTTGTTATAGTAACGCTCCTGGGCATTTACACGGATGAAGTTTAAGTCAAACTGACCGTTCGGTCCAAATACATTTTCCACTTCATCTCCCTCGTCTTTACGAAGAAGGCCATGGTCAACAAATACGCAGGTAAGCTGCTTTCCGATTGCTCTGGATAAAAGACCTGCTGCCACAGAAGAATCCACTCCACCGGACAATGCCAGAAGCACTCTTCCGTTACCGACTTTTTCACGGATTTCCTTGATGGTATTTTCCACAAAGGAATCCATTCTCCATGTTCCGGCACAGCCACAGACACCACGCACGAAGTTGTGGAGCATCTTGGTTCCCTCTTTGGTATGGAGTACCTCCGGGTGGAACTGGATGGCATAGAGATTTTTTTCACGGTTTTCTGCGGCTGCCACCGGGCAGTCTGCAGTATGTGCTACGATTTCAAAACCAGGTGCTGTCTTTGAAATATAATCAAAATGGCTCATCCAGCAAATGGTCTTTTCTTCTACATTCTGGAATAATGGTGAATTCTTATCTACCATTACTTCTGTCTTACCATATTCGCGAACCGGTGCTTTTTCTACCTTGCCACCCAGCACATGCATCATGAGCTGTGCGCCGTAACAAAGTCCCAGAACCGGGATACCAAGTTCAAAAAGCTCTTTGCTGTAAGTTGGTGAATCTGCCTCATAACAACTATTTGGACCTCCGGTCAGGATAATTCCCTTCGGGTTCATCGCTTTGATTGTCTCGATATCCGTGCGGTAAGAATATATTTCACAATATACATTGCATTCACGGACACGTCTTGCAACCAGCTGGTTGTACTGTCCGCCAAAATCAATGACAATAACTTTTTCCTTATCCATGGACGTTTTTCCTCCTAATTTTTGCTGAGACTCGCCCAGCGTCTAAATTTTATTATAGTTGAGCCACCCTGGAAAGACAAGCCCTATTTTGTTTTCGCAAGATATTCTGAGTTGTTATTTGGGGCAGCACATAATTCTTTATTATATGGAAATACTCCCTGTATGCGTAAAGATTATCTGATTAAATCCATCACACAATACATTTTCTTTTTCTTTCTGGGGGCGTTCCTTGGATACCTGTGGGAAGTGTTGCTTTTTTATGTGCAGGATGGCACTTTCTGTAACCGTGGCTTTCTCTATGGTCCATGGCTTCCGATTTATGGTGTGGGGGCTGTCCTGATGCTGCTTATTTTAAGACGTTTTCAGAAGCATCCGGTCAAAGTCTTTTTTCTTGCGGCGCTTCTCGGCTCTTTCGTAGAACTTTTTATCGGGTGGTTCCTTGCCCAAGTTTTCCACCTGCGTTACTGGGATTATCACGATTATCCACTGCAGCTTGGCGGTTATATCTGTCTTTATTCTGCACTGGGATTTGGCATTGCCGGTGTGCTCTGGGTCTGCGTGTTTGCACGGATTGCCTCCCATTTATGGAAAAAAATGCCAGTACCCCTGCAACGCATTTTTCTTACGCTGCTGATACTGGCATTTCTTTTTGATTGCGCCGCCGCACTGATTTTTCCCAATGCCGGGCACAATATTACGTTTTCTTAATTCTATTCTTCCATTTCAACCATGGTTGGATACGAGGCAATAGCTCCGGCTTTCTGCACACTCTTCGCACAATACCGGTTAGAAAAATCAAGGTATACCGCCATCTTATCCGAAGTCAGTTCCGGCAAATCTGCTTCCGTCACACCATCTGCATAGAGTTGATACAGGAGGTTCCAATTCCGTTTTCTTCCAATGCTTCTTCAATTTTATTGCCAAAAGGATCATCTCCAAGCTGCGTTATCATCTCTGATTTACCACCAAGTCTGGTAAATGCACCGCAGACATTCGCCGGTGCACCACCTACTTTCGGGCAGAATCCCAAGACATCTTTCATAGGTCTGCCACTTTCCTGTGGAATAAAATCAATCAGTGCTTCTCCGATTGCATACAGTTTTTTCTCCATCTGATCTGCCTTCCTCTTTTCACCATTTTCTAACTATGTTCAATGGTAAATGTTTTCTTCACAAGGTCTGCCTTTAATACTGCATAGTCTGCTCCGCTGCTTCTTCGAATCTCAAGCAGTCCCTCTTCCGGAAGTTCTACCGCAATATCACCTTCCACATCAAATGCCGGATGGCTGTTGCGGAATTCCATTAATTCCAAAAGTTTCTTTACCACCGGACGCTCTACTTCTTTTGCAATCTCTTCCTTCGAATAATAGTGGCGGTTAATATTTCTGCCTTCTTTCGTTGCTTCCAGAAGCTCCAGGTCATTGCATCCTGCCAGCATGCCTACATAATAGACCTGCGGAATTCCCGGTGCAAAGAACTGGATTGCACGGGCAAGAAGATAAGCATCATCCTGATTTCCAAGTGCAGAATAGTAAGTCGTATTCACCTGATAAATATCAAGGTTATTGTAGGCTGCCGTATTGTAGATTTTCTTGACATTCGCTCCTTCGGAAAACATCATTTCCTTTGTTCGGTCAATTTCTTCATCCGGCATCAGATCTTTCACATCCACAATTCCGATTCCATCATGGGTATCTAACGTGGTAAACTGATGCTTCGGACTCATTTCCAGCCATTTCTTAAGATAAGTTCCCTTTCCAAAGTAAAGGGCATTCAATACCAACACCGGAAGTGCAAAATCGTAAATCCAGAAATTCTGATTGGCAATTTTCATCTGAATACTGTAATGTTCATGAATTTCCGGCAGAATTATCACATCATGTTTCTTTACGATTGCTTCAATTCGATGCAGGAGATTCCAGATTTCCGGTTCTACAAAGAAACAGCTTGTATTCGCTTTCTTAACGGCATAAGCAAATGCATCCAGCCGGATAATGGAAGCATTTTTACTGCACATCAGTTCCAGTGTATCTTCGATAAATTTCTGAACAGCTTCGGATTCCACATTTAAGTCAATCTGTTCTTCTCCAAAGGTGCACCAGACCTTCTCGCTGCTTCCATCAGCAAAATCTGCATCAATATAAGGTGCTCTTGGTTTCCTTTTATAAATCAAATCTACCTGTTCTTCTGTCGGTTCTCCGTTTTCCCAGAAATCCTTGTATCGGATGAAGAAATCCTTATATTCCGATGCATCCTTTTTCTCTAAGAAATCTTTAAAATACGGAGACTGTCTGGAAATGTGGTTGACCATAAAATCAAACATCAGATAGTATTCTTCTCCGATTTTGCGTACATCTTCATAGGTTCCAAACTGCTCGTCTACCATGTCATAACGCATCGGTGCAAATCCCCTGTCTGCCGAGGACGGAAAGAACGGAAGAATGTGTACGCCACCTACCGCCTTATGAAAATAAGTTTCTAACATTTCTTTTAATTCAGAAAGATTTTTTCCAAGGCTGTCTGCATAAGTGATCAGCATAATTTTATTTGTCAGTTTCAAGCTTCTTCCCTCCTTTTAACGTAAATGTAAATTCATATTTTCCCGGCTGTTCCATCCGGTACTGCGGATGTGGTTTGGAAAGCCAGCTATCGTCGCCGCCAACTCCCATCTGATGGAGAGACGGACGGAGAATCGTATATTCACTATCCGGCAGCTCGTAAAGATGTCTGGCATTTTCCAGCTCATGCGGTGTATAAGGCAACGTCGATAAATCCATTTCTTCTGCACTAATCCGGAGTCCATAACCATTCTCATCTTCGATTACTGCTTCTCTGACACCACTGCGTCCGCCACTTTCCTGCGGAGCCAGATATTCTGACAGATTTTCCTTTACGGAAAAATGAAATTTTCCAAGTCTGCTGCCCTGACGGCGGTCCCAGTAATTTTCTTCCGGACCGTATCCATAGTAAGTTACTTTATCATATTGCTCCGGGATTCGAAGCAGCATACCAAATTCCGGCATTTCATGGGTCTTGATCTTCTCATCGGCTTCATATTCCATATGGATGGTGAGTGCTCCGTCTTTTCTGATACCATAAGTCACCCTGCACTCATTTCCCGGGATGTTCTCTGCCACATCAAAGAGACGGTATACATAAGAAATTTCTGCACCATCCTTTGTTTCTTTCAGCTCTGCCGGCATTGCTTTTGCATACATGCTGGCTGTCTTCCAGCATCCGCAACGCAGCGGCATTCCACTTCCTTTGTCATTGTCTGTCGGTGCCCGCCAGAAATTCGGCCTTGGAACGGATACGATAAATTCTTTCTCTTCTACCTGATAAGAGGTCAGTCCGCCACCTTCCTTTGCAAAAAGCATTTTTATATTACCTGCTCTCACACCGATATTCATAAGTCCATCAACCAGCTCAAAATCTTCTGCTTCTCTGATTACTTCTTCCGGAGCTTCCTTTTTTCCTGCATACTGACCAAAGGCAAGCTCATATCCGGCTTTCGCCCACGCAGTATCTTCTTTGGTAAGTAAGGAGGCGGTCACCGTAAATTCTCCGGCTATCTTAAGCCCCTTGGAAAGGCTGCTGATATCTATCGCCTCTTCTTCCTGTGGTGCTGTATGAAGCTCATAAGTGTTCTCTGCACATACACCGTCTTTTGTTGCAACGACAACTTTTAATACATAATTTTTCAGAGAAATAAATAAATTTTCGTTTTTAACAATAACCTTTGTTTCCTCCGGCAAAAGCTTTACACTCTGATACTGGAATTTTACCTCCTGCATCTTTGGAGTCACCTTGCGGTCAGCATAGAGAAGTCCGTTTCCACAGAAGGTTCCATCATTCGGACGGTCTCCGAAATCTCCACCGTAGGCTAAATATCTCTCGCCCTTTTCATTGGCAAGATAAAAGCTCTGGTCAATAAAATCCCAGATAAATCCACCCTGATAACGTGGTTCTTCTTCTGTAAGCCGGATATATTCATCCATTCCACCAGTAGAATTTCCCATGGAATGCATATATTCACAACTGATTACCGGTTTTGTTTTTTCATTGGTAGAGGCTTCACCCTCGCTTAAATATTTCCGCAGTTTTTCTGCCGGTGCATACATAAAGCTCTTCACATCAGAAGTATCCGGATAAGTATCATCAAAGGTAATACCCTCATAATGTACCAGGCGTTCGGAATCATTTTTCCGGAAGAACTCTGACATTTCATATAAATTGCTTCCGCCACAGGACTCATTTCCGCAGGACCAAAGCAGAATGCAGGCATGGTTCTTGTCCCGCTGATACATGGAGTTAGCGCGGTCTAAGACGTTTTCTCTCCACTCTGCTTTGCTGCCCGGTATCGTCTCACTCATCGGTGCCTTTCCTACTGTTGCAAGGAAACAATCCGCATGGGACTCAAGGTTCGTCTCGTCTATCACATATAACCCCAATTCATCGCAAAGTTCATAGAAATAACTCTGATTTGGATAATGTGAAGTCCGCACTGCATTGATATTATTCTGCTTCATGATAAGAAGGTCATGGAGAATTTCTTTTTTTGTAACGCTTCTTCCATGGTCGCAGCTTAATTCGTGACGGTTTACACCGCGAAATACAATACGTTTTCCATTCAGGCACATAATGCCATTTTCCATAGCAAAATGCCGGAATCCAATGCGCTGTTTTATTACTTCTGTTACGGTATCATCGGAGTCTGTTACTTCTATATATAAGGTATAAAGATTCGGCTCCTCCGCACTCCAAAGCTTTGGTGCTTTTATTTTTAACTCTATTTCAGCTTCTGTGTAAGCTGTCTCTGTCTTTACAACACATTCCTTTTTATCATCGTATAAGAAAATATGCAGCTTGCAGCAGGTATCTGCACCGGCTCCTACCAGCTCTTTCTCCTGCCAGTTTTCCTGTGCCGGCTGGTCTTCCTGTTCCGGTACACCCTTCCACTGCAATTTCAAAACTGCTTCTGTCAGATTATCCTGAAACTGCTGACTTACCTTCAAATCATAGATATGATGTGCCGGCATACGACGCAGTGTCACATCACGGAAGATTCCAGACATCCGGAAGAAATCCTGACTCTCTAAAATACTTCCGGTGCAGAAATGAAAGACTTCTGCCGCCAGCTTATTTTCTCCCTCGCAGACCAATTCTGTGATATCAAATTCTGCCGGTGTAAAAGAGTCTTCGCTATAGCCTGCAAATCTGCCATTTACCCAGAGTGCCATAGCACTTTCCACCCCATCAAACCGGAGGGATAACCGGTCCTTTAACATTTCTCCGGTCACTGAAAAAGAATGCACATACATTGCAACCGGATTATATTTCTTTGGAATCTCTTTGCCACAGACAGCTTCTTTTCCATCCCATGGATACTGGGAATTCACATACTGCAATTTGTCATAGCCAAAAAGCTGTATGGAAGAAGGCACCATAATCTCATCCCAGTTGCTGCTGTCATAATCCTTACGATAAAAGCCCTCTATGACTTCTGCTAAGTTATTGGCATATGCAAATTTCCATCTGCCATTGAGGCTGGTGAGAAAACTGCTTTCCACACCGTCTGCCTCTTTTCCGGTTGCATAATATCCATGGTCTGAATGTGCCGGCATCCGCCGGATTGCAAAACAGTCTGGCTCATAAATTACATTTTCGTTAAATTCCATAGCTCTTCTCCTTTATGATTTTACAGAACCGGTAATTCCTTCTACGAAGTTCTTCTGTAATACGAAGAATATAATCAGCATCGGAATTGTAGAAATCGTGACTGCAAGCATCATGCTTCCATAATCAATGGTATATCGTGCGGTCAGTCCAGATACCAGAATCGGCATAGTCTTGGAATTTTCATTCTGTAATACGATCAATGGCCACATGTAGCTGTTCCATGCATTCATAAAGCTTACAATTGCAGCTGCTGCGTAGGTAGATTTCATAATCGGTAAGAACATTTTAAAGTAAATGCCCCATTCACCTACTCCGTCAATCCGGGCTGCTTCAATGATTTCATCCGGAAATGATTTTGCTGCCTGGCGGAACATGAATATCATAAATGCAGTAGAAACGGTCGGTAAAATACATCCAACGGTTGTATTTAAAAGTCCCATCTTTCCAAACATACGGAACAATGGAATTACAGTTGCTGCAGTCGGTACCATCATGGAAAGTAACAAAATGGACATAATTTTATCTTTGTATTTATCATGGAATTTTTCGAATCCATAACCTGCCAGTGAGCAGACAAATACATTTAAAACCATGGAAACTACTGCGTTCCGGATGGAATTCCACATTGCCTGTGAAAGAACCGTTGTATCCAGAAGAGATTTTAAGTTTTCCATCAGGTAATTGCCCGGAAGAATTTTTCCTACAATGACATCCACACTTTTATTGGTTCCACTGACAATCATCCAGTACATTGGGAAGATGGAAATGATTGCGACCAGAATTAGGAATACATATTTCCAGAAATATACGAATTTTCTTTTACTCATTTCTCATCACCTACTTTCATCTGAATAAAGGCAAGGATTGCCACCAGGATAAATACTACATAAGAAATTGCGGATGCATATCCAAAGTTTGGATTTCCTGCAAAAGACAAATTGTATATGTAGTGGGATATTGTCATGGACGTATTTGCCGGTCCACCATTGGTAATATTCATAGACTCATCGAAGAGCTGTAAGGTTCCATTGGTTGACATAATTGCTGTCAGTAAAATTGTCGGACGAAGCATCGGGATTGTAATCTTAGTAAACTTCTGGAATGCATTGGCTCCATCTACAACTGCTGCTTCATAAATAGAACTGTCAATATTCTGCAATGCCGCCAGGAAAAATATCATATTATAACCGGTCCATCTCCACAATAATGCCAGTACGATTACAATTCGTGCGGTCCAGGTATTTCCCAGCCAGTTGATTGGAGATGCAATCAGATGCAGATTCGTAAGAATCGTATTGATGAATCCGTCCACAGAGAAAAGAGAACGAAAAATAATGGAATACGATACCAGGGAAGTAGTACATGGTAAGAAAATTGCAAGACGGAAAAACCACTTTCCTTTTAATCTCTTATCATTCAAAAGCGATGCTAAGAACATTGCTATCACCAGCATGATTGCTACTTCTAAGATCAGATAAATAAAAGTATTGCTTAATGTCATTTTAAAAATTTTATCCTGGAACATTCTTTTATAGTTAGAAAGTCCGGTAAAAGTCATGTTCGTTCCGCTTCCGCGTTTTAAGGATAAAATAAAGGACTGTATCATCGGCACGAAATTGAATATGACAATCATTATTGATGCCGGTATTACGAATGTCCATCCCATAATCTTTCTTTTCTTCGTTTTCACTGTTGTTCCTCCAATTCGTATCGACTTTACAGCTTTCTTCTTGAAAATTCTGCCTGCACAGCAGCTGCTATGCAGGCAGTTTGTAAAGCGCTTCTGCTAAATTATTCGCTCATTGCAAATGATACGGTATCATCTGCTTCTTTTAACGCTTCCTGAATATCCTGTCCCTGCTGAATCTGGGTAAGCGCTGTTCCAAGTGCGGATTTTGCTTCCTCCCAATACTGACCTAATGTGATAGCCGGTACTTCAGCACCATAGTTAGCAAATCTCTCGTAAATCTTATCGCCACCGAAGAATTCATTTTCCTGTGAGTATGCATCACTTTCTGCTGCCGGAAGGTAGGTTGCTACTGCGCCGGTAGTAGGAAGAATAGTATCATAAAGCTCTGTGCTGCTTGCAAATGTATTCTTTAAGAAATCGATGGCAAGGTCTTTGTTTGGTGAGTCATTCATAACCATCCATCCTGCACCACCATTATTACTGTAATTGGTTGCATTTGGAGCATTGTCCAGTCTTGGCATTGTAGTAACGCCCCAGTCACCGGACTGGTCTTCCTGTGCCTGAATGGTACTTGTAATCCAGCATCCGTTGACTACGCTTGCTACTGTTCCGTTGTTGATAGTTCCAATATACTGATCCCAGTCATTTACTTCTACTAAAATTCCCTTGTCAACCATGGTCTCATAATCTTCTACAGCTTCTGCAACTACATCATTTCCCGCAAAATTTGGATTGCCATCTTCATCAAACATGCTGTCGCCTGCACTTCTTAACATTGCAATCAATAAGTCAGGTCCACCAGCCTGTGCGCTTAATAATGGTTTGCCGGTCTTTGCTAATACATCTTCGCCAAGTTCAATGAATTTGGACCATGTAATATCAGTAAAGTCATCAATAGAATAACCAGCTTCGCCGATTACATCGGTACGAATAAATAATGCGGTTACACCACTGTCGAATGGTACATTGTAATTCTTTCCATCTACTGTTCCAATTGCTGTTTTATAACTTGCAAACTTGGAGAAGTCAATTCCGGAATCAGATAAATCCGCAAATAAGTCCGGATAGTTCTTTACATTATTTAATAAAGCAGTGTCATTCATAAGAATGATGTCTGGTAGTGTATCGGTCTGTCCAGAGGTTGCTGCTGTTGTAAGCTTGGTCTGAATATCCTCCCAGGATGTTTCTACTACATTTACGTTTACATCCGGATGGTCTTTCTGATAAATCTTTTCTGCCTCTTCCATTGCCGGAATATTAAAGGTTGCATCCCAGCACCATACGGTCAGTTCGTTTGAAGATGCTTCGGTATTTGAAGCGGAATTGTTTCCATTGTCAGAGCTGCTGGTGGAACCACATCCAACCATTCCAATTGTCATTGCTGCGGTAAGAATTGCAGCCAAAATCTTTTTCTTCATTTGTCTTCCTCCTGTCATTGTAAAAAGTATCTCTTCCCCGTACCTCATATTTTCTTATCGTGAACGCGTTTCACTTGATTACATTGCTAATATAATACCGGTTCTGTAAAATGTCAAGCGGTTAACATGCGAAATATTAGGTTTTCACAAGATAATGCCACGTTTTTTGTGCAGTATGCACTAATGTCAACCAATTTATCCGTTTTATACCACGAAAAAATAGTTCTAAATTCATGTCAACCGATGGACACGAACTAAGAACTATTGTCTTTTCTTTTATTTATTTATCATTTCTGTCAATCTGTTACTTTTCTTTTGTTGTACCACGCTTCATTAAGCTGACCGGAAGTACCACCTTTGCCGGCATTACGCCGCCACCTCGCTTTTTTAAGATGGCATCCACTGCCAGCTGTGCCATTTCCTTAATCGGCTGCCGGATTGTAGTCAGCATCGGATTTACCAGTGTTGCAATATTGACATCATCAAAACCTACAATCTGCACATCCTCCGGAACCCGCTTTCCAAGGGCACTGCATGCCTGAATGGACTGGGCTGCAATGACATCACTGCTGGCAAAAATTCCATCAATCTCCAGATATGTCTGCAGCGTCTGCTTGATATTTTCCAGATATTCCATCACGCTGTAGGACGCTTCGCTTGTCTCTATTTCATGATGCCGGATTCCGTATTTCCCGCATACCTCCCGGAAGCCTACACAACGTCTGTCTGCCGGCATCACCTGTCGCTCTACTCCACTAAAATGCACAATTTCTTTACATCCGCATTTAGCAAGATGTTCTGTAGCAAGCACTCCTCCCATATAGTTATCACACTGGATATTGCAGTCCCCCAATGCATCATCACACTCTATGGTAACAATTGGAATATTCAGATTCAGGAATTCATTGGCACTTACTGTTCCACTGCATAATATGATTCCTGCCACCTGATTACTTTTAAACATCTCTACATATTTCCGTTCGTTGCTGCGCTCCTCCTTGGAGTTGCAGACTATCATTTTATAATTTTCCGCTGCCGCCGCCGATTCAATATTACTTAAAAGCTTCGCAAAATACGGGTGCACGATATGTGGTACGATTACGCCAATCGTGCTGGTATGCTGTTTTGAAAGAGAACGGGCTACCTCATTGGGCTGATAGCCTATCTCCTTCATGACATCATATACCTTCTGTCTGGTCTTCTCACTGATATATCCACGGTTATTAATTACTCTCGAAACAGTCGTAACAGTTACTCCTGCCCGTTCTGCCACATCCTTTAATGTACTCAAAATTGTCCCCCTTCTCCTTGGTTGTTACTATAACGATAGCACTTTTATGCCGATATGTCAACATGACATATCAACCCGTCACATGCTGATGAAGATATTTTTCTCTCGTTGCCAGTCCCCCTCGGATATGACGCTCTGACTTATTGACATCCAGTACTTTCCTTGCTTCCCGCGCCAGGGTCGGATTCACCTGGGATAAACGTTCTGTTACGTCCTTATGTACCGTGCTCTTACTGATTCCAAACTGCTTTGCGGTCTGACGCACTGTCGCATTGTTATCTATAATGTATTTGGCTATTTCTACGGCTCTTTCTTCTATATAGCTTTTCAAAGAAAATCCCCTGCAATACTTGTTTTTACATTGTATGCAGAGGATTTGCTTTTATGTATGGCTTTTTATCTCATCTATATTCTATTTTAAATAACCCTTTTTCCCTGTGAATACTACTGCCGCTCCGCATAATGCCAAGAGTGCAAGCAGGTATCCAATCGGTGATTCATCACCTGTTTTCAATGCTTTTGTTTTCTGTGCTGTGGTCTGGTCTGCAGTTGCATTGTTATTTCCATTTGTTGTATCAGCTTTCTTTGCAATGGTAAATTCGGCGGTTGCTTTCTTTTCTTCCCCACTGATAGAAGATACAATCGCAACCGTATGCTTTCCGGTAGCAAGGCTTTCTAAGTATTCTGCTGTGAAAGTAACAATGGTAGAGCCTTCTGTTACCGTATAATTTTTCGCATCTACTACGGTGCCATCCACTTCTACACGAACAAAACTGCTGATACCGGCGTCACTGCGGAAGCGAAGTGTAGAACCACTTTCCTTTGTCCATTCTCCACCGGCACCTTCAATAATAACAGGTGTTGCCGGTTTATAATCCGGGTTCTTCTCATTACAGCCTTCCCGTCTGCAGGCTTCTGCATTGTTGCTAAAGTCATGTCCTAATGGATTTCCACTGGTAAATGTTTCCGTTCCCTTTGCCCCACACAGCTTGCAGGATTTGTAGTAAACTGCCGGTGCCGTACAGGTTGCTGCTGTTTTCAGATAGGAATCTGACACTGTTTCCACCCATTCACCATGCTTGCATGTAATTGTAAATTCTTTTGTTGCTTTCGTATCTGTTCCAACTGTAATCTGTGCCTTATAACTGCCCGGTAACTTTGGTGCACCTCCAACGGCTTCTGCTCCGCTGTTGTCACTGTTGGTCTTTGTGTCTGTTCCGCTCAGATAATATACGATTTCCGGAACCGGAAGATTAAGTCTCTTCCAGTCTTCGGATGTTGTTATATTGGCAGCTTTTGCTGTTCCATCATAGTCTGTATTCTCAGCTGATAAGGATAACCATAAAGATGCATCTTTCTCATTGCAATCTCCCAATCCACTACAGGTGGCAAGAATACGGCTTCCATCTTTGTTTTCATCTACGGCATAACTCCATGTATGTCTGTGCTCCTTCGGGCTAATCAGGATTGTTTTGGCATTTCCCCTTGTTGTGTAATCTTCGTTATTATTCAGTGCAATATAACTTGTCCAAACCTGCGGAATGTCTGTCAGCTCTGAAACATCTACCATTTCCTCTGTAGAACTTCTCATAGCCATCTCATCCCCTATCGTAATGCTCGCGCTTGGTTTTCCATGTGCAGTGGATGAAAAAATCGCACCCCAGCCATATCCTTCTCCACTTGCATAAAGAGAACCGTTCGGACTATTTTCAATAGTTATGCTTCCATAGCTCAGAAGCCCCTGACTACCATAAAATGCAGGATTTTCATTTACACTAATTAACTCATTTTTTCCAACCAGAGTAATATGAATATCATTTACATAACTTAATACACTATCGTAACGAGATTTTATTTTTAAATCAGAAAATGTTACCTTAGAAAAACTGTCAAGAGGCGTGCTATTATATTGTCCCAACTTAATAACATCTGATGTAGGTTCCGCATTTTCATCCATTGCAATGGTAATATCATCCGTTAGAATTGTAAGCGTATTCCAATTTCCATATTCATACTTTCCATATGTGTAATCGACACCCTCTACAATTGCTTTCGAATCTCTTGACAACGTAAATGGTCCTGCCTGAACTAAATTTGCAGCTGCCTTTGTCTCAATTGTCATACCCTGCATAAGACCTGCCATCATAACCAGTGCAAGTAATATAGCAAATAAACTTTTCTTCTTTCGTTTCATTTGCATCCTCCTATTTCAAATAACCCTTTTTCCCTGTGAATACCACTGCCACTCCACATAATACGAAAAGTGCAAGCAGGTATCCAATCGGTGATTCATCACCTGTTTTCAATGCTTTTGTTTTCTGTGCTGTGGTCTGGTCTGCAGTTGCATTGTTATTTCCATTTGTTGTATCAGCTTTCTTTGCAATGGTAAATTCGGCGGTTGCTTTCTTTTCTTCCCCACTGATAGAAGATACAATCGCAACCGTATGCTTTCCGGTAGCAAGGCTTTCTAAGTATTCTGCTGTGAAAGTAACAATGGTAGAGCCTTCTGTTACCGTATAATTTTTCGCATCTACTACGGTGCCATCCACTTCTACACGAACAAAACTGCTGATACCGGCGTCACTGCGGAAGCGAAGTGTAGAACCACTTTCCTTTGTCCATTCTCCACCGGCACCTTCAATAATAACAGGTGTTGCCGGTTTATAATCCGGGTTCTTCTCATTACAGCCTTCCCGTCTGCAGGCTTCTGCATTGTTGCTAAAGTCATGTCCTAATGGATTTCCACTGGTAAATGTTTCCGTTCCCTTTGCCCCACACAGCTTGCAGGATTTGTAGTAAACTGCCGGTGCCGTACAGGTTGCTGCTGTTTTCAGATAGGAATCTGACACTGTTTCCACCCATTCACCATGCTTGCATGTAATTGTAAATTCTTTTGTTGCTTTCGTATCTGTTCCAACTGTAATCTGTGCCTTATAACTGCCCGGTAACTTTGGTGCACCTCCAACGGCTTCTGCTCCGCTGTTGTCACTGTTGGTCTTTGTGTCTGTTCCGCTCAGATAATATACGATTTCCGGAACCGGAAGATTAAGTCTCTTCCAGTCTTCGGATGTTGTTATATTGGCAGCTTTTGCTGTTCCATCATAGTCTGCATTCTCAGCTGATAAGGATAACCATAAAGATGCATCTTTCTCATTGCAGTCTCCCAAGCCACTGCAGGCTGCAAGAATACGGCTTCCATCTTTGCCTTCATCCACTACATAACTCCATGTGTGACTGTGCTTCCACATACCAATCAGGAGTGTTTTGGCAGATTTAATATCCATATAATTTTGACCTACTCCAATATAATCTCTCCAAACTTGTGGCGTATCTGTCAATTCCGAAATATCTGCCATCATAGCTGTAGAACTTTTCATTGACATGGCATCTCCAACTGTAATGCATGCATCACTTTTTCCATATCCTTCTGATACAGAAATGGCACCCCAGCCGAGTCCATCTGCAGTTGCATAAAGAGAACCGTTTGGACTATTCTCAATGCTTACACTTCCATGTCCAAAAATTGCAAAATCACCATAGGTTCTAGATTCTTCTTTTATGCTGACCAGCTCATTGTTTCCAACCAGTGTAATATGAATGTTATCTACATAGCTTAATACATTATAAGAATAAGATTTTAATTTTAAATTAGAAAATGTCACCTTTGAAAAACTGTCAAGTGGTGGTTCATTATATTCTCCCAGCTCAATAATATCTGATGTGGGCTCCGCATTTTCATCCATTGCAATCGTAATGTCATCCGTCAAAATGGTAAGCGAATTTCTATTTCCAGATTCATATTTTCCATAGGTATAATCGACTCCTTCTACAATTGCTTTCGAATCCCTTGACAACGTAAATGGTCCTGCCTGAACCGAATTTGTAGCTGCCTTTGTCTCAACTGTCATCCCCTGCATAAGACCTGCCATCATCATCAACGCAAGTAACAAGGAAAATAAACTTTTCTTCTTTTGTTTCATGTACATCCTTCCCTTCTTAAATTACTTTTTTTCTTTCTTTTTTCACTTTTCACACTCTCAATGCTGTGTTACAATTACACTGTTATTTTACACCGTACATCAATGTACGATGCAATCATTTTACAAATTTTGCCGGTAATTGTGAAAAAATATATGATATGAAAATTTTGTGTGAAATAAAGACCGGCTGGTTTGCCTCAAAACACCAGCAGTTCTTAAATGTATGTTTTGCTTGTTTGTAAGCTGTCTTTCCGTTGCTTTGACCGGCTGCCCGGTTGTCCGTCTGCTACAGATACTTTCACAAACCCGTAAGGAGGTCTAGGCATTCTGGCAAATAAGTTTATGATTCCGGCAACCGGCGCAAATTCATATCCATATTCAACTGCGCCTTGCAGGCACATCCCTGTGCCTGCATTGCCGGTTGCATAACAGAATGCCAAGACCTCCTAACAGGCTTGTTTATGTATCTGTATGCAGGCGGACAACCGGTGCAGACTGTCAAACATTGGAAAGACTGGCTTTCATAGAGAAAAGCAAAACATACATTTTAGAACTACGGTGTTTTGAAGTGGTGCAGCCGACTTTATTTCTCCAAAAATTTCTAAATCCAAGTCAAGTCCAAATTTGTGTGTAAATTCATCTTCCAGCTATATTAGTCCGTCTAT